>ENA-ORCR01000297-ORCR01000297.1-marine-metagenome-genome-assembly--contig:-NODE-297-length-37105-cov-4.376283_pt1 | contig 37105 bp, 30 predicted proteins | sample MGYA00237782_ERZ508514 | MGnify/ENA primary metagenome ERZ508514 (study PRJEB26185, sample SAMN06268960) | marine metagenome | isolation source: Eden Landing Ponds, San Francisco, CA, USA | place...
GACCTCGACCCGTGGTCCGAGCAGATTTCCTGGGTGCTGAGCTTCTTCGACACGTTCTTCACCCACGTCGCCTCGAACCCACTCGAAGAGCGCAAGCAGACGCTTCGGCGCGCATTGCAGGAGGCCTACCATCGACAAGGTATCACGCGCGACCCTGACACGCACGACAATGCGTCGCCGACGATTCACGACGTGATTTCGGTCCTCGAAGACCTACTGGAAGCGCCTGGTGAGTTCGGCTACGCGACGCAGGGCGAACGCGAGAAAGTCGAAGCCGATGCTAGATCGCTGCTGACCGATCTTCGACCGTCGTTCCACGAGAACGGCGACCTCGCAAACCTCGCCAAGCCCACGGAGTTCGATCTGGACTCTTCCGTGTTGTATCTCGACCTCCACCAGGAGGAGGGCGCAATCGGTCGGTCACAGACCAGTCTCATGATGCAGGTGCTGTTCAACGCTGTGTACGAGCGGGCCAAGGGCACCGACAAACAGGTTGTGTTCGCCATCGACGAGGCTCACTACCTGATGCACGATTCGACCTCCCTGGAGTTCCTGGAGACTGCGGTGCGCCACAGCCGTCACTACGATCTGTCCCTGCACTTCATCACCCAGACCGGCGGGGAGTTCGCGCTCACGCCCGAGGCGAAGACGATCGCGAATCTCTGCTCACTCACGTTAATTCATCGCGTGCGGGAGGAAGCCGAGAAGCTCTCGGAGTGGTTCGGGCTGAGCGAGCGGGAAGTGAACTGGATCCGGACAGCGAAGGCCGGGAACGAGGAAGACGGGTTCTCGGAAGCGTTGATCGGCGTCGACGAGGAAGGCTGGTTCCCGTTGCGAGTTCGTGCGAGCGAGTTCGAGATCGAGCAACTCGAATAAGATGTGAGGCTGAGGCTACGAGACACGCGTTTCGATCGAATAGTCTCCCGTTCGAATTGAATGAGATGTGGATACGGGAGTCCGTGGGTCCAGGATAGCGGTCACTCAGGATCGGCACTGCAGTTATCCCGAGCACCGATTTCTCGGGTCACTTTGGCTTCCGGTTAACCCTGCCGAACAGCTGTCAGCGGCTCGTTCTTACACTGCCTTAGTTTCCATTGCCGTTGCCGTTGCCATTACCGTTGCCGTTACCGTTGCCGTTGCCGTTGCCGTTGCCGTTACCGTTCCCATTGCCGTTGCCGTTCCCCCTGCCCCGGTTCCCGTTCGAGAAGGTCGACGGCAGGTCGTAGCGTTGGCCGACGAGATGGAGGTCGGCGTAGTAGGTATCCAGCTGTGACGGGCCCCAGAACGGGTCGCCGCGGCCGACGCCAACCGCGTGGACTTTCGCGTCGCCGAACGCATCCACCAGGTCGAACCCGACGGGAACGAACGAGCCGGTTTCTTCGTCCATTCGCTTCCACGGTTGTCTCTCGAGATCCCGGAACTCGGAGGTGACGTTCCGGGTGTACCACGTATCGGTATCAACGTCGAGGTACATCGTCCGGAAGACGAGCACGAGCCCGTCGACCATCTGCCTGCTCGGTCTCGGCCGACCATCCCCCGTGTCCGTGGGTGTCTCAGTCGCTGTCGACTGGTCCGTCGCAGTTCCGGTGTCGGTTCCGGTCGCGGTGGTGGTGTCTGTCGGCGTCTCGGTGGCAGTGTCCGCCTCCGATTCCTCGTCGACTTCCAGTAACAGCCACGCCTCGTCGGGACCGACACCGCGCCGTTCGTGCTCCGTCCCGACCCCGGTCACGTCGTTCTCGGTCACGTACCAGTCGTACATGAAGCCACTCCGGAGCTGGAACTCGTCGTCTTCCGCTTGGTCCTCGTCCCCATCGTCTTGGCCATCGGTTTGATCCTCGTCTCCGTTCTCCCCCTCGCTGTCCCCGCCCTCTTCGTCATCTTCGCCGTCGGCATCTCCCTCCCCGTCGTCGTCTTCCTCGTCCTCCTCAGTCGGGTCGAATTCGTAGATGTCTCTGACTGTGAGATCGCGGTCCCGGACGTTGACCAGCGAGATGCCGTAGTCGGACGTCACCGATTCGTCGTCCTGGGTCGGCCCCTCGCTGTCGTCGCTGTCTGTCGGCGTATCGGTACCCGAAGCGTCCGTTCCCGTCCCCTGGCTGTCCGTTGCCGTTGGCGTGCTCGTCGGGGTTGCCGTTGCGGTCGTCGCGGTCTCCTGGTTGGGCGGGCCCCGTCCCTGTCCTCGTCCACGTCCCCGGCCCCGTCCATCCGATTCCTCGAGTGAGGTGATCCGGATCACTTCGTCGCGTTCCTCCTCGTCGCCGTAGTCCTCGTCTTCCGGGTTGTCACTCTCCGAGGTCGCCGGGTCGTCTGTCGATTCGATACGGACGACGTCGCTCAGTCCGCGAAACCCGTCGTCCTCTGTGATTTCGAGTGACGCGGCACGGCCCGTCCTGAGAAACAGTTTCGCACCGAGCGCCGGTTCGACCTGGTCGCGTGCGTTCCAGAGGGCCGTCCCGCCCACGGCTGCGGCGGTAAGCCCTTTTAGAATAGTTCGTCGAGTTTGCTCCATCGATAGGTGTGATCAGTGTTAGCATATACATAGTTATCAAGCAACTATCAATATCGGCTGACACGGTAAGCGCTCGTCGTTGTTCTGGGGGCTCTGAGAGGTGACCGGTAGGCTTTGTACCGCCCATTTCTGGATTGAAAAGAACGCGAGAAAGCTGAACTTAGGTGGACCACGTCAGCCCCGCTCGGTTCGATTCTGTCTGTAGGTACAACTAGACCTGGCTTACGCAGTCAGTCCAGTCGGTGTCGATGGAATGCATCCGGGATCTCAGACGTCTTCTGTGAACAGACCGATCAACGTAGCCCTCTCGATTTCTGGTATCGGAGATGGTACCGTCAGCACTCGTCGGTAGCTCGACGAGTAGTAGAGACGACGATGCGATTGCTTGCTCCTGGTGCAAGGGGACTCCCTGGTTGTGTTCCGCAAAATTCCCTTTTGCAGTACTTCGTGGCGGATGCGAAAGCGGGTGGCGGGAGGAACCCAGCGATACTGCGTCCAAATGCCCGCAACCTACGCGTCCGTGGAAGTCAACGAGTTCACTCGCCCGGATCTTGTATCGTTGATGCCGAGGACTGTGTATTCGCTACCTGGTCTCCTGCCATTGTACGAACGACTCGTGTACTGGTGGCATTGCTCTCTCCAGTACAGAATTCGAATTCGTGGTCCTTCCAACGCAATCCCTACGCCCGATCTTCGGTGGCCCGGACGTCCTCGGACGAGGATCGGTCCTCGGATCTGGACTTCGGACTGGGGACCGGGAGCGCTCCGAGTATCCGCGCACCGTATCTGATACTCAGGATGTTGGCGATGGTCGTGAAATACAGCGCGCTCAGGAAGTACCACGGTTTGGCCTCGATTTCAGTCGGGATGTCGCTGTTCGGGAGGAATCCGATGTGGGAGGCGTTTCCAAATGCGGATAGCACCCCCAGGAATAGCAGCGCGTAGGCCAGGAGCGGGTAATCGCGATACAGTAGACCGACGAACAGACCGAGGAGGACGCCCAACTGAGCGGTGTGGAGTTCCACGTACGAGTTGAATAGCTGGGGGAGGATTGCCGGCGACATCCCTATCGACGCTCCTCTGGAATCGTGACTCCAGGTTCGCTCGACCCGATGATCGGTTGCCGATTCGCCGTGTCGCCCATACTCTATCGAGTCGAGTTCTCCCTATTAACTCCACTGGGATTATTATCGATACTAAGAACTGGAGTTTGGAGTTGCCTACCAGGTTGTATAGGTGGTGTTCTTCCACGGTTTCAAGAACCACAACTAGTACTGATACTAGGAGATCGGTAATGGGCTGTTACTGACGACGCCAAAACCAGTTCACTCCGGCGCCGAGAGCGTCCCGTTCTCGAGGCGAAGGACACGGGGGAAGCGCTCGACCAGCGAGCGGTCGTGGCTGACGACGACGAGTGCGGTATCGAAGTCGGATTGCAGCGATTGGAGGAGATCAAGCAACTCGGCTGACGCCTCGGGGTCGAGATGTCCGGTCGGTTCGTCAGCGAGGACGATCTCCGGTCTATTGGCCAGGGCGCGTGCCGTCGCGACGCGCTGTTTCTCGCCACCCGAGAGTTCCGGTGGGTGACGGTGTTGCAGATCCGCGATATTCAGCCGTTCGAACAACTCGTCGATCCACGCGTCGTCTCGCTCACCGGTGTGATCCTGTGGGACCGCGACGTTTTCCCGAGCACTCAGATCGGGAACGAGCTTGAAATCCTGATAGACGTAGCCGATCACCTCCCGACGAAGCTTCGCCCGCTTGCGTTCAGAGAGTCCACTCGTCTCCGTTCCGGAGATGGTCACTGATCCGCTATCTGCCGCGGCTAGCAACCCGAGCACGGAAAACAGCGTGCTCTTGCCTGAGCCGCTCGGTCCCTGGACGAGCACCGCTTCTCCCGCGTCGACACGTACTGAAACCCCGTTCAGTATCGGGTCTCCACGTCGGTCGAGCGATACGTCCTCCGCTTCCAGCACCGGCGATGTCACGTCTCCGTGTTTGGGGTCGACGTGGATAACTCTACGTTACTCTCCGTCTCGGATCTCCATGATCCGATAGTGCGGCAACAGCGATTCGTTCACTGGGTGTCCGTATTGCTCACCTATGTCACCCAATCGAGTCAAGAATTTTGAAGATACCGCTCACTTACCTGTTCGTATATTCGTAGTATCTCGATCGGTAGCAATTCACTCGATATAGTAGAAAATTATCCCGGATTCCAGCATGTTTAAGTTAGTGCATTTACATTCAAAAAATGCTCAGAAGTAATGCGGCGTCGAGGAGACACGCCCCGCCAGTAATCCCGTGGGTGGGATTCGACGAGCGGGGATGGTGGACTATGCGAACGAAATCAGGATCACGATTCGGCCCGGCTGAAATACAACGCCGCTCGAGGATGTTGCGGTACTCTCTTCAATCGTGTATCTGTGGTCCGACGAACTCGTGGGTCACGTCGGACGGTTCGACCACCACTCCCGGACGTCCGCACGCAGGGGTAGGTACAGCCGATGTCAGGTGAATCAATCGAAACGCGAACTGACGGGCAGCAGGCACAGGGTAGCGCTGTCGCGGTGGGTGTGATCGCGACAGACGACAATACGGACAGTGCGTTACGGACGATCCATCGTGCGCTCGACCGGGGACACGAGGTACTCGTGTTACAGCTCGGGACACAGGAGAATGAAACGGTCCGTTTCGCGAAACAGATCGGCGTCGAGACCGTGCAGGCGAATGCCGCCGGTGACGATCAACGCCACAGGGAAGAACTCGCCATCGCCGCGTCGGTCAAGGGCTACGAAACGATCATCGTCCCGTCCTCGGACTGCGAGCGCATCGTCTACGACGAGACGTTGGAACGGGCCGACGAGGATTCGCTCCAGGTCGACCCGGTGACGGAACGGGACGTCGAGCTTTCTGGTGAGACCGTGGTCGGCATCCCGGCGTACAACGAAGCCGGATCGATCGCACGGGTCGTCCGGGAGGCGCGGGCGTACGCGGATTCTGTCATCGTCGTCGACGACGGCTCGGCGGACGACACTGCGGAGCTGGCTTGCGAGGCCGGCGCGGTGGTGCTCGAGCACGACCGGAACCATGGCTATGGACAGGCCCTGAAGACGTTGTTTGGCGAGGCCGACGAGCGGAACGTCGGATCGTTGGTTGTTATTGATGCGGACGGACAGCACGACCCTGCGGACATTCCGCGGTTGGCTGACTCGTTGGAGGAAGGCGAGGCGAATCTGGTGATCGGGAGTCGTTTCGCGGGTAGTGGAGATACGAACGCGCCTGTGTATCGGCGGTTCGGGTTGTGGGTCGTGAACACGCTCACGAACCTGAGTATGGGTATCGTTCGGTCTCGGTCACGGGTGGAGGACACCCAAAGTGGGTTCCGGGCGTACGATTCGGCTCTGTTGGAGTCGCTGGCCGATGAGAGCGAGGTCGGCGACAAGATGAGCGCGAGTACGGATATTTTGTATCACGCTCATGAGAACCATTTTGAGGTTGAGGAAGTCGGTACGACAATCGACTACGATGTCGAAGATGCCAGCTCACACAATCCGATCTCGCACGGGCTAAATCTGATCAATAACATCTTGAAGACGGTGGAGCACCAGCGCCCGATCTCAGTTCTGGGCGTGCCCGGATTTCTGAGTACGATGGTCGGGATAGGGTTCGGCTACTGGACCTTCTCGAACTTGATCAATAGCGGGACGTTCCCGATCGGTCTAGGGCTCATCTCGATATTTTTCGCCCTGATTGGTATATTTTCTGCTTTTACTGGCATTATTTTACATGCACTGAATCAACATTCTAGCTAAATCCAGTAATCGGGGCCACAATCACAATATGTCTAATAATTGGTCCGCCGTAACCTCTGTGTGTTTTTTATGGACATTAAAATCTAATCTATGTACTTAATAGATAGAAATCCAGTCAACCGTTTGTATATACATTTCAACGGCTTTGCGGCGTTCCAAGTTGCATCGCAGCAGGCGTACTACGAGAACGTCTTATTCGTAGACTGTGACTCGGAAAATCGTTCCTCGCGGGCATTGGGTCGGGAGACGCTGTTTTCTTGGATCTTCACGTTCAGAACTGCGGTGGTGTCAAAATTGATCGTGGCTATACGTACTGGTTCCAACCGATAATTCAGGCCTGTCTAATGGTCTGGAGATCGGGAAGGACAGCGATAGCCAACAAGCGGATCAACGAGTTAGTCACGGCTGGAGAGACATTCATCGGGAAATCGATACCCAACCAAGGGCTGGAGATAATTGTCATTGAAAAATAGAGGCCTTCAACGATCACAACCTTTCTGTTCGTTCAGGGGAGGTGGTAGAACGCTTTACAATATTTCACTCTAATACCCTTGTTCAGCCCTGTCTGTCAGATATTAGATATTCATTGAAGTGCCCATTTGAATAGAATTTCACCACCTGTTGGTCGGTCTCAAGTTGACGGTAATCGTCTTCTGTATACCTGTATCCATTATAGAGTTCTAGATCAATTTTTCGATCAGCGCTAGGTAGTACAAGATACGTGGTCTCGTTTATAGACTGGGAAGGGGATGTTTCATTAAAGTGATATGGTGCAAAATACGTACTCTCACGTCCCGTTTTAAGACTTGCATTCCGAGGATCATTTATTGTCGCGATTCGGCCCTCATACACCATCTGGTGGCGATCTACGCGAGACCGCGTAGACGCGATACCTATCTCTGGATCCTGATGATCAAAAGCAAATTCATACCCCGTAAACTCGGATTCTGGGAGGTGATTTGATCCTTGATAGACGTATGGAGATGAATAGAGCGCCGGTACTGATAATAGAATCAATACTATGGCGACGATCCCGATCACTGCCTTGAATTTGGGGCGTTTCTGTGCAAAGCTGTCGGTCAAAGCGAGGCCAATTCCAGAGAGTACGGAACCGAGTACTAAAATGAATCCAGCGTATCTGGTCGCCTGATTAAGTAAGGCGGCAGCGAAACTCGCGAATACAAGTCCTGTAACTGGTACAGCTCCGGCGCCTAAGTAGATGATACTGGCGTTGAGTCGGGACGTTGCACATTCCTTGATAAGCTCTCGAATTGCGTAAAGAACAACACCTGTCGCTGTGAGTGAGATCACTACCTTTGGGATTAGAATCTTTAAAGCCAGCCCGACGATGGAGCCACCGATATCAGTTAATCCAGTAGCAGTGCCAGAAATCGCTCCAGCTGAAGTGCCTCCAGCAAAAATCCCACTCAGTGTAGAGACGAAAAAACCGCTGAAAACTGGATTCGAGCTGACCAACAGAAACACAACCATTGTAATAATGATCGCTACTAGGAAAAACACTCTCGGACGGATATGCACCCACTCTTTCCGGTTTATGAAGCTGGTTGCTATCGCGATGCCACCTAACGAAAGCGTGAAAGCGACGGCATGTTGCGGGTGAAGAACTGCTAAAACTACTGGTAGCGAAATGAAGAGGAACCGCCACCCTTTCCGGCTGTCATTAGACAGATAGCCAATAAACGCATAAATACAGACGCTGAGGAAGAAAATCGCCAGAGTGGCGGGTACAGGATTCATGACTGCCAACTGCACGGTCATAATTGGGGCGAATACGACACCAATTATTGCGCCGTATCCGGTCGCTTGGCGCGGCGAAAGGACTCGCCGAGTTGAAAGCTCAGTAAACACCACGAAGCACAACGCATGAGCGGCCAAACAAATCAACAAGGCCCTTCCAATGGAGATCTCGAGAACGCGTACTAACAACGCCGCCGAGTGATGCATACCAGGGTACAAAATATCACCCGAAATATCCCGTCCGACCAAGATCTCATTAATAAATCCGATGTGGACAAGCGTGTCGAGGCTACCGAAGGCTTCGTAGCCCCGTAGGAGCGGGAGGCCCCCCATCCCGATTGCAAAGAGTATGAAAAGTGAACATCCAGAGAGTTGTGCCTTTGGGGTGTTATAGCTTAGAATCAGGGTTACACCTGTAATCACGACGAGCGATAAAAGGACCCAACCGAGGAGTGGAACTGCCTGGTAGATCGATAACTCATATCCAGAAATAGGAGGAACGCGTACCGCAATAACGAACCCAGTATAGCAAATCAGACCTGCAATTAAGAGCAATTTCCAGATCCGGGAACGATTCATCATACAGACGTTGATGGGGAGGGGTAAGAATATTTCCTATATAATGAACCAGCGATAAAGATCACAATAATTGCTCTATTATCGGTAGCATTGTCTTGATTCCGACAGCAATGAATCCAACTCCCCCCAGCGCAATTAATAGGAGGATACGTCTCCGTGTCCGATCCATCAATCGAGAGGTTAAATCCATTGTAAAGATTATAATTACAAATCCGGCGTACGAGCTGAAATACCACAGTTCAAGCGTGAGGATGTCAAGAAGAGTTAAAAGAAGTGCTGTTCCTAGCATTAGAGATAATTGATATATTATGAACTTCTCAGAACATGTTGACATAGGGGGGGGAATTAGCTTCAGACGTTGAAAAAGAACCCGGTCAGTTTAGACGAGACAGTTATCGGTGGGTCGGGCAACGTTCGCTACGTCTTCAGCGACAGCACGGCGACCGACGAGGACATCCACGAAGCGTTCAGTCAACCCTCCTCTGGTTGAGACTATCGTGGTTCCGTCTACCTGATGGGCGAGTTCAAGATCAACCACTGGCTCCATCCGCCGAGTTTCACGTACATCAACGGCCACTACGCAATCCTAAACGCAGGGAGTGGGCTCAGTGCTGGCGACTACATGATCGACGAGAAGGAGAAACGCGTCGGTACACAACTCGATCCGAACGATGCGGAACAACAGATCCACTACGACGGACTCTATCTCGACGGGCAGAGTGATCCCGTGGATGGGATTCGGACGTGGGGGAACGCCGCGGGTGGGGCTCCGCAAGACTACGAGGAGTTTCGTCACGGCGTGATGCAAGCGAGAATCCGAAACATGGGCAATTTCACTGCCTTCAACGTCGGGACTCGACGTGGCTACTACTACGATATTCAGGTGGCGAACTGCGACACTCGCGGGTTCGTCATGGGGTCGGGCGCTGGCGACTCGGTTGTCATCGACCTGCACGTCGAGGAAATCACAGGCGGCCCCGGGATCATGGTTGAGCGTGGGTTCATCCATGTCATTCGCCCCATCGCACAGGACATTCAGGACGACGGGATCGTCATCGGAAAGTCGAACAAAAATGAGATGCTCGGTCCCCTTATCTGGGGCGGCTATACCGAGTTTAACGACGGAATTGGGTTGCGCGTCCGTGACGGGGTCAAAGGCGGTACAATCGACGGGATGCGGGCCATCACCAACGGTATGGCAACGGACAGTCCTTCCATCCAGACAAATTAGAGCGGTGGTCAGATACAGAACCGCAGCATCTACGACACAAAGTCTGGACAGCTGACGGGGATCCACCTTACGTCCAACGCGTCCGATGTTGACTTGGTCAGAAACGAAATTTCAGCGCCAAATCCTGTCGACGACAGCGGGACTCGGACCACCCGCAACGGTTGGGGTGTCAACGCGGGCGACCCGTCGGCTGGCGGACAATGGAATGGGAACGGCCGCGAAGGAATCGAAGTACTTGATACGACAAACACAGTCAAGTACGTTTATTGTAATGGCGGATGGGTCTAATTGGCCAGTCCCGCCACAGAGTTCCTAATCTTCGAAAGTGATTTGCTGTTCGATACTGGGGATCCATCCATGGCAAATGTAATTCTGCTTACTGTCGACTGTTTCAGATATGATCGTTGCGGCTTCAATGGGCACGATCGAAATACTACGCCGACGCTTGACGCTCTCGCAAATGAGGCAGTCGTTTTTGACAATGCATACTCAACAGGCCCTTATACTACCGAATCGTTTCCTGGCATTATTGCAGGTCAACACTCCTATAATGGGTCCTATTACAGTGACAGTCCTGCCTGGAAGGCGATTCAGCCCGATTCGGAGACGTTGGCTACACATCTTAAAGGTGAAGGATATAGTACCGTTGCGACGCTAACGAACCCCCATCTCATCAGCGATCGAAACTTCCACCAGGGATTTGATAGTTTCTACAATCTCCGTACCCAAGATCAAGGCGAACAAGTAGCGGCTGACGACGTAGATGATGACAAAGAGTCAGCAAAAATGGAATCGCTGGAATCGGCGGTTCGTGAGCGGATGCGGTCCTTTTCCACTGTATTTAACCCGTACTCGGCGATGTTTGTCGCACATCGGTATAGCCAATTGCGGACTGATTGGCCGACGATCTCAGCTGAAGACGTCCTGAGTCAATTCATGGACGATCTTGTTGACGTCGACGGGCCGTTTTTTGGATGGACGCACCTGATGGATCTTCATGCTCCGATCAGCCCGGACCGTACTAACAAAGGAGGTTTAGCTTCGACATCTTCGACACTGAGACAGATTCTGTGGGACAGCGCCCGTGCGTCAAATATCCACGAAGCCCGATACAACACCCTCTACGATAGCGTCTTGCGGTACGTCGATACCAAAATTGCAGAGCTGATCGACGCGCTGAAACAACAGGGCCGGTGGGAGGACACGATACTCATCGTCACTGGCGATCATGGCGAGGCCCTCTATGACCGGGGATTTTACGGCCACCCGAGACACAACCTTCATGAAGAGGCTGTCCATGTTCCGCTTCTCGTCCGCGCCCCGTCGTTGGAGGGAAAACGTATCGAGACGGAGTTCTCACTTGCGTGGATTCACGATCTGATCAGCGAGTTGCTCAATGTCGAGAGTGGCGACTTCCCCAGTACAAGCGATGTGACGTGGTTCGCTGAATCAGAGCCGAATCCTCCGGTAGTCGTCTCCGATTCCTTGGACGGGTCACGCCACACGGTGGGTGTGAGGGATGGCGAATCTGTCGTTATAACGCACCAAGGAGAGCAACCCTCAGAACCGCACTTTCAGTATTATGACCAACCCGTGAAATACCGATATCGAGGAGATCGCCGAGAGCGAGTTCCGGCCCGAGCCCAAGATGGGGTGCTGCTGGAAGAGGCAAAGTCACTACTAACGGAACCTTCGCAACTTGAAGAGGTCGGTGGGAGTTTCAGCCCTGAGGTGGAAAGACGTTTAGAAGATTTAGGATACAAGATGTAACACGGTCAGTCCTGTCCAAGTATTGAGCGGAGTCGATGCATATATTGGGAGTACATATCCACTGATGGGTGTAATTCGTGCGGCAAATGCACCTGTTGTGATGAATATGAAGCCGACGATACTTATCAACCGCCAGAATATTATACAGGTTCTATGGGTATTCGCCATGGGACCATATCTTAATTATATTGCTCACAGGCTCTCATGAGGATTTTTGGGTTTATGACTGAGATCTAATATCGATTAATTTGATGGACAATTCACTCAAGATATCCAAGGTCTTTTAGACGATTTTGGACCTCTTCGTCTTTTTGGTCGGCGTTTGATTTCTCCTTGCTTTGAGATGCTAGTTCTGAGTAGAGCACCTCTTCTTCAGTTACGTTGCTATCCTCTTTGTAGACCTCCTTTCGGACTTGACCATCAACGTCTTTCGGGATTTTGCAACCGTGGAGGTGGAGCAACGTTGGCGCGATATCCAGGATAGAAAATTTCTCTACTTTTCCGGTGGTGAAGTCGGGGCCGGCTCCGACAAACAATGCATCCCGCTTATTTTCTCCTCGCCATCCATCATCTTTTGGCTTCGTGAATATTTCGTCACGTCCGAGACCACCCTGAATGTGTACACCGTCCATCTGATCGATGACTAGGTCTGGTGCTTCTTCGCTGTACGGCCCATTATAGACATCTTCGCCACGATAAATATTCTCTGCAATCCCCTGTCCGTTGGGACCGGTAAGATTTGAAAGCTTTTCAATCAACTCTGTTTGAATTTGCTCTCTCTCACTCCCCCTACTGTCGATATATATCGGTCCTTGCCCGCTTGCTAATACAGTTGTCTTGTCCCAATTCAGATTAGCTGTCTTTCTTTCTCTTTGGACTTCCCCTTCTTCAGATGGAATTCGGTCTATTACCCACTTTGGAGTTGCCTTCTTAGCAATATCACGGATTCCTAACCGATCTGTTAGAACAATCAGGTTTTCTGCTGTGATCCCTACGTCACTCAATGCATCACTAACGGCCATATCTGAAGTAAGGTATCCTTCTTGTTCCAGCCACGCGTTGATATGAAAGACCGTCTGAATTTCTGTCGCTCCGTGATCGCTCATCAATACAACATTATACTTCTCTCTAAGGAAATCGCCAAGATGACGGTCGATAACTTTCCAACCTTTCAACGTTTTTTGATCGTCCCAGAAAAAATGATGCAGTGAGTTTAGATAGAATGTAGTGATCTGAAGGAATTCTGGGTCATACTCGTTGAGTAGATATTTGCCTGTCCGGAATCGGAGGTCAATCAGTTCTATAATCTCGCTTGCAGCTTTTTCTGGATTACTTTTTATCGGCGTATCCTTTGTTACTCTGTAATCCAATTGCTCTTCCAACTCTGCCTCTAGTTCCGGAGGGTAGGTATAGCCAGAGCTATCGCTATCGGGTGCGCCAGCTACAATGAATGGTTCCACTTCTTTAGGTGGGTATGTTGTCGGGACATTAATCACACCTGCGGAGGCCTCAGTCCCGATTATCTCCCAGAATTCTGTGTGCTTCGATTTTCTACTGTCGGGATAGTAAACTCGTTCCTCCTTCATGTCAATATTCTCCCACCAAAATATGCCCAGTTTTCCTGGATTCTTTCCGGTTGCATAAGCTTTCCAATTCGGCGAGGTCACTGGAGGTAAAACAGATTGGGAATCAGCAGTCACCCCATCCCCAATTAACTTCCCGATGTTTGGAAGCTCACCTGCTTCTATCCACGGCTCAATCAACTCGAAATGACCTCCATCAAGCCCTATTACAATCGTTTTCTCACCGTTCATTCTTGGCTCATCTGATGTGTCTCCAATTTCTCTCCCCTCATGTAACGTTTTTCAATATCTCTCCTTTTTGCTGATCAGAACTCAAGTTGAGTTGCTTCATTTTGGCAATTCAGTCTTTGAGCGATTTTGTCATCTATAGATCCTTCATTCTATTCACCTTCACGTTTCCTTTGTCTCTTTGCGTAGCCAAATGCGATAAGCCCGCTTTGATCGGTGACCATTGGTCTTCGTTAGCCATGTTAAAGATATGGGTCCAAAGGTGAACATGAGCGCCTTCGTCTGCCGCTCTATCGATAGCATCAATTAGATATTGTTTGTGAAAATTCCGGCGAGTTCGTCGAGGAATCAATGAGAACGCTGGATGGGGCTTCGACTGGCCAGAAGGGAGCATTCCGGATGTCAACGATGGATAAGGGGTGACGGTCGTTTCTAAGATCCCATCTGATCTTTGGAGATTTGAAACTGGGTGTTCCCGTGTGATCATTGACCAGAATTTCGAGAAAGGGTCTGACCGTGATGACGAATCTACTTCCATCGGACAACGGATCGTATCTATTCCAAAGTCTGAAAGTATTGAGTAATCAGGGACTTGATGGCGAGGCATGACAATCGATGACGGGGAGGGAATTCCGAAATCGGAGTAGATATTCTCTACTTTTGAAAGTTCGTAAGTGAGCTGTTCCCCAGATGCCTCCTCGGCTAATAGATGAGAATACGTATGTGTTCCAATTTCGTGCTTTACCACTCGCTCCCGGATCTCTTCGACCAAGTCGGGCGAATAATAATATGGGTTTAGGCTCCGATCTGTCCCCGGATCTTCTGCCCACCAGCTGTCTGGATGAGGACTAGGATGGTGGCCTTGACATGAGTCATGGAATAAGTGGCCGACAATAGCGAACGTAATAGGGAGTTCCTTGCTATCGCCAAGATCTAATAGCCGATTCAAGATATCTGATTCTTTCACTCTGTTCTCCGACAGATGACCGTATTCGGGTTTGTCGTGCATCCCCCACCCCAGTTCTAATTCAATACTTAAGGTAACGACTCCGGTCATTATTCTGTACTCATTGACTTAACCCAGTCCAGATTAATATTTGCCTCAGCTTCAACCCTCTCAATAATGTGAATATCCGCTGGGCCCAAGCTTCTCGTCGCTACTACGGAAACTACCTGTACCATCAGTAAAAGGATCCCAATAGCCAATAACACTATGAGATTTAATTGAGTGTCTGAGGTAAACTCAGAGATCGCGAAAGCAAAAAGCAAGGGAGGAATTAGCGGCTTGATATTGTTGAGTGAAAAGGGATGTACTCCGGTTACACGAAATATTAGTAGTACCTCGCCGCAATTGTAAACGAGATAGCCAACGACAGTCCCGATAGCAGCCCCGTTAATTCCGTATCGAGGGATCAATATGACATTAAACCCAAGATTGGTAGCTAATCCCGCGGCGGCTGACCATAGCTCAATTTTTGTTCTATCGAGAGCCTTCACCATATCTCCATTCAGACCGACGATTGTTCTAAAGAATAATCCGGTGATGAGGAGTGTTAAGACAGATGCCGCTGGAAGATATTTTGTACCAAAGAAGGTTCTCACGACGTCGTCAGAAAACAACCCGAAGACAAGGACGATCGGGAAGGTGCCTAATGTCATCCATTTCGTGGATATTGTGTAGAGATCTTGCAATCCTTCCATATTGCCATCTTCAAAATATTCCGTTGCAAGGGGGAGGAATAGGAATGAGAACGAACCTGTTAAAAATATTGCTGCCTGTTTGAGTGGCTGAATCGCCCGATAGTAGCCCACTGAATCTGAGTTCAAGAAGTAGCCTATCATAAGGATGTCTGTATTTGAAAGAAAAATAAAGACGAAGGCACTGATCGCAAGGGGCCACGAGAATGACCAGATTCTCGATAAAGTTCCAGGATTCGGACTTTTTGCGATTAAGTTCTGGACGGAGAGAACGTCCCTAAGGAAATAGAGAGACGTTATCGTGATTATCAACGGTGTTCCTACCCAGAAGACTACAGCTCCCAGCGTTGGTCTAGATAGTGCAATCGCCGCACAGAGAAGACTAATGGGGAGAACTCGCCCAGCAATATCTTGAGAAAGGACTGCCGACCTTGATTGGTTTGTAGCCCGAAGCGCGCTATAGGAGATATGTCTTATTGGATTGAGAACAAGAAAGGGGAGTAACAGAATCAAGAACTCACCTAAACTAGGATCATTCAATAGTTGACCGAGGAGATTGCGGCTCAGAGTCAGAGTAACCACCGCAGAAAGGCTTGTTGCGACTACTAGCAGATATCCATGGCTCAGAAACCCTTCCCCCTTGTCTGGCTCTTCTTGAGCAGACATCAAGCGAGTGACCCCATGATGAACTCCGAACAGAGCAATCTGACTTGTGACCATTACGATGGTATAAGCTAAAGCCAGATGTCCATACTCTTGTGGAGGGAGAGATCGTGCGATGAGAGTTTCACCTAGTAAAGCAAGAGCGCGTCCGAAAACTGAACCCGCAAAAATAACACTGGCACTACGTGCGAGCCGGGTGAGGCTCTTGGTGATGTCGCTCAATACACTATCAGCCTTCTCTTAGTCCTGTATTTAGGTTATGATCTGTTCCGGGAATATCGTGGACCAAGTCTTGAAAGCACGAGTTCTCCATGATAAAATATACACAATGGCCAAACCGCCTCTCAGCAACCGAACTGGAAAGAGATGATAATTCAATTGGCGTGTGAACGATGATTCTGCCCCTGACTCCTATAGCCAGTGTCTGCTATTGAGCATCTTGAAGTGCCTCTAAGGTACGGGAACTATAGTTCTCGAAGGAATACTGTGATAACACGCTTTCATCGATAGATCTGTCCCCTTTAAATTTGGCACATTCTATTGTTTTTACCATTTGCGATCTCTCCCTTAATAGTAGACGGTCATGATCTACATCCGGCAGAATCCCAACCGGTGTCGCGATTACCCAGCAACCAAGCGCGAGGGCCTCAAATACGACGGTTGGATAAGCTTCGGTTGCAGAGGGGAGTATGAGAAGATCTGCCTTTTTCAGTATATCCAACACCTTCTCATGTGGAACATGACCCAAGACTTGGACATCGCTATCAGCAGCCCTCTTTTTAATCTGTTCTTCTAGTGGACCACCGCCGATAATCAATTTCTGGAAGTCCTCCCCGAGTTCTTCCATGACCTGTATCGCAATTTGTGGATTCTTATTTTGGGATAGTCTTCCAACGAACACTGCTGTCTTTTGTGCGTCGTTGATTTCTTCTATTGTCCTCTCTTCTGTTCCCTCAATCTCTTCCTTGCTGAGGATTCCATCTATTACCTTAGCATGAGCGGAGCTAAGATTCTCCACTTTCTCTTTGACATCTGTTGTCCGTACTAAAACGGTCTTGCCTACAAACATACGTAGCATGGCTGATTCGATCCGAAGTTTGAATTTTGGTTCAGTGGAAGGACAATTTGAAGGGGAATAGGCGATGAAGTTGACTACGGGTGTTTTCAGAGTGACACTCAATATTTTCGCAATTGGATGAAAGATGTAGTTTGTAGATTAAAACACGTCAGGGGATGTTTTTCTAGCCTCGAGGAATACAGAGCTACATAGTAACAACGAGAAAAGTACTCGAAGTAGAAACCCACCAATTGATCTCTCGTGCCCGTTCCATTTCTCAGATGGGCCAACTCGCCGGATTTGAACGCCATCTACCGTTTCAGTCTTTGGTGCGTCATCGACTGGCTTTGTAATAACTGTTACATTGTGACCTTCCTGAGCAGCGAATCTTGCAAATTTCCAATCAGTAATCGCTCCTCCTGCCTCAGTTGGATAAAAGTCTTCGGCAAGAACACATATATTCATCGTACGGGTCGTCTAAACGCGGAAAGCTTATAATTTGTCATACTCTGTCCACATTTGATTGGGGACATTTAATGAAAACTGTCGGAATTTATATTGGAGCAGATGATGACGACACTGAAAACATAGTTCCAGTTTTGGAAACGTGGATCGAATCCCTTTCCGATTCTCATCAACTCCAGTTGTTCGGTAGCGCGGGACTCCCGAATATCGATCTAAAGTCAGCAGAGTATGTCTCTTTAACACCCAGAAGCACAGCGAATCCCTTTATTAAGATATATAATGCCTACAAACATACAACAGAATACCTTAAACAAGAAGATCCAGACATTGTTCTCCAGCTTTGGAAGTATAATACTCATGCCCCTGGTTTGGCTTTAGCATCTGTTCAGAGTCAGATCCACTTCGGAATCCGGTTCACGGGCGATTCATTTGCTGAATATAAGCCTGAAACCGGTTTCAGAAAGATCGGAATATTTGCACTATTAAATATCCTGGGTCGGATTCCGCTTCGAGTTGCTGATGCCCTCATTGTTTTTGGTCCCTACGGGAGATCTCAAGTAACTCAGAGAGGAGCGCTCGAAGAGAATATCGGAATCCTTCCACCGACGCTTGCTTTTTCGGATTTTCCCCCAGAACAATCACCAACAAAGCCACCGGAAATCAGCACAAACCAAGATCGGTTGACTTGCCTCTTTGTTGGCAGAATATCCGAAAGAAAAGGAGCTCAGTTTTTGTCAAGGGTAATAGAACTGGTTTCAGATGAAGTCGATATCGAATTTATTTTGATTGGGGACGGAGACCAAAGTTCCGAAATTCGTCAAAGATTCCCCGATGAGTTAGTAAAACAACCCGGATACGTTCCCCACGATCAGATCCATCGTTATTACTATCACTCTGACATCTATCTCCATCCATCTGCATACGAGGGGGTCCCATTAGTCATCTTAGAGGCCTTGGCTTGCAACTGTCGTGTAATCGCCCGTTCAGCCGGAGATATCCAAGTGGCGGTTGAAGATACAGTTACCACTCCCTCAGAGATGGCAAATGCGATCATCTCCGGTCGCGGTTCAGGTGAATTAGCGAAGCCAGATTTATTCACTCCAGCCTATCAGCGGGAGGCTTTGAACGAGCTACTCGACCTCGAATGAATTTCGGTGATGGTCATAGTCCATGTTATTGGCTTCGTATTTTAATTGACGAACCAGTCGAATGACGTGGCATAGGTCGATCTAATCGACATATTTGCAATTTCACACTGTCAATCGAACGATTATCGGTTCATTTATAACAACTATTGGTCTATAATATTTAGGGTATCTAATACAAGACTGAACACTTCTGTTTAGATAATAATAATATAGCGCCAGACTTAGTCTCCCTGTTCCGCAAATGCTAATTCTCATGACGTTACTCAAAAGATATTGAGTATGGATGTTGCCTATCTCGCACCCGTCGTCTACCCGCACGTGAAAGGCGGGGTCGAGAAACGGATCCACGAGATCGGTAAACGACTCGTGGAGCGGAGCCACGACGTGACGATCTATTCCAGAAATTGGTGGGAGGGACCGGAGACGATCGAACAGGAGGGGATGACGGTTCACGCTATCGGCCCGGCAGGGGAGATATACGCCGATGGGGACCGTCGCTCTATTTCGAGCGCACTCGGACTCGCGGCACGGGCGTTCCGCCCGCTTGCTCGAAGCGACCACGACATCGTCGTGACACCGGTCGCGCCCTATTTTCAGGTCTCGACGGCCAAACTCGCGACGCTCTTCACGGACACGCCGCTGGTCGTGACGTGGCACGAAGTCTGGGGCGATTACTGGGTGGACTACATGGGCGCAACCGGATACGCGGGCGACCTCGTCGAACGACTAACGGCGAAAGTACCGTATCATGCAGTAACGCCGTCGGAAATGACTGCGCAGCGCCTCACAGATATCGGGCCATCACGGGAAGAGATCGACGTCGTCCCGAATGGGATCGACACGGCGTCGGTTCGGGACGTCCCGGAAGCGACCGACGGATACGACGTCCTCTACGCTGGTCGACTCATCGAGGACAAGAACGTCGATATGCTCCTCGACGCGTTCGATCGCGTCGCCCCAGAGGCCACCTTGGGAATCATCGGCGACGGGCCGATGCGAGATGCACTGGAAGACCACGTGGCTGGACTCGACTGTGCAGACCGTGTCACCATGCTCGGGTTTCTCGAATCCTACGACGACGTGCTCGCACATATGCAGACGGCTCCTGTGTTCGCCTCCCCATCCTTCCGTGAAGGGTTCGGGATCACGTTCCTAGAGGCGATGGCCGCGGACTGTACCGTGATCACGGTCGATCACCCGTTCAGTGCTGGGAGTGAGGTGGTCGGTGATGCCGGATTCGTCACCGATCCGACCGTGGATGGCGTCGTGGACGCGCTCGAACGAGCGCTAGACGGCGAGCGTCCGAACCGCGACCCCGTGGAGGCTGCCCGCGACTACGACTGGGACAACGTCGCCGCGGAGACCGAAGCACTCTACGAACGGATCCTCGAAGACCGAGAGGAGTGAGCTACTCGAGGCCGCCCTTCGATTCTTATTTACGAGTTGCTTCCATTTTCACGGTACACTAGACCGACGACGTATTCAGTATGAGTTTACTCCGCCGCCGCCGCTTTGTCCACGGAAATATCGCCTGGATGCTCGCGACAGCGCTTGCCTTGCTCCTCCTCGACGCGCTCACGCTCGAACTCTTCTTCGTCCTCTCACTGGTCGGCTTTCTCGTCACGATCGAACTCGCCACACCAGTCGCTATCACCCCGCAGTGGCGTCGACGTCTCCGCTGGATCGTCGCTGTCGGCCTGCTCGTCTTCGGGTATATCGTCGTCCGCAGGATTCTCGCCATCCTCCCGGCAGGTGTCTTTCCGTGAAACCGCCCTGGAAACACGTCTCCTACCCGCGAGCACTCGCCGTCACGCTCGGCGTCATTCTCGCTATCACGCTCCTCTACGGCGGGCTCACGTCCACCACGGCCTTCGGCGCGTACAACTCGGCGTGGGACGGCGCGAGCGAACTCCGCGATCTCTCGAACGATTGGAACGCCGAGACGGCCCTCCTGCAGAACACGACGACCTACGCCGACCACGAGCCCAATGGCTCCGTCGCGTTCGTCCTCTCGCCCGACACCGAGTACACTCCCCGGGAGGCCGACCGCGTCGAACGGTTCGTCCGCGCGGGCGGCACGCTCGTCGTCGCGGAGGACTTCGACGCCCAGTCGAACGAACTCCTCGAGGCCGTCGGCGCCCAGGCCGGCTTCAACGGGAGTCTCATCCGCGACGAGCGCAACCACGACACCGCACCAACCCTCCCGCGCGTCGAGAACCTCACCGACCACCCCTCAACCACGGGCGTCGACAGACTCACGCTCAACCGCGGGACGCCGGTGGAGCCGGGCGACGCCACGGTCCTGGCGACCACGAGCAACTACAGCTACCTCGATGCAAATCAGAATGGCGAACTGGACGACGACGAGACAATGCGACCCTATCCGGTCGCGACGGTCGAGCAACTCGGCGCCGGCGAGGTGGTCGCCGTCGGCGACCCGAGCCTCTTCATCAACGCCATGCTCGAACGCCCGGGTAACCGGCGGTTCGCACGCAACCTCCTCGCGACCCACGACACCGCGGTGGTCGACGTCTCGCACCTCGAAGGGCTCCCGCCGCTCGTCCGCGCACAGTTCGCGCTCCAGTCATCCACGCCGCTCCAGGTCGTCCTCGGCCTCTTGCTGGTCCTCGGCCTCTCGTATCTCTTCGAGACTGCAACGCTCTTGAGACGCCTCCCGGAGCGAATTAGACCGACCGCTGCCCGGCCCGACGACGCCGATGCCCAGTTCCCACTCGATTCGACAACCGACCAGGAGACCCTCGAGCGGTGGATTCGGGGTCAGCATCCAGACTGGAACTCTGAGCGAGTCCGGCGAGTAACAGACAGGATTATCAGTGAAAACTCGGAAGGGCAACACGATGACTGACCCGTCGGAACTCTATGCCGATCTGGAAGACGAGATAGGAACCCTGCTCGTCGGCCTCGAAGACCAGGTCGGCCTTCTCACTATCGCGGCGCTCACGCGCGGGCACATTCTCCTCGAAGGCGTCCCCGGTGTCGCCAAGACCTCGCTCGCAAACGTCTTCGCCCACGCGACGGGCCTGGACTACAATCGGATCCAGATGACACCGGACATCCTCCCCGCGGACATCACGGGGACGCAGGTCTACCGCGAGGTGACCGGCGAGTTCGAAACCCAGTACGGGCCTATCTTCTCGAACGTCGTCGTCGCCGACGAGATCAACCGCGCAACCCCCAAGACACAGAGCGCGCTCCTCGAAGCGATGGGTGAAAATCACGTCACGATCGAGGGCGACTCCTACCCGCTCCCGGACATCTTCATGGTCATCGCGACGCAGAACCCCATCGAGATGGAGGGCGTCTTCGACCTCCCGGAGGCCCAGCGCGACCGCTTTCAACTAAAGGTGTCCGTCGAGTTGCCGTCCCGCGAAGACGAACTCACGCTCGTCGACCGCTTTCACGACGACCCGACGCTCGGCCCGGACGCCGTCGAGCCAGTCGTCAGCCCCGCGGAACTCCGTGAGGCGCGCGAGGTCGTCGCAGACGTCCACGTCGACGACAGCATCGAGGAGTACATCGTCGACGTGGTCGGCGCGACCCGCGACCATCCCGACCTCGCCCACGGCGCCTCGCCGCGAGCGACGCTCGCTTTCCTCAACACCGCGAAAGCGCGGGCCGCTATCTTCGGCCGCGACTACGTCATCCCCGACGACGTCAAGGCGATGGCCGAACCGATCCTCGTCCACCGCCTCATCCTCAGTACGGAGGCCGAACTCGGTGACGCGGACCGTTCAGCTGTCGTCGCCGACGTGCTCGATTCGGTCGTCCCGCCTGGCGGCGACGAGACTGCACCGGAGCCGGACCCACAGCAACAGGACTGAGCCACTCCCGCTCCCTCGCTGCGATACCGGTCTCTTTCTCGGTCGGTCCGATGACGGCCTTCGCGCGTCGAACTACGGCTGAGTCATCCCAACGAACCCCTCGCGGTGTTGCAGTACGTTCTTGGCAGACACCCTGCAATCGTGGGTATGGCCCCGCTCCACCAGCAGGCTGCGCTCCAGGCACCCGACTGGTGGTTCGAATCGTGGGGGCTCCAGGATTGGCTCGGGACGCTCTTCGACCAGCCAGTCGAAATGCACGCGTTCGTACTCGGGTTGTTCGTCGGTGCCGTCCTCGCAACAGTCCTGGCGAGCGGGAGAACGCGGACGGCACTCACGGCGACGCTCGCAGTTTTGCTGTTCACGTTCGGCACGTTCGAGACCGTCCTCTGTTCGGCGTCGTTCTCGGCCTGTCATCATCTGCAACTCAAACCCTGGTACTTCGTCGGCGGCTTCCTCGGCGGATACGGGTTCGTCCTCGGACTGCATCGGCGAACCGATCTGACGGTTCCCGGGCGTGAGACGGAGCGAGAGTCGAGCGCGCTAAGTGGGATACTCATCGCTGTCCTGCTCGGGCTCGCAGCCTACTCGGCACTCTCTCCGACGCCAGTCCATCCGATCACGGGACTTGCGACAGTCGGTGGATTCCTCGGCTCCCTCCTGGGGGTCGCTGGGTACCAGTGGGTCCGAACTGATTCCGGCGACGGACCCGGGTATCTCGACACGCTCGAGCGCTGTCTCCGCGACGAGACCAGCGAGACGGTCTTTGTCGCCAGTTACGGGACGACGCTCGGCTTCGGGTACCCGCGGATGCTCTGGGAACTCGGCAGCCTCCTCGGTCGCGACGGTTTTCTGATCGGCCCGATCACGTGGGCGCGGTACGGGTTGCCCTCTGTTGCAATGTACGTCGGCGTTCTCTTCGTCGGTAGTGTGCTCTGGCGCTGGATCGGTGCCTGGCGTCGCGGCGACCGCGTGAGCGGACAGTGCTTTGGTGCCCTCGTCGTCGGCTTCGGAACGTACGCGTTCGTCCTCTTCGCAGCGACGGGCTTCGCCCTGACTGTCTGGTTTCCGCTGCTCTGACTATCGCGCCGCGTGGTTCCAAAAATTCCGTAGAGCCGTTCAGTTACGCCGTGTCAGTGTCGGGATCCCAGCGGAAGGTGAGCGAGTACTCGTAGCGCTGCTCCTCGACTGGGGTCACCTCTACAGAAACCGGCGTCCCAAGCTGACTCGCCAGCGCAACGGCGTACACCGACACGACCGGGTTATCGAATCGCTCCGGCGGGCCGTAAACGGAGTCGTCCACCCCGATCGTCAACCGGTCTGACTCGCTCGCCGACTCGACCTGCGTCCTCTCGACGAGTTCGAACTGCTCGACGAGGGCGTCACTCACCTGCTGGGCCAGCGCGACCGGCGCGTTGGGCGGGTCGCCGGGGAGCGCCTCCAGCAGCGACTCGTACAGTGGGCGTCCGGTCGGCGTGAACGTCGCCCCGCGGCCCGCCTCGTCCGCAGGCACGACCAGCGTCTCCGCGAGTGCGTCGGCCGAGGGCACCTCGTAGGACTCGTACTGCGGGACGAACAGCCGAACCCGAGTACGGTCGTCGCCCACTGGCACGTACACACGCTCCTCGGTCAGCCCGAGTTCGGCGCACAACGCGGCCCGGTCCTCGGCCATCGTCTCGTAGATGCCACGGCCGACGGAGGCGGCGACGAATCGCTCCGGCGTCAGATAGTAGGTGAGCAGTCCACCGAACAGGCCGGTCGCGCCCAGGACCAGGAGCACGTCCCGCAGACTGGGAATCACCGCGGCACCGGCAACGCCGACGAGCCCCAGCAGTGTGAGGCCGAACGCCGTCCGACGGTACTGGGCCGTCCGCGCTCGCTCGTAGGTCGCCTGCAGGCGACGATTGCGCTCGCGGAGGCGCTCGAGTTCGACGACGAGTTCGTCCCGCGACCACCCCGTCAGAGCGTCCCTCTCCTCGTCACTCCCGCCTGCTTCATCTGTCGCGGCGGTCAGCGGCTCGGACTTCGGATGCTCCCCCACTGGCTGTGGTCCTGACTCCGCCTCGGGCGGGTCGTCGCTACTCATCTGTCCCACCGAACGCGGAGAGTGCGATTAAATCCAGGGATACGAACCCGACAGCGCCTGCGAGCAATACTGCGAGCGCGGTCACCCAGACGAGACTGCTCAGCCGATACACCACGATCGCCACGTTCCCGAACACTGCGAGCGCGAGGACGACTGCCAGCGGGTCGCGCAGTCGGTCCCCAGTCACCGTCGCCGTAAGTAACAGGCCACTGACCGCGATCACTGGCAGTGCCACCGACGCGGTCGGGGCCTCTGCGGGAACGAGCGCACCGACTGCGATCAGCCCGAGGACGAAGACGGCGACGTTGGGGAGCACGACCCAGGCCAGAGCGAGGAGCACCGTCGCGACGACCCCTCCCACTCCTGCGACCAGCCAGAGCGCGATACCGACCAGTCCGAGCACGACGAGATCCACGCCCGAGCGCCAGCGCTCGTCGCGCCAGCCTGGCGGCGCTGGGTCGGATGGCTCGTTCCCTCGGTCCGTGGGTGGTGCTGTCGAACTCATTGGTTCCTCGTGGTCGATGGCTGCTGTCTCGTCCCGGATCCCAGCACCGTCGAGAGTCTGTCCGCTGGCCCGACTTCGAAGGCAGAGACGTCTCGCAGGGAGGCCAACTCGCGACGGAACTCCTCGAACTCGACGTAGGATGCGTAGGCGGCGTCGAGGTCGTCCAGTCCGCCCGGTTCGAACAGGACACTCGGCAATAGAAAGACCAGCACCGGCCCGTTCCGACTGGCCAGCTTGACCGCCTCGCGTGTCTCGGTCTGCCCGGTGTCGTCGGTGACGATGACGGTCCAGCGGGACCCGCCCAGTTGTGCCGATGCCGCCTCCACTGCGCCGAAGAGCGGTTTGTCACTGATCGTCCGGACGTAGGCGTCGGGACGGTCGAAAAATGGCCTGAGTCGGGTCGCGAACGTCGTTCCGTCGTCGGCCAGTCGCTCCCTGGCCTCGCGAACGCGGTCCGGTGGGGTCGGTGTCGGGCCACCCCTCCTACTCGCACTAGCTGCGTTGTCGGGGCTCGTCGCCTCGATCGATTCGAGATGGCGCGTGATCCGGCGCAGCGTGTCCGGGGCTGCCCGTGGCTCGAACACACCAGTGATCCCCTCGTCACCGACGGTCTGACAGCCGATCCGGTCCGAGGTTTCGCGGGCGTGTTCGACGAATGCGAGCGCGACGTGGCGTGCGTAGTCGTATTTACGCTCACCGGGCGGGCCAGTTGCCATCGACGACCGATGGTCGACGATCACGCGCGTCTCGCGGTCGGTCTGGGTGGTGAACTCCCGGACGTGCGTTTCGTTCAACCGGGCGGTCGCCTTCCAGTCGATTCGACGAAACGCGTCGCCTGCGACGTACTTCCGGACCTCCGCGGGTTCGAGCCCGCGACCGGTCTGTCCGGTCTCGTGCTCGCCGAACCCGGCCGCGATCGGATCGCCGCCCTCGCCGACGTGCACGGTCCGCGGTCGCCTGGGCTCGACGGTCACCGCCGGCCGGTCCACCGCGGGTCGAAGCCGCTGTTCGAACAGTCCCAACCGGTCGGTCGCCGTCACCGTCGGTGCCTCGATTCGAAACCGACCAGCGACGGGCCACGCGAGCTCGAAGGTTCCGGTCGTCTCCGTTGCCGCACCGGTCAGCGTGAGCGGTTCGACGGTACCGTTCGCACCGACTGGCACGCTCGGTTCGACCGCCAGTGTGAGCGAGGTCTCCGGTTCGACTCGCGCCGTGAGCGTGAGAAATGTTGTCCCCTCGGTCACCGTCCGCGCCGCTGAGCTTCGCTGCGTGCATTCGAGCGCGTCCGAGACGGTCCGAAGCGTCGCGAGGAAGCGGTATTGCTGTGCGATCAGCCACGCACACACGCCACAGACCGCGACCAGGAGCACTGGTCGGCCGACCACGACAGCCCAGGCACTGGCCGCGGCTGCGAGTGCCACGAGCACCCAGAACCGCCTCTTGGGCCGCATTGGATCGTAGCTCAGCGTCCGCGTAGTTGAGCGTACTGGTTGGCGCGTCCCGAGCGGTCTGCGCTACTCGCTGCCCACCCCCGAGCACGGCGGCCGATGCACCGACGATTTGAGTTCTCTCAATAGTGAATATGAGTAACGCGTCTATTGCGTCCGCTCGTTCCGTTACTGGTCGTCTAGCATCCGGATACCGCGCTCTACGACCGCCTCGGTCACGAAGAGACTCGTCTCACGCTGGAGTGCACGCATGAGTGACGCCGCCTCGTCCCTATCGAGTAATCCGCGGCTGTATCCGAGCGCGATGATACCGATAGAACCGCGTACTTCGACGCCCGCGTCGGATGCTGTTTCTCGGGCGGCGAGGTCGTCGGTTAGGAGAACGACTCCTCGCTCTTCAGCGACCGCAATCGCGGCGCGTTCTCCGGCGTCCAGGTCTTCTGTTTCGACTCGGCCGTCGTCGGCTTCGACGAGTTCATACGAGAGTTCGGCCACTCTGTCGGGAACACCACCAGCTTCGACTTCCCGGTAAACCACATCTGGAACAAGTAGTGTGTCGAACGCCGAGAGCAGTTCGAGGGAATCGATTTCGGCGAGGTGAATGAGCGGTCCCGTGTCCGAGACAGCTGCGAGCGTCACGCGTTCAGGCCCCAGTCGACGTCTTCCTCGACGACCTCGCGCTCTCGGTCCGCTCGCTCGACTTTCGTCCGACCGACACGCTCGATGGCCTCCTCGCGGTCAACTTCGCCGTCGAGGTACTGTGAGAGCACGAGGTCCTCCCACAAGTCTTCGAGACCTCGTTCGAGTGCCCGCTCGAACACTTCGGACTCCGGAAGGCCGCGTGCTTCAGCGATTTCTCGCACCCGGTCGGAAATATCGGCGGCCATGCAGTGTAATTGTGCGGCGTCGTTCTTAAATCCGTGTTTGCCCGTCCGATGAGAATCTGACAGAGCCTATGGCTACCGGGGCCACAACCAAATACCCTCAGAGACGCCGTCTCCCCTCAAAATAGTGGCCTCGGCACTCCCATGCTGCGGGGGCCGATGAACTTCCGAGTATGGGGGCCGATACACTCCCGAGCCACGGGGGTCTGCGACAGCACAAACGGAATCTCTTTAGGCGCAACTCGACAGTTGTTCGAACGGAAAATGGTCGGCCGACCACGCGAGGCGATGGCTGTCGTGCTTGCGTTCGTCCTCCTCGTCAGCGCGGTGCCCGTCGGTTCGACGCTCGCGTCGGGGACGACCACCGGCGACACCGGTCCAGCCCCGATGACCGCTTCGTTCGCGTCCGGGAGTGGCCAGTCCTCGGGGTCGGCACTCAATCTACAGACCAACAACACGACCAGACAGCACGACAATCCGGCCAACGTCTCCCGTGGCGGCGACCTCGGAGCCGTCCGGAACTGGCTCTCGAATCGGATGCTCGAACGCCTCTCGGACGGCGCGATTCAACTCGACCAGGGCCAGTACGACCGCGCCCGGTCGCTGCTCGGTGACGAGTTCGACTCCCGACTCGAACAGTTCGTCGACGTCACCGGTGAGACGGACACAGACAGCGACGACGACGATTCCGACCCGTTCGAGCAAACCAGGGAGCGCCAGCGAAATCTCACCGACTCGGTCCAGGAGTACGAACAAACGTACGACGAGTACCAGGACGCCGTCGAGGCGAACAACGAGACCGCGGCCCGCGAGTACGCCCGAGAGCTCCAGCGGCTTTCGCGGGACGTTCGACGACAGAATCGCTCGGTAGTCACGCAGTACCAACGCCTCGAAAACGTCACTGGCGCCGACCTGACGACAGCTATCGACAGCATCGAGAACGTCACGACGAGCGTCACCGAGCGCCAGGCGGCCGTCGACGACGCGCTGTTCACGCAAACAGTGCTCGCGGTCGACCCCGAGACTGCGTCGATTTCCTACACTGACCCGCTCGCGGTGTCAGCACGACTGACGACCGACTCCGGCGAGCCTGTCGCCGAGCGTTCGATCCGCGTCCAGATCTACGACCAGGTTCGGACTGTCCGGACCGACGCCGAGGGTCGCTTTCAAATGACCTACCGTCCACGGACGATTCCAGTCGACCGCTCGCAGATCCGTGTTCTATACCGGCCCGCGGACACGTCCGAGTATCTCGCTGCCAACGACAGCGTCGCAGTCGACATCGAGCAGGTGACTGGCACGCTCTCGCTCACGGACCCGGCGGACGAGGCGGCCTTCGGGGACCGACTCGAGGCCAGTGCGACGCTCACAGTGGACGGACAGGCTGTCGCGGGCATCCCGCTGTCAGCGAGCCTCGGCTCCGCAGAACTCGGCAGTGCGACGAGTGACCAACAGGGGCGTGCGAGCGTCGTCGGCTCGGTGCCGGCGACTGTCCCTGCTGGCGACCGTTCCCTGACGGTCTCGCCAAGCGCTCCAAACGCCGCGGTCGTCGCAGACCCGGTCTCCGAGCCGGTCACCGTCGAGATGACAGCGACCGAACTCACCGTGGAGCCGGACCAGCAGGACAGTGGCACGGTCGTTATCGACGGGACGCTCGCGACCGCAGACGGTCGACCGATCCCGGGACAACCAGTCGAGGTGTCGGTGGGCGAGACCGTGACCGAGACCGTGCGGACGGGACCGGACGGCTCGTATTCGCTCACGCTCGCGACGACGCGCCTCGATGTCACCGAGGCCACCACCCGGACCGTTCGAGCGGCCTTCGATGGGACTGGTACGAATCTCGAACCGGCCGAAGCGACGACCGATGCGACCCTTCGGAGTCCGGCGGTCGAGGGAACACCGGCCAACGCCGACGACTCGCTCCCGTCGAGGCTCGTCCCGGACGGAGCGGATGGGTCGCTGTTCGCGATCGGTGGCGTCGCGTCTCTGGTGGGCTTACTGCTCGTCTTGCTGGTGCTCCGTCGGCGCTACACCGAGAGAGCGGGCACTGACGCGAGCGGTGATCCCACTGGCGACGACTCGTCGACTGCCGATTCGGGCGCCAGTGGTGCCGATGCCGCGGCGGCGGGAGTCATTGGCGACTCCACGGCACAGGGGCCGGACACGACAGGGCCGGATTTCGGTCCGGCCGAGTCGTTCCTCGCGGCGGGTGACGGCGCGGCCGCGGTCACGTATCTCTACCAGCATCTCAGAAGTCACGTGGCAACCGAGGTCGACGTTGCCGAGACGGACACGCACTGGGAGTTCTTCGAGGCCGCACGTCGCGATGGCCTCGACGGCGAGCGACTCGACGCTCTCCGCGAACTCGTCGAAACCTACGAGGCCGTCGAGTTCCGACCCGGCGCTGCGAATCCCGGCGCGGAGGCACTGCTCACCCGGGTCACCGCTCAGTGGGACTAGGCGAACGGCCCAGCACCGCTCAATGGGCTGAGCCGAGCGTACTCAGCACCACTCAGTCGGACTGAACTGAACGCCCTTTTCACCGCTCAGAAACGCACTCAGACTGCAGACTGAGCGGACAGTTTCGAACGTTTCAGGCCGTAGCGTTGACCCAGAGGTGCGTTTCGCGATAGGCGTTGTCGATCGATGGGTCCTCAGGCGGGGTTCCGCGGTACAGCAAGAACAGCAGTCGCAAGTTCGTCCCTTCGTAGGTTGGGGTCACAGTTCGACGCGTGTGCCAGGTCTCGTTGTGATCCAGCGTCTGCCCGAACGTCGCCAGCCGTTCGGACCGGAGCACCGTCGAGGAATTGTCTTCGATCCTGACCCGCTGGAGTTGCGACACGACCGTGTACCGCGTCTGCTCGTGTTCCTGGTTCCCGATGCCGACGACCAGTGGCTGGCCCTCGCCGACCGTGAACTCGGTCGGGTAGTTGTCGGCGACGAGGTCCCTATCGTCAGTCTCGGTCAGCAGATAAAACTCGGTGAATTTCTCTCCCTGCTGGGGCACCAGCACCGCGTACCCGACGCTCGACGTCGCGAGCAGGATGCTCAGCACGAGGACGACGTTCAACGCGGCGTCGGTCCGCGACGCCGGCTCGAACAGCTCCGCCCGCCCCGCAGCGAACCACTCCCGATAGGGGACCTGAAATCGTTCCTCGGCCGGGAGTTCCCACCGTCGGTAGGCCGCAGTGGCGACTGCGAGGACGGTGAACCCGCTCAGACTGAGCAGGATCGGGACCAGTCGAATCCCCCAGGGCGTGAAGTTGAGGACGAGTCCGATCAGGGGCGTGATCGCGATGCTCAGGCCGAAGGACAGCGCGACGCGTTCGAGGCCGTCGATGCCGCGCTCCGTCCCCTGCGTCGCGTCGGCGGCCTCGTCGGCCGCTTGCTCCTCGGCAGAGTCGATTGCAGCGTCGTTTGACTCGACAGGCGACTCCCCCGCTTCGGGGAACAGCGCTGCGATGAACGCGTAGCCGGGGACGAAGAGGACAAAGGCGAGGCCGAAGCCGATCCGGAGTGGCGTCTCGCGGACGACTGGCGCGAGCGCCGCAACGTTCGTCAGCACGACGATAGCCACGACGGCGGCCAGATCCGCTGGCAGGTTCCTGATCCCCCACCGGACTCTGAGGGCTGTCCGGGTGACCGGGTTGAGCTTCGATTCGGGGGGGAACGGGCTATCGTCCACAGCAGAAGTAGTCGGGGTGGTATCAATAAATCTGCTCCTCGCCGCCGAGCGGGTGGACGCCAGCGCACCAGGCGCCCGTTCCGCTGGAGGGCACCGACCCGAGTGACCGAAACACTCTCGTGAGCGCCCCGTAATCCTTCGAATCACGCACTAGCTAATGAGTTATTCTCGGGTGTTGCTCGTCCGATGGTCACGACGAGATGTTCTGGCCGTCTTCGCGCTCGCTGCCATCGTCGCCTTTCTCACTGGTGGTGCCCTCTTCTACTCAGCCGCGAAGGACCGACCAACGGACCTCGCCCGGGAATACCAGCCCAACGGGACGGTCGCGGAGTTCGAGTCACTCGACCGCGCTCGCCGGGCGAGTGGCGCGGCGGGCGTCGTCCTCCCGTTCACGACACTCGACTCCGGCCGACTCGTTATCGGCGTCGGAGCGGGTGAACGCGAGCGCGCCCGACAATTCGGGGTCCATCTGCCTGCGCCGCCCGACGAAGGAGTCGCCACGCCACGGACCCAGACAGGGCGGTCGGTGAGGCTCGAACGCGACGGGGCCGCTCGAACGCTGCCCGTCACACAGCTCGGTGACGGTCGAGCGCTGCCGGACCACTGGTTCGTGACCAGGCCAGCCACTATCGAGACCCTCGGGGCAGACGGCGCGTTCGTCGTTACTGGGCACACCGATCCCGGTTCGAGTGGACGACCGAACCGCGCCACCGGCGCGAACTCGGACACCGTTGTCAGGAGTACGCTACTGTTTTTCCAGCGCGGGACCGACCAGGTCCTCGCCGGATTCGGACTGCTGATCGTCGCTGCTGGCGTCCTCGGTGCGGTGACGGTTTCGAGCGTCGTCCGGATGACGGTCCGGGACCGCATCGAGACGATCCAGGTCGTCCGGGCGACTGGCGCCACCCCACTCCGAGTACTCGCGCTGTTTGCGACTCGCGGCGCGCTGCTGGCGGCCGCAGCGGTCGTCCTCGGCTACGCGGTCGGGACCATCGTCAGTTCGGTCGCGACGTCCGTCGCTGTCTCGGTGGGACTCTCGACGACGCTGGACCCCAGCGTCACCCCTGCGGCTGCCTCGCTGTTGGCGACGACCTATCTCCCGCTCCTGGGAATCGGCTTCGTGGCCGGAGCGGTGGCGGCCCTGCCAGCAGTTCGTCGACCACCCGCAGCGCTGACCAGGCCCCGCAGTGGTGATGGCCGGCTCGGTGGCCTCCGGGCAGCAGTCGGGAGTGCAGTTCCAGAACCGCTCCACCTCAACCTCCTCGACTGGCGGGCCGTCCTGCCCACGACAGCGACTGTCGCCGTCTTTGCAGCCCTCGTCTTTCTCGTCCTTTCGAGTGGCGCCGTGGCAGAACCGCTCGCAGGCACCTCGAGCGGGACTGTCGTCGAATCGGGCGCGATCCACCCCATCGCCAGCAACCTCCCACAGTCACACGCCCGGGCGTTCCAGTCGGCCGGGATCGCGGCGAGCCCTGAAATTCTCGTCTTCGGCGTCGTCAACGACCGCCCGACTATCGTCAGAGGCGCACGCTACGAGGAGTTTGCCTCGGTCACCGACGTCGACCTTCGGGAGGGACGTCCCCCGGAGCATCGCGGCGAGGCGCTCATCGGCAGTGACCTCGCCCGCACGCAGGACCTCGCAGTCAACGATTCGGTCGTCGTCGGTGGGGGCGTCCACAGTACCGTCGACCGCTTCGATATCGTCGGGCGATACGACGCACCGAGCGCGTACGACGACCAGTTGCTCGTGTCACTCTCTGCTGCTCGCCACCTCTCTTCCAGGACTGATGGCGCTGTGCACTTCATTCGGCTCGAACGGCAGCCGTCCACTGCTTCGACCTCTGCGGGCATCACCGTCCTCGACGTGACGGTCCAGCGGCCTGTGACCCCGCCCACGGTCGTCGCCAACGTCTCCCTCGTCAACGTCGCGGAGACGACTCGCTCCCGCCGGATCTCGCTTTCCCTGGGCGGGGAGCGCGTTTCGAAATCCGTCACCCTCGACCCGCAATCCCGACGCGAACTCCGGTTTCGGATCCCGGTCTCGACACCCGGCACGTACCGACTCGACGTCGGCAACCACTCCCAGAACCTCACCGTACAGGCTGCCGATGCACTCACACTCAGTGGCCTTCCCAACACGGTCCCACCGGGCAGCGCACCGCTCGTCCGAGTGCGGACGGTGACCGGACGCCCAGCCGCGAACGCCACCGTTGCCGTCGGGAACCGGACCTACGCAGTCTCGGCAGACGGCAGCGTCCGCCTCCCCTTCGAAGCGACTGACTCCGTCGTGATTCGGGCAACGGCTGGGAGGAGGTCGCTCGAGCGGACCGTCGTCGTCTCCCCGAACGCAACGCGCAGTCTCAGGGCCCGACTCCGGATTCGCCCACGATCGGTGAGCGAACTCACGGCACCCACCGCGACGGTCAGACTCTCGAACCCCTGGAACCGAACGACAGGTGGACGATATGCCGTGGTGGGCCCCAGCGACACGTCGACCCGAACAGTCATGCTCGACCCAGGCAACGCCGTCTCCTGGCCGGTCGAACTCTCACGCCAGCCCCGCGGTGAGTACGCGGTCGCGCTCCAAAAGAACGGCACACGCGTCGCCAGTCAACAGTATCGCGTCGTCGGTGACGGCAGCATCTCGATGGTCGCACTCCGGAATACGGACGTGGCCCAGGGCGGCGGCCTCGGCGTCGCGCTCACGACGGTGTTCGGCAATCTCCAGGTCATCGTCACCGCGCTCGTGGCGCTCGCGAGTCTGATGGTCAGCGGGACGCTCGTGGCTTCGTTCGCCCGGACGATCCACGCGCACCGACGCACGCTCGGCATCTACCGCGCGACCGGAGCGTCCCCGGGACGGATTCTCCGGCTCATGACCCACGACGGACTCCTCGTGGGGTCCGTCGGGGTCGTCGCCGGTATCGCCCTCAGTGCGCTCGCCCTCGTCGCCCTCGCGTCGCGAGACGTCCTGGTCTTCTTCGGTATCCGGGTCGTCCCGGTGTTCTCGCCGGGCCGGCTCGCCGTCGTTGGTGTCGTCGCACTCGGTCTCGTGCTCGTCGGCGTACTCGTGCCGACGGTCGTCAGCCTCCGTCGGCCCCCGGCAACGCTGTTCGGTGACCGAGCACCGACCGGGCCGCCTGACGAGGCGAGCGACCAGCCGACCTCGCCCAGTAGTAGCCACGGGGCGGACGGAAACGACACTGGGCGCTCAGGGAGTGACCAGCCGTGACAGGGCGCTGGACGACCCGACGGACGATGGCCACACTCGTTGCCGTCCTCGCCGTGGGGGTCGCCCTTCGCTCGCTCACGCTTTGGCAGTCGCCACTGCCGTTCAACCCCGACGGGCTGAACCACGCGCGAAACGCACAGCGGGCGGTTCGAACCGGCAGATTCCCGCTCTCGATCATGGCGACCGACGATCTGGCATTCGCCGCCCTGCTCGCCACAGTGCAGTCCATCACGGGCGTTCGTGCAGTCCAGATCAGTCAGCCCCTCATCGCGGTCGTCGGGACGGTGCCGGCGCTCGTTGCCGGTGGCGTGGCCGCTCGGACCTCCCGTCGGCTCGGTCTCCCGGCCCGGCGTGCTCGATTCGCAGGCGTGCTCGCAGCGACGTTGCTGGCCGTCGAGGGGTTCTATCTCTACCGGTCGATGCCGGTCGACGAACAGACACCGGGGCTCTCGCTCCTCGCGATAGCGGTCCTGGCGATCGTTGCAGCAGTCTGGACCAGTGATCGCCGCTGGCTACTCGTCGCCCTCCCGCCAGTCCTGGTCCTCCCGCCGCTGCACAATCTCGAATCGTTCGTTCTCGGGATCACCTCGCTCGTCCTCGTCGGCCTCGCGACGGTTTCCAGAGCACGCGAGCGACTTCGGACTGGGTGGTCAGTGGCCATCGCACTCGCGTTCTGGGCGTACTTCGCGGTGTACAACGTTGGCCTCGCCACCCTCACCCCAGCGGAGATCATCCAGAGCGGGCGACTCACGGCGGCACCGGACCTGTTGCTCGCCTGGGTGATCCTGTCGCTGTGTGCGCTCGCAGTCGTGCCGCGACTCCACCCCTGGTCCAAGCGCACACTCCTCGGAACTCCGTTCGTGATCCTGTTCGTCCTCCTCGCTCTCAACACGCTCGGGCCGGTGTTCCCGGGAACTCCGACGACGACCACGGGAATTTTGCTCCCGGCCGTTGGCCTCCTGGTTCCGATTGGCGCTGCGGTCTGGGTAGTGCCATCGCTCGGCCGAGCGCTCGACACCGAAGCGACTGTGCTCGCCCTCCTGGCCGGCCCACTCGTGCTGATCGGATTCGCGCTCTCGGCGGCGTTGACGCCCCAGTACCTCGATACGGCCATGCGAACCCACTGGTTCTTGCATCTCCCCGTCCTTGCCCTCGCAGCAGTTGCCTGCGCGGTCGGATTCGGACACCAGTTGGCTACTCGTCAGGCCGTCCGGACCGTTGCGGTCTGTATGTTGGTCCTGGCCGTCCTGGTCAGCCTGCCAGTCGCGTTCGCGGGGCTCTCGGTCCACCCCTACAAAGGCGTCACGACGACGGGCGAACTATCGGCGTCGACGTTCGCCCAAGAGCACGTCGCTGGCCAGTGGACCAGCGACAACCACCTCGTCAGGATCACCGACTACCGATCAGCCTCGGTTAACGCGTCGGAACGCACACTCTACGAGTGGGTTCACAATCCCGAGAGTCCCCCGCCGGACTGTCCGGTCATCACGAAGTCGTCGTGGACGACGGTCGGCGCGCAGTTCTTCCCACGGCCGCCAGCGACAGTCGCGCCGGACCGCCTGCACGCTCTGCACGCCGATTCGAATCGGATCTACGACGGTGGCTCGACGCAGTCGCTGACCATCGTCGTTCCCACCGAGTACGCAGGGGCGGGTTGCTGAGGCGCACTACCGGTCGTCGGTCCGTCGAATCGTCCAGCTATCCTCGTCGTATTCGACGACGGCGTCGAACAGTTGCTCGAGTTTCACCGTCGTCTGTTCGTCGTGGGCGTGTGGGTCGAGGTGGTAGTGCGCGACGGCATCGGCCGCCGAACAGCGCGCTGTGATCACGTTGAGGAACTTGAACGCTTGCTCGACGTCGACGTACTGGAGGAGCGTCGAAATCGACTGGAAGCAGACGGCGACCTGCGTGTCGGGTTCGGTCTCCATCCACTCGTCGAGACTGTCGGTGATCCGCACACCGAGCTGGGTCAGATTCCGTGGGGAGTTGACGCGCTGGACGGCCTGTTCGCCGTCTCGACTCTCTGTCGTCACTTCCGGAATGCCGGCGCTGGATTTGGCGTCGGCGTCGACGCTGACGATACGACTGCGGGCTGGATAGGCGCCGACGAGGCGCTGCCAGGAATCGAGGTGGTCGCTGGGGGACTGGGTGAACAGGATCGAGAGGGCGTAGACGTTCTCGGGGGATGCTGGCGTCAGCAACTCCAGACACGTCTGGTGCTCGTCGCCCATGAACGACGGGCACGTGACGAGGACGTTGTCGCCAGGGTGGATCGCGCTCCCGGCCTGTTCCGTGATCGGACTCATGTTGGGCGGTTAGTATCGCTTTCTGTGGTCTTGTTCATAAAGCTACGTGTCGGTTACTAACAGCACGCGCAGTGGAATCTGGCCGCCAATCGACCGACGGAGCCGTCCTCTGTCTCTGGCCGCATTGTGACCCTGGTACACGAGGCCGGGTCACGACTCCCTGACCAGCGGTTCGTACCACTCGCGGTTGGCCCGGTACCACTCGATGAACGCCGAAACGCCCTCCCGTATCGTGTGGGTGGGCTCGTAGTCGATCAACTCCGCGGCTTTCTCGATGTTCGCATGGGTGTGGTCGGCGTCGACGTCGTAGCCCTCGGTATATTCGAGTTCGAGATCCGGGGCCAACTGGTCGCGAATCTCTTCGGCCAGCGTCTCGATGGCGATGTTGTCCGTACTCCCGATGTTCATCACTTCGCCGTCGGCAGCGTCGGTATCCAGCAGCGTGCGATTGGCGGCGAGGATGTCTTCGACGTAGGTGAAATCGCGGGTCTGCTGGCCGTCGCCGTAGATGACGGGTGGCTCGCCGTTGATGCACCGCGAGACGAAATTCGAAATCGCCATATTCGGACGCATTCGCGGCCCGTAGACGGTGAAATACCGCAACGCGACCGCG
>ENA-ORCR01000298-ORCR01000298.1-marine-metagenome-genome-assembly--contig:-NODE-298-length-36821-cov-3.775664_pt1 | contig 36821 bp, 38 predicted proteins | sample MGYA00237782_ERZ508514 | MGnify/ENA primary metagenome ERZ508514 (study PRJEB26185, sample SAMN06268960) | marine metagenome | isolation source: Eden Landing Ponds, San Francisco, CA, USA | place...
CGATTCAGTCCGCCGTGGGCTGCTCGCGTTCCGATTCGAGCAGGCCGTAGCGGAGTTCGTCGACGCGTTCGCCGTGCATGTACGCCTGTTCGCGCAACCGCCCCTCGCGCTCGAAGCCGACGGTCTCCAGCACGCGCGTCGACGCGTCGTTGAACGCGTACACCCGGGCGTTGATCCGGTGGAGGCGCAACTCGTCGAAGGCGTAGTCGACGACTCGCTCGACGGCGGCCGTGGCGTAGCCGTTCCCCCACGCCTGCGGGCGGAAGAAGTACCCGACTTCGGCGGTACCGAACTGCTCGTCGAGGTCGAAGAGGTCGACGACGCCGATACGGTCGTCCTCGTCGCCGGCGTCGGGGTCGTCGACGGCGCGCACGACGAACGGGACGAAGTCGTCGTCGCTGTCCACGCGGATCTCCCGCTCGTCGTCCGCACGCTTCGGCCGGGCGAACGAGAGGCCGTGGCGCACCCGCGGGTCGTTCACCAGATCGGCGCAGAACGCGGCGTCGTCGTCCTCCGTCGGGTGGAGCGTCACGCCGTCGCCGCCGAGGAACGCGGAGGCGGTCATCCCTCGGAGGTGGCCCCGTCGCCCCCGTCCCACTCCTCGGCGAGCGCGCCGTACCGCTCCAGGTCCACGCGCCGGCCGCGGGCGAACCCCTGGCCGCGCAGCGTCCCCTCGTGGTCGAACCCGGCCTTCCGGAGCACGCGCTCCGAGGCCTCGTTGAACGCGAACACGCGCGCCCAGACCTTGCCGAGGCGGCGCTCGTCGAAGCCGTAGGTCGTCATCCGCTCGACCGCCTCGGTCGCGTAGCCGTTGCCCCAGTGGTCCGGGTGGAAGAAGTAGGCCAGCTCCGCGGTCCCCCACCCCTCGTGAAACTGCCTGAAGCTGATCGTCCCGACGCGCTCGCCGTCGACGCGCAGGCAGAACTGCACCCCGTCCTCGCCGAGCGACTCGAACCACTCGCGCTCGTCGGCCATGTTCCGGGGTTCGGTCGCCGACAGCCCCTCGCGCACCTCGGGGTGGTTGATCAGGTCGCGGAAGAACTCCAGGTCGTCCTCTTCGACGGGGTGGAACGTCACCCGCTCGGCCGCCATGAAGGCTGGATCGCTCATACCCGCGAGGAGACCGGCGAGTCCCTTCAGCGTTCCTCCGGGGTGAGACCCGGTCTCACCGATCGCCCGGACTCGCTACGGCAACTCGCGGGCGCGAGCGAGCATCTCGTCGAGGTCGGTCGGGCAGGCCGCGAGCGAGTAGCCGTCGATACGGGCGAGTTCGCCGGCGTGTTCCCAGACGGCGTCGGCGTCGAGCCCCTGGAGGACGACGGCGTTGGGGGTCGGATTCAGCACCCGCAGCGCGACCATGGCGCCCTCGCCGCTGGTGACGTTGGTGAACACCAGCGCGCGGTTGGTCGACTGGCCGTACAGCCGGTAGAACTCCTCGGAGGAGAGCCGCGAGATCGCCTGGATGCTGTCGATGACGGTGTGGCCGGCGACGGTCTGCTGGGTGCCGGAGACGATCTCGGTGGCGCCGATGGCGTCGTAGAAGTCGCCGATCGAGACCGCGGTGGGGTACTCCCGGAGGTCGTGGACGATGTCGGCGTCGAACCCCGCGGTGAGGACGCGAGCGTGCTGTCGGATGTGGCTGCCGCCACGACGCTCGTCGATGTCCAGCAACGCTTCGACGGTCCGCTTGACGACCCCGATGCCGGGGCTCTCCCGCCGGCCGCTCTCGTAGTCCGACACCACCGACGGCGAGACGCCGAGTTCGTCGGCCAGCTCCGTCTGTGCCACCTCGAAGTCGGTCCGCCACTTCCGGAGAGTGCCGCCGGGGTCGTCGCTCAACGCGATCTCCCCCGCGATCTTCTCCGCCAGCTCGGGGCGCTGTCCCTGGCCCATTTGGACCACGTTCGACGACTGTCGACAAAAGCGTGTCGAACCGGCGAGACGCCTCCTGTGCGGCCGTGGCGCCCTACTCCGCCGAGAGGTGACCGCCGGCGAGCCCGCCGACGGCGCCGAAGACGAGCGGGTAGACCGCCCCGGCCAGCAGGACGGCCGTCACGAGCGCGGGGCCGGCCGAGGGGCCGTCGCCGCTCCCGATGGCGAACACGACGGCACCGACCAGCGACAGCGGGAGGTACCCCAGCGCGACGGCGGCGCCGTTGCGCGCGGCCGTCGTCGGCTCCGCCGCGGTGTTCCAGGCCGCGAGTGCCCCGGCGAGCACCAGCAGTAGCGGCGGGACCAGATACAGCGCGGTCAGCGTCGCCTCCTCGGCGCCGGCGACGAAGTTCACCGACCGCTGGCCCAGCAAGGTGATCTGCACGGCGACGTTGTGGGCGTTGTAGAACAGCCACCCGACGAGCTTCCAGGCCACCGGGTCGCCGGTGAAGATGCCCAGCACGTCCGACCCGAAGGAGTTGCGGATCGAGCTCCCGTGCAACAGGTACACGACGAGATACCCCAGTATCCACGCGCCGATTCCCCCTGCCAGCCCGCGACCGGCCGCTCGTTTCGCATCCGTGTCTACCATACACCCCACCGTTCGAGGCCTGCGGAAAATGCTTTCTGCCGTGGGGACGCCCTCGTTCGCCGGTCGACCACTGCCCGACGGACTCAGTCGTCCGCGCCGCTCGCCGGGCGGTCGGCTCGACGGCCGTCGTCGGGTCCGCCACCGCTCGGTGCGCGCCAGCTGAGTTCGACCGTCCACCGTCGCTCGTCGCCGTCGCCCGCCGCGTACTCGACGAGGTCGACCTCGCCGGTCGGTTTCGGCCGGACCTCGCAGTCGGAGTCGGCCCGCGCGGCTTCGTAACGGGCAGTGAGCTGTTCGTCCAGTCCGCGGAGGTACGCGTCCAGCTGCGCGCGGTCGAGCGACGCCCGGCGTTTCTGCTCGTAGCCGCCCGCGCTCCGGCCGACGCCGCCGGGCCGTCCCGAGGCGTGGTCGCCCCGCACGGCGTTTATCACCGCGCCGAGCAGCAACACCAGCGCCGTGAAGTAGAGATACGTGACGACGACGATGACGCCGCCGAAGAAACTGCTCGACCCGGGGTCGCTGAAGGCGATGTACACCTGGAAGAGGCTCTGGAAGGCCGCCCAGCCGACGGCGGCGAAGACGGTCCCCGGCAGCACGTCCGCCCATCCCAGGTCGGCGTCGGGGAAGACGTAGTACATCGGGAAGAAGGCGAGGACGAGCCCCGCGACCAGCACCAGCGGCGTCACCAGGCCGAGCAAGGGGACGGTGTCCGAGAAGGCGGCGAACGCGCCGCTGACGCCGACGGTCGCGAGGACGGCGACGAACAGCGCCCCGAGTACGACGACGCCGTCGCGCAGCTTGTCCGTGAATGAGTTGTCCGACTCGGTCTCGTAGATCTCCGAGAAGGCGGTGTCGAGCCCGCGGAATATCTTCAGCGCCCCCCACACGAGGACGACGAGGCCGACGACCGACGCACCGCCCGTCGCGGCGTCGCCCCGGAACAGCTGGGCGACGACCGCCGCGATGGGTCCGGGGAGCCAGCTCGCCGACGCCTCGACGACGCGCCGCTCCAGCCCGCCGCCGACGACCGAGAGCACGACGAACAGCAGGAGCAACAGCGGCGCCAGCGAGACGAAGGCGTTGTAGGCCAGCCCCGCCGCCATGAACGTCACGTTCTTCTTCGAGAAGTCCGCGTAGACCCGTTCCCCGAAGCCGCGTGCGTCGCCGAACGTGACCATGTCGTTCCTTGGGGTCGCGCCCGGAAAACCGGCGCGCTGGCGGGCGCGTGGCGGGCCGTCGAGCCGCAGCCGGAGGTTTATACCTGAACAGGGAGTATTCCGTGGTGATGGCCGATATCGTTCGAACCGAAGGCGTCCTCGGCGGTGACCCCCGAATCGCGGGCACTCGGGTCGGCGTCCTGCACGTCTACGAGCTGGTCGTTGAGGGGGATCATCCGCCCGTCGACGTGGCGGACCAGCTCGACATCTCGCTCGGCGAGGTGTACTCGGCGCTGGCGTACTACCACGAACATCCCGAAGAGATGCGGGAAGTGCGTGCTGCGCAGGAGGCGGCGGCCGCGACGCTCCGCGATGAGTCGCTTTCCCCGCCGGAACCCGCGAAGTGACGATGTCCGTTCTGACGGACGAACACGTCCCGCGCGTGTTCGTCACGACGCTCCGGTCGAACGGCCACGAGGTCGTCGAAGCGAACGATGTCTTCGGTGAAGCGACCGACGACGAACGGCTACTCCGGTACTGTGGCGACAACGACCATGTTCTGATCACCCACGATAAGAAAGACTTCTCCGGTGAACTGGCCGACGCGGTCGCCCACGCGGGACTCGTGGTGTACACCGATGCGAACTATCTCCGGGACGACCCGGAGGACGCCGCCCGAACGCTCGAACGCGTCTTCGTTCACTATCCGCCCGAGGAGCTACGCGACGAACTCGTCTGGCTGGACCGGTGGCGGTAGCTCCGAAACCACTAACCCCCTCACACGCTTCCCCTCTGGCAATGGACTGGACGGAGAAGTACCGGCCGTCGTCGCTCGCCGAGATCCGCGGGAACGACAAGGCCCGCGACGCCCTGCAGGAGTGGGCCGACACCTGGGACGACCACCGGGAAGCGGTCGTCCTCCACGGGTCGCCCGGGATCGGCAAGACCTCCGCGGCGCACGCGCTGGCCAGCGACAAGGGGTGGGCGACCATCGAGCTCAACGCCTCGGACTCCCGGACGAAGGACGTGATCGAGCGGGTCGCCGGCGAGGCCGCCAAATCGGGGACGCTCACCGCCGGCGAGGCCGGCCGACGCGTCGTCATCCTCGACGAGGCCGACAACCTCCACGGCAACGTCGACCGCGGTGGGTCCGCGGCGATCACCTCGCTGGTCAAGGAGGCCAGCCAGCCGATGATCCTCATCGCCAACGAGTTCTACGACATGTCCAACGGGCTCCGCAACGCCTGTCGGGAGATCGAGTTCCGCGACGTGTCCAAGCGGTCGATCGTCCCCGTCCTCCGCGACCTCTGTCGCAAGGAGGGCGTCGAGTACGACGACGCCGCCCTCGACCAGATCGCCGAGATGAACAGCGGCGACCTGCGGGGCGCGATCAAGGACCTGCAGGCGATGGCCGAGGGCCGCGACCGCATCGGCGCCGACGACGTGGTCACCGGCGAGCGCGACAAGACGGAGGGCGTGTTCGACTACCTCGACACGGTGATCAAGGAGGCGGGAGCGGAAGAGGCGCTGAAGGCCTCCTACGACGTGGACGAGACCCCCGACGACCTGATCAACTGGATCGAGGACAACATGCCCAAGGACTACGAGGGCGAGGAGCTGGCGGTCGCCTACGACTTCCTCTCGAACGCGGACGTGTGGCTCGGGCGGGTGCGCGCGACGCAGAACTACTCGTTCTGGCGCTACGCCGGCGACAACATGACCGCCGGCGTCGCCGCGGCCCGACGGGAACCCAAGGGGGGATGGACCCGTTACGGCCCGCCGAGTTACTGGTCGAAGCTCGGGCGCTCGCGGGGGACCCGGAACAAACGGGACTACGTCGCCCGGCGGATCGCAGAGGCCGGTGGCGTCAGCATGTCCACGGCCCGGCGGGAGATCCTCCCCCATCTGTCGGTGATGACCCACCACTGCCGGAATCGCGAGTTGACCGTCGCCATGGCCGCCAAGTACGAGCTCGACGCCGAGCACGTCTCCTTCGTCACCGGCAGCGGCCAGGACACCAACAAGGTCCAGTCGATCGTCGAGGACGCCGAGCGTCTCCGTGAGGAGCGGGCCGTCGAGAACGCCGGCGGCGCCTTCGAGAACGCCCACGCGGGCGGGAGCGACGAGAGCGAGGGCGACGACGGCGACGGGGCCGCCGACGCCCAGTCCGCTCAGGCGTCGCTCGACGGGTCGGGAGCCGCCAGCGAGACAGCGAGCGACGGCGCCGACGACGAGCCCGGGGAGCCGGCCGAGGACGACGATTCCCAGTCAGGGCTCTCGGATTTCATGTAGGCGTCACCCGGACGAGGAGCGGTCGTCCGACCGTCGCCGCAGTCGCCACGACCGGACGAACAGGACCATCCCGTACAGCGACGCGAGCGCGGCGAGCACGTCTAGCGCGAGCGCCAGCCGCGGGGCCGACGCGACGGCGGTCGCGTCGGTCAGTTCGATGGTCGTGGACCCCAGCAGGACCAGGTAAGCTCCGGCGGCCATCGGGCGCTTCCACGGGGGTATCCCGCCGCGGATCCACCGGACGGCAACGTACAGCAGCGGCCCGGCGAGGAGGAGGGCGACGCTCGCGAGGACGATCGGGCGGAGGGCCATATCGACCGGTAGATTGGCCGACAGCAAATGCGTTGGGGTCGAGCGTTCAGCCGCTCGTCGCTGACGATTCCGTCCCGTCGTCACCGTACCGCCAGCCGCGATACAGCAGGTAGATCCCGGCGACGAGCGCGCAGACGGCGACGGCGTCGAGCCCGTAGTTCAGGGGCGTCCCCGTGGGTATCGGGCCGTCCTGCGTGACCTGCAGCAGTCCGTAGGCCAGCCAGGTGAGACACGAGGCGAGGGTGAGTCGGAGTTTCCTCTCGCGGATCGCGCCACGTCGGTACTGGACCGCGAGCACCCCGACCAGGAGGACGTTCGCGACGACCAGCCAGGAGTCGGCGACTCCGAGGACCATCGAGCGAGCGTTCGTCGGGCGGCGATAAGTGTCTGCCGGGGAGAATATCGGGCGTCGGTATCGTCGTCAGTCGGCGCGCTGGGTGTCGAAGCCGCCGGCGTCGGCGACGGTGCGGTTCGCGGCGACGGAGACGCCGACGACGATGCCGGCGAGCAGGAACGTCGTCGCGGTGCCGACGACCTCGTCGATCCCCCAGAGGTGGCGGCTCAGCACCATGTCGACGTAGCAGACGGCGACGCCGAGGGCGACGACCGACCGGAACCGCAGGAGGTTCGCCGGATCGACGGCCGACTCGCTCCAGACCAGCAGCGCGACGAACGCGGCCAGGAGGGCGAAGGAGACGGCGTAGTAGGCGATCTGGTTGGTCGGCGGGTGGGCGAACACGGGGAGGAACTCGAAGATGGCGTGGAAGGCGACGAGGCCGCCGCCGAGGCCGACGATCGTCTGGACCCATCGGGCGCTCGGCGCGCCGACCATCCGCGCGGTGGCGTAGACGAGCAGCGCGAAGATGGTGGTCGCGGTCGTGAAGTGGGCGGTCATGATGGCGGGGTTGAACCCCTGGGGGAACATGCCGCCGGCGGTCGTGGTCACGCCGCCGAGGACGATCTGGACCGGGAGGATCGCGATGGCGGCGGTGACGGCGTAGCGGACGCGACGGTCGTCCTGCCAGCGCCAGACGCCGTAGAGCCACCCCAGCAGGAGGAAGCCCACGACCATCGCGAAGAATCGGTGGATCCACTCGAAGAAGCTCGCCCAGTTGGCCGGGAACAGGCCCAGCCAGCCGTTACACAGCGGCCATTGGGTCCCACAGGAGAGACCGCCGCCGGTCGACCCGGTGTGCAGCCCCAGCAGGATGAGGACGAACGTCAGCCCCGTCGTGACACCCGCGAGGGCCCGGAAGCGTCGGCTCATGGACGGCGCTTCGGGGCCCACGGACTTTACTCCCCTCATTCGCTCGCCCCGTTCGATCCGGGCTTACCCGGCCACGCTCACATCCGGTCCCCGCTGTGCCGTGCGACCTCGTATCGCCGGTGAACGGACCGCTTCGGGCGTTCCCGGACGGCGAACGCCGGCGCCGCCACTCGAAACGGCCTCGCGGCCGCTGGACCGCGAAATCCGCCGTCCGAGGCGTTCGACGAACGACGAACAACTACCCGTCATTTGGATAAACGCGAAAGTTTTTGCCGGCTCCGTCCGCGGATCGGATATGGGACTCGACGAGGACGCACTGGAGTATCATCGCACAGAGCCGCCCGGGAAACTGGAGATCGCGACGACCAAGCCGACCAACACTCAGCGAGACCTGCAGCTGGCGTACTCGCCAGGGGTCGCGGCGCCGTGTCTGGAGATCGACGAGGATCCGGCCGACGCCTACGAGTACACGGCCAAGGGCAATATGGTCGGCGTCATCTCGAACGGGTCGGCCGTGCTCGGGCTCGGCGACATCGGCGCGCAGGCCTCCAAGCCCGTCATGGAGGGCAAGGGCGTGCTGTTCAAACGGTTCGCCGACATCGACGTCTTCGACGTGGAACTCGACGAGCACGACACCCAGCCCTTCATCGACGCCGTCGCGGCGATGGAGCCGACCTTCGGCGGGATCAACCTGGAGGACATCAGCGCGCCGGAGTGTTTCGTCATGGAGGAGCAGCTGCGCGAGCGGATGGACATCCCCGTGTTCCACGACGACCAGCACGGCACGGCCATCATCTCCGGCGCCGCGCTGCTCAACGCCGCCGAGATCTCCGGCAAGAGTCTCGAAGATATGCGGATCGTCTTCTCCGGCGCCGGCGCCAGCGCCATCGCCACGGCGCGCTTTTACGTCTCGCTGGGCGCCAAGAAGGAGAACATCCTGATGTGTGACTCCTCGGGGATCATCACCGAGGAGCGCGCCGAGGCCGGCGACCTGAACGAGTACAAGCGCCAGTTCGCCCGCGACGTGCCCGAGGGCGACCTGGCCGACGCGATGGACGACGCCGACGTGTTCGTCGGCCTCTCGATCGGCGGTATCGTCTCCCAGGAGATGGTCCGGTCGATGAACGAGAACCCGGTCATCTTCGCGATGGCGAACCCCGACCCCGAGATCCCCTACGAGGACGCCAAGGACGCCCGCGACGACACGGTCATCATGGGCACCGGCCGCTCGGACTACCCCAATCAGGTCAACAACGTCCTCGGGTTCCCCTTCATCTTCCGCGGCGCGCTCGACGTGCGCGCCACCGGCATCAACGAGGATATGAAACGGGCGGCCGCCGAGGCGCTGGCCGAGCTGGCCCGCCAGGACGTGCCCGACGAGGTCGTCAAGGCCTACGGCGACCAGCCGCTGCAGTTCGGTCCCGAGTACATCATCCCCAAGCCCGTCGACCCGCGCGTGCTCTTCGAGGTCGCGCCCGCCGTCGCCGAGGCCGCGATGGAGTCCGGCGCCGCCCGGCGCGAGCTCGACACCGACGAGTACGTCGAACGGCTCGAAGCCCGCCTCGGGAAATCCCGCGAGATGATGCGGGTCGTCCTCAACAAGGCCCAGAGCGACCCCAAGCGGCTCGCCCTGGCGGAGGGCGCCAACGAGAAGATGATCCGCGCCGCCTTCCAGCTCCAGGAGCAGGGCATCGCCGAGCCGGTGCTCATCGGCGAGCGCGAGGAGATCGAGTCGACCGCCGCGGATCTGGGCCTGGAGTTCGAGCCCGAGATCGTCGACCCCGAGAACGGCGACTACGAGGAGTACGCCGAGCGGCTCCACGAGCTCCGCCAGCGCAAGGGGATCACCCGCAGCGAGGCCTCCGAGCTCATCGAGAACGACACCAACTACCTCGCCAGCGTGATGGTCGAACAGGACGAGGCCGACGCGATGCTGACCGGGCTCACCCACCACTACCCCTCGGCGCTGCGCCCGCCGCTGGAGGTCATCGGCACGGCGCCCGACGCCGACTACGCGGCCGGCGTCTACATGCTGACGTTCAAGAATCAGGTCGTCTTCTGCGCGGACACGACGGTCAACCTGGACCCCGACTCGGACGTGCTCTCGGAGGTCACGAAACACACCGCGAGCCTCGCGCGTGACTTCAACGTCGAGCCCCGCGCCGCCCTGCTGTCGTACTCGAACTTCGGTAGCGTCGAGAACGAGGGCACCGGGAAGCTCCGCAGCGCCGTGAGCGACCTCCACGACGACCCCGAGGTCGACTTCCCGGTCGACGGGGAGATGCAGGCCGACACCGCCGTCGTCGAGGACATCCTCAACGGTACGTACGACTTCGCCGACCTCGAAGACCCGGCGAACGTCCTCGTGTTCCCGAACCTCGAAGCCGGCAACATCGGCTACAAGCTGCTCCAGCGGCTGGGTGGCGCCGAGGCCATCGGCCCGATGCTGGTCGGCATGGACAAGCCCGTCCACGTCCTCCAGCGCGGCGACGAAGTCAAGGACATCGTCAACCTCGGCGGCGTGGCCGTCGTCGACGCCCAGCAGCAGGAAAGCGAGGAGTAGGCCTGCGTCCGGCGAGCGAAGTGAGCCGGTTCACCGCACCGAGCGGAGCGAGGTGCGGCTTTTTCACCCACGTTTTTCGAGGAGTGGTCGCGAACAGAGTGAGCGACCCGACGAGAAAAAGGTGGCTGTGGCGGCGTGGCCGTCGTCGACGCTTAGCAGCAGGAAAGCGAAGAGTAGCGCAGTCTCCCGGCCGCGCGCCCCCGGCGTGGGGTCCGGTGTCGTTTTTCCACGCGCAAGGTCGTCCGCTATTGCTGAATCATCCGTAGAGGTATTGAAACAGCCGTTCATACCATTTCCAAGCGAAGATATTTTCAAACGGTTCTGTAAACAGTCGGTGGCACTATGGCACACACCAGACGAGAGTTCCTGCGGCGGTCGGCCGTCGCAGCGCTCGTGGGCACGGGTGGCATCGCGGGGGCAACCAGTTCGGCAATCGCTACACCGGGGGATCTGACTGTCGGGGGCATCTACCGGCTCACGGCCACGCACAGTGGATTGTCACTCGACGTCGAAGGGGGATCAGCCGACGACGGGGCGGACGTCCAGCAGTGGGGCTGGAGCGGCGGCGACCACCAGCGCTGGCGACTCGAGTGGGCCGACGAGGGGTCCTATCGCCTGATCAACGTGAAGAGCGAGAAGGCGCTCGACGTCGAGGCGAAATCGACCGACGACGGTGCGAACGTCATCCAGTGGTCGCTCAACGGTGGCGAGAACCAACAGTGGTCCATCGACCGCCAGGACGACGGCAGCTATCGGCTCACCAGCGTCAACAGTGGAAAGGTGCTGTCGGTCGCGGATGGCGCGACCGACCACGGTGCGACCGTCCACCAGTGGACCGACACCGGCGGTGACGAACAGCGGTGGGACTTCGAGCGCCGCTCGACGGCCGGCGCGCACTTCGACGTCGACGACGGATTCGCGACGCCTGACTGGTTCGACGACGACGTGACCGTCCACCGGGTCACAGAGCCGACCCGGGCAGCACTCGAGAGCGCCGTCCAGGCCTCGGGGCCGCGACTCGTCGTCTTCGAGACCAGCGGTACCATCGACCTCGGCGCCGAGCGACTGGCTGTGACCAACGACAAGTGCTGGATCGCCGGCCAGACTGCACCGTCGCCCGGTATCGCGCTGATCCGCGGCGAGTTCGCCATCGACGCGAACGACTGCGTCGTCCAACACATCCGCTCGCGGCCGGGCGATGCCGGACAAGACACCGGCTGGGAACCGGACGCGATCACGACCGCCGATGGCACGTCGAACAACGTCTTCGACCACGTCTCGGCCTCGTGGTCGGTCGACGAAGTCGCGTCGCCGGGGTACGACACGACTGACACGACGCTTTCGAACTGTCTCATCGCCGAAGCGCTCCGCGATTCGACCCATCACAAGGGACTCCACAGCTGCGGGTCGCTCGTGGGTGACAACGCGACTGGCGTTGCCCTCCTGGGCAACGTGTGGGCCCTCGCCGAGAGTCGCCAGCCCCGACTGAAAGCGGGAACGCGAAGCGTCGTCGTCAACAACCTCATGTACCACTTCGGCGAGGCGACGAATCTCGACGACTCGGCCGAGGCGACCATCGAGAGCAACGTCTACCGCCGTGTCGACCAGGACGACGCCGTCGTCGAGGGCGGCAACGCCTATCTCAGCGACAACGACGTCGGCGGCGGCGCGCCACTGACGAACGGGACGACCGAACTCGATGCGCGGCCGCTGTGGCCTGGCGGCCTCCAGGCGCTCCCGTCCGATGAAACAGTCGACCACGCGCACACGTACGCGGGAGCGCGGTCCGCCGACAGATCTGAGACCGACCGGCGGATCCTCGACGCCGTCGCGAACGGGTCCGGCGACTACATCGACAGTCAATCCGACGTGGGCGGCTACCCTGACCTCGCCGAGCAGACGCACTCGCTGGACGTCCCCGAGACTGGACGCCGCGAGTGGCTCGAACAGTGGGCGCTCTCGGTCGAAGTGCCGGCGATTCAGTCACCGTAGTCCAGGCGGTTACTCCCCGCCAATTGGTTCTCCCCGGCTACGAAGGAGACGGGGAGCGCTCCGTTTCGACGACCGTCGCGTCGCGGTCCAGCGTGATCGACAGTTGCTCGTCGCTGACGGTCGCCTCCACAGAGAGTCTGAGCGGGTCCTCGGAGACGACAGTCTCCGCGCCGACGTGGCACCACTCCAGCGTCCAGAACGGTGTCCTTCGCAGGTCGATGCCCGCTGCATCGTAGCAGGCGACGACTGTCGGGTGTGAGATGGCAGCCACACCGACCGGGAACCCGTGCTGGAACCCACAGCGCTTGCAGTCACCGTGGAAGTAGTATCCCCCCTGGTCGGGTTTCGGTTCGGGGGCGAGTTCGGGCGTGACAGTCCCCTGGCACTCCGGACAGATGCCGTGGCGGAGTTGCACGCTCTGTCGATAGAGCGAGACTGCGACCCGGTCGAGTACGTCAGTGCTGGCGTCCGAGTCGCCATCGAGGAGGCTCGGCGAGACGGGAAACACCAGCGTGTGCGCGTCCGTCCCGCACGTGAGCACGAGATTGCCGTCTTCGTAGGAGAGAGCGAGCGAGTCCGCACAGAAAAAGCAATCACCGGGAACCTCGACCGGCCCCCACGTCCACTCGGTATCGAACGATCCGGAGGTCAATACCGAGACGACCTGAAGCCCCACGTTGGTGATTGCATAGCCCTCGGGAGTGTTGGAGACGAGGTCCTCCAGTCGGTCCAGGTGGTAGTTGAAGTTCCCCTTGTCTCCCATTCCGACCTCGCTCCGGAGTTCGCTGTATTCCAGAAACGGGTCCGTGGGATCGGCGGCGAACGCATCGGCCAACGCTCCCAATATGTCGACCCTGGTCGAGTGACTGACGAGTTCGAACGTCTCCGCCCCCGAGGGTTCACGCTGACCCATACGTACCAGTTCGATGCCGGGAAACTAAACGATGAGTTCTTATCAAAGTTCTTGGAGTAATTGCGTGCTCCGAGCGTTTACACCGTCTCGTCTCGAATATCCACGTGGTGACACAGCCCCGTGACAGCGGTACGGTCGCGAGTCGGACAGTCCACGAGTCGCCGTGCCACGGTACGACCGTGGAACCAGCCACGCCCCAATCCGACAGATGAACGATCACGAACGACAGCGACTGCTCGATGCGACGCGACGCCAGACCGGAACCATCGGAGAGGAGATACCGGAGACGGTCACCGTCCAGGGAGCGGACGTCGACCTGCGGGAGTTCGTCTTCGAGTGCCAGCGCCTGGAGGCCATCCCCGAGTCCGAACGCGACCGGATCGAGGAGATGAAGCGCCGACTCAAGCGCGAACGGTTAGCTCGCCGGCAACGGATCGCCGACGAGGACATCACCTACGAGGAGGGCGAACGACTCGTCGATAGCATCAGGGGCCTCGACCGGGCGATCAACGCACTCGAAGGCCTCGACGAACCGAGCCTCAGCGAAGAATTGCGACGCAAGCAGATCAAAGACGCCGAGAAACTGCTCACACTGATCGAACAGGCCCAGTAGCGAGTGGCTTCCCGGCTACCACCGACAGCCGCCCCCCACAAAACATACCTTGGACACGTTCGAGGTGTCGGACACGAACCGATGGACCGCGCCGTCGACATCTCTGGCTGGCCGACGCTGGCATTCCAGTACGTGCTCGCGAGTTTCGTTGTCTTTGGCGTCCTATTTCTCAGTGCATTCGCAGTGGGGGCGCTTCTCTCTGCACAGGGTGTGACAGTGCCACAGCTAGACGGAGTGACGGGCGTCGTCGTGTTCAGCGTGGTCTGGTTGACGCTGACCGGGGTGTGGGTTCGACACATTCGTCAGGCCAACGGGAACTGGTGGGGGCCGGTTCCGCGCGAGCAGTACATCGGTCGATTCGCTGGCTACGGTGGTCTGGCTCGGCATAGCTGGGAACGGGCGGTCGACCAGCTCCCGGACGACGACGAAGACGACGACAAACGGCGCGAACGGAGCCGGTAGGCTCAGTCGCTCGCGCTGGAGCGGTCGGCGCGTGACGGCGGTGGATAGCCGTCGTCGCCGGCCGTCGAGGGCGCTTCGGGCAGGACACAGCGGTCGGGTTCGCTGTTGACGTGCGCGTACTGGTCCGGTGCGTTGGCCAGCGGGTGGGCCGGGTTGTGGCCGCTGTTGAGTCGCGCGGCGCGAATCTCGGCGAAGTCACGGAGGCGCGAGCGGATGCCCCGCCAGTGAAGCCCGATGGCGGGCGGGTGCGACACCGAGTGCGTCGGCGCTAACTCGGGGTCGCGGTCGGTCAGGACCGCCGCGTTGACGTTCCCCGCGAGTGTGTCGTGGTCGATCAGCAACCCGACGCTCGCGTCCGCGGGCGAGCGTGCCGCGAGTACGTCGAGCCCGAGATGCAGGGCTCGATACTCTGCGACGTTGTTGTCGGGGGCACGGTTGGGGACCGACAGCCGTGCGACGCGCTCGCCGTCGCGCGTCTCGATGACGACGCCCAGGCCGCCCGTGTACTCCCGGGCGTCGTCGCCCGGCGCGGCGCCACCGCTCGCTCGGTACGAGCCGTCTGTCGCGAGATAGAAGTCTCGGTGGTGTGTCCGCGGCGGGTGGGCAATGTGCGGCGTCGGTGCCTCGTCGAACAAGTCCCGAAGGGTCGGCCGGCCGTAAGCGGCCATACACCTGCTTGGCAGTGGGATAATTTAAATCTACGGGGGTTTTGGGGGTGGTTCGCACCGAATCGGACGTCCCACTCCCGGTCCCGAGACGCTCGTCGCCAGTCTTCCAAGACCGGAACTGTTCAGACCCACCGGTGAGAACGAGCACTCGTGTCCACGTATCGGAATCTCGGCCTGTTCCTGACGCTCTCCGCACTGTGGGGGTCAGCGTTCATGGCGATCAAGGCCGGTCTCTCGGTGTTCCCGCCGGTCCTGTTCGCCGCGCTCCGCTACGACGTGGCCGGCGTCGTGATGCTCGGCTACGCGATCATTCGCGCTGAGAATTGGCGGCCCCGGAACCGTGACGAGTGGGCGACTGTCGCCGTGGGCGCCACGCTCATGATAGCCGCCTACCACGCCTTTCTCTTCGTGGGAGAACAGGGGACGACGAGCGCCGCCGCAGCGGTCATCGTCAGCCTCTCGCCGGTCCTGACCACCGTCTTCGCCCGCGGAATGCTCCCGAGCGAACGACTGTCGCCCCTGGCCATCGTCGGAATCGTGCTCGGCCTCGTCGGCGTCGTCGCCGTCGCGAATCCCGACCCATCTGCCCTCATCACACGTGAAGTGCTCCCACAGTTGCTCGTCTTCGCAGCAACGCTCTCCTTTGCGCTCGGGAGCGTCCTGACGACGTATCTCGACGCGGGCGTCGAAATCGAGACGATGGAGGCGTGGTCGATGCTGGGCGGTGCCGGACTGATGCATCTCGTGAGCGTCGGCCTCGGCGAATCGCCGGCGGCCATCACCTGGTCGAGCACGGCGGTCTGGTCGCTCACCTACCTCGCACTCGGCGCGAGCGCGGCCGGCTTTCTCATCTACTTCGACCTCCTGGAGCGACTCGGTCCCATAGAGATCAATCTCGTCTCCTACGTCGCACCGCTGTTCGCCGCCGCAACCGGCTTCCTCGTCCTCGACGAGGTCGTGGATCGGTGGACCGTGCTGGGCTTTTGCTGTATCTTCGTCGGGTTCCTCCTGATCAAGCGGCAGGCGCTCAGGCGCGAACTCCCGAAGCTCCGGGCTGCGCTGGAGGATATCTGAGTCGACTCGGGGGAGGGAACCGAAGGGAGGGTGGTTCACCGGCGGGCGGTGACGACCGGTGGACTGAGCGACTTATTCCCGGTAATGGGAGTGCCCGACCAGCAGCGCGACGACGTTCGCCAGCAGGAGTGCGACGAACGCGTTCGTGTACGGCTCCGAGGACAGGCCAGTCGCCAGCAACAGCGGCAGGTGGAGGAACGGCAGTGCGATGGCCGCCCAGAAGGCGATACCGGTGATCGGTGCGACGATACTCTTGCCGACCGACGGCAAGGTGATGTCGGGGCGTTCGAGCGTGGGCGTGAAGTCGGACGATCGAATGGACATGTGGGGGACCTCGTCAATGAGACGATGGGCCGGTATTCTCTTATAACCGTTCGAGTCTTCCGGTAATTTCACCACGTTTTACGCCTTGGGACACCCCGTATACGACGTTTTATCGACGTTCGATACCTTTCACCACATGCTGAGAATCTTCGAGACGTTTTATGGACCGCTCTCAGGCAGTTTCGCCAGTTGCGTGGATTTCGACGCTCCCGTGGTGGACGTGTGTCCAGATCGACCGTGATCAACCGAGCAACGAAATCGTGACCTCGTGTGAGCCGTCGGGCGTCTCTATCCTCGTCCGTTCCCGAACGTGTTCGCGGACCTGCGCGCGCCACGATTCGATCGCCTCCTGGTGGCGGTCGTGATGTCGCTCGACCGTGTACGCGACGTCAGGGTCGGCTCGAAGTTCGTCCTCGGTCTCGGCAGGTCGCGGATGGGCCGGTGCGGACTCCTCCACCAACGCGTCTGGGTCTACGTGCAGCGGGGTCGGATCTCCCCGGTAGTCGGCTTGACCGACGTGGAGTCGAGCGCGCATCCGCCCGCTGAACGGAGGCGTGACCCGTAAGACGACCGGTTGGGACCCCTGGGTCCGTGCCTGGAGCGCCGCGAGTAAATCCTCGGCCGTAACCGCCAGCGTCCGAATTCGTGTCGGATCGTCTCCCTCCGCGCCCATACTACGAATTCAGGACTCTCAGACGCATAATCCCCTCGATAGCACCGTTCGAGACCGTCAAGCGCCCGCGATCGAAGCCCGAGATCGCCGACCCAATTTTCAGACGTGATAATCTATGGGGTGGATTTATCCGCTGGTTCAAGCTAATATCGGTAATTCGTATCTCCGAGTACGAGGCCCAAGATGATATCGTCGAAGAGTAATTCCGAGGAAGTGACCGTTCTCGTCGTCGACGACGAGCGCGACATCGCCGACCTGTACTCCACCTGGTTGGGGGAGGAGTTCGATGTCCGGACAGCCTACGGCGCGGAGGAGGCGCTCGACGAGGCCGACGAGGACGTGGACGTCGTCTTCCTCGACAGACAGATGCCGGAGATGAATGGGGACGAGGTACTGGAAGTCTTGCGCGAACGCGACCTGGAGTGTCGCGTCGTCATGGTCACCGCGGTGGACCCGGACTTCGACATCGTCGACATGCCGTTCGACGACTACCTCACGAAACCAGTGATGCTCGACGACCTACACGGGGCGACCGAGCGCATGCTGACTCGCGAGAGTTACGACGAACGCATGCAGGAGTTCTTCTCACTGGCGTCGAAGAAGGCCACGCTCGAGGCCGAGAAGGACTACGTCGAACTCCAGAACAACGACGAGTACGAGCAACTCGAATCCGAAGTCGAGAACCTCCGCGAAGAGGCGGACGAATCCGTCTCGGATCTCAGCGAGGCCGAAGACTTCGAAGCGCTCTTTCAGGAGTTCCCCGGCGACGCCTGACCCAGTCACGCAGGATTCGCTGCGATTGCCTCAGTGCCTCTGAGCGACTGCGTCATCGAACGCTTCCTGGCGGGCACGTCTCCAGCACTTGTGATCGGATACTGAGACGACTGAGCAACCGCTCTCCGACGCGAGCGACTTAGTAAGTATGCCCGGGGAGGGCTCCGAACCCTCGATCTCCGCATGACCCAGGTTCGAGGCTGACGGGCCTCGTGGGGGCATGCCGGAATGCCGCGCAATCAAACCCTATGAGTGCGGCGCTATGTCCAGCTAAGCCACCCGGGCGCATTCGTTCGTACTGTGGTGTCGGTCTTTAACCTTCTCATCTCCGCCGAACAGCGGGCAAAATTCACCCGCCGTCCAGTCATTTCGGTGAGCGGTTCGACTGAAGTTGGATCTCCATGGTCAGTTCGTTCTACTTGGTGAGTTGTTGGTTCAGTGTATCTCAGTTTGGAGACACTTCGATCGGGGTTGCCGACCCGAGACAGCAACCGACGAACGCCCTCGGCCCGCTCACTCTGAGTTGACTCAACCGCAGGTGACAGCAATCGGCGAAAGCCCTCGGCCCGCTCGCGGTCGCTGAGCGAGATATTCTCGTTCACTCCGTTCACTCGAATAGAGCTCGCTCAGACGACTAAATGAACGCGAGCACGCCTCGCCATTTCAGTCCACCAGGACCGCGACCGCACACCACCGCAGACAGCCACACACCTCCCCAACCGATTCGCTCAGTCGCGATGCTCCTTCGCTCATCCCTCGCACGATTCCGCCGCGACCGCTCGTCCGCGATGGACTCGCGGCCGCGACAGCGCGCGCCACTGTGGATGCTCATTCGTTCGCCGGAACTGAGGAGTCACCGAGCCAGGCGAAGCGGGCCGACGGGACCGACCGACGCGAGATGCCGACGATTCCACCCGCGGTTTTATACACACGGACGGGTACAGCACTTTCATGGACATTCCCGACCTCGTCAAGCAGAGCCTGGGCGACGAGGAGATCCAGGCCGGCGTCTCGCTCGGGGACGAAGACGCGGTCTGTCTCACGCCGACTCGAACGCTCGTCTATCGCGGTGAAGGCCTCCTCAGCGACGAACAGGTCGAATCGTACTCCCACGACATCGAACAACTGGCCATCTCCGAGGGGCGCCGCAAGACGAAGTTCACGATGCAGTACATCGAGGGAACCGAGTCGTTCACGGTCCCCGCCAATCGCGGCGAGAAGGTGCTCAAACTCTTCCTCGAGGGCGTCCTCCGCCTCGAAGGCGTCATCGAACCGCGCGAATCGCTGGCCGGCGTCTATCGATTCAGCGAACTCACGTTGATCATCGCCGAGGGTCGCGTCGTCAAGCACATCGGCAACCAGGTCTGGACCGAGGACTACGAGGTCTATCCCTACGAGGACGTGACCGAACTCTCCTTCGAGCGCGCGAGCGTCGCGACGAGTATCGCGCTCACCGTCGACGGTCGTCCCCAGCGGATCAAGGTGCCCAACGACCAGGCGCGCGTCGTCCAACAGACGCTCGAACAGGCGCTGTTCGACTACTACGACGTCGGAACGCTGGAGGAACTCAATCGCGCCATCGCGACCGAAGAGACGGCCGCTGGCGGCGAGGCGGACGGGACCGCCGACGCCAGGGAGAGCGACGACGGCTTCACGTTCGGCGACGATTTCGACCCGCTCGTCAGCGACGACGAGGAAGACCTGACGGAATCGGTCGACGCACAAGACCAGTTGGCGACCGATGCCGCGACGGGAGATTCGCCACAGGCACAGTCTCCCCACTCCCCTGGTGGCGAGGCTTCCCAGTCGACCGATTCACAGCCCAACCACCAGGTTGGACAGACATCGAACCAGCACCAGCCCGACCAGCAGGCAGAACCGGTATCGAACCAACAACCGACGGAGCAACCGGGTGACCAGCCCGGTCAGCCGACCGACACGAGCACCGAACCCGACGTCGACACCGGGGAAGCCAGTTCTCAGACGAGCCAGCAAGGGGGCCAACAGTCGAACCAGTCAGCGACCGCCTCACAACCGTCGAGTCAGCCGAGTCCCGAGCCAGCGGAGGGCCAGCAGACACCCTCGGAGTCGGACGGGGCCGAGACGGATCCACGAACGGCAACCGACGCGAGCGACGTCGAACAGAAATCGGCTGAAACCGGTGCTGCTGAGGACGCGGAGTCGGTGCCAGTTAGTCGTGCAGAGTACGAAGCGATGGCCGAACGGCTGGACGAGTTGACCGAGGCGGTCGACCGGCAGAACGAACTGCTCAAGCGCCAGCACCGTGCGCTGAAGCAACTCGTCAAACAACAGCAAGAAACCGAGTGAGCGCCGGCGCCCGGGCCGACCTGCCCGGTTCAGTCGTCGTCCCGGCCGGTAACTTTTCTGATGCACGAGGACCCGAACGGCCCGTGCGTCCCCGCGTCGAACTCGATAAAGTAGCCGGTGGTGATCCCTGCGCCACAGCGCTGGCAGGTGAACTCGCCCTCGCGCTGGACGACGTCACCGCCCTCGAAGCTGACGTAATCGCTGGTCGTCGGGACGACGGTGTCGCCGTCGCGGTCGATGATCCCGCGTCGGTCGGCGGTTTCGAGGATTTCCCGGGTGACGGCGGGATCGCTGGTCACCGTCTCGATGCGGTCGACGGCCTCGGCCAGCGATAACTCCCCGTGTTCCAGGTGTGCGAGCAGTTCGATGCCGAGTTCGACACGGTCGTCCACGTCCTGTGGTGTGGCCCGGGGTGGATTAAGCGTTTCCGCGTCCGCGCGGGGCCGCGTCCCGAGAATCACAAGATTTGTGCGCACGTGGGCGAGAGAACTGTCGATGGCAGTCAGTCGAGCAACGCGGCGGCAGTTCGGAGGGCTCGGAGCCGCCGCCGCAGTGCTCGCGAGTGCGGCGCTGGTGTTCTCACCCGGTGCAGTGCTCGACTCGATCGCTGGCCTCTCGGCCCATCCGTGGCGCTTTCTCGCCGTGCTGGTCGTGCTCTACCTCGTCCGGCCCTTCCTGCTGTGGCCGGTCAGTGCGCTCTCGCTCACGGTCGGGTTCGTCCTCGGTGCGACCTACGGCATCCCGGTCGCCATCGCGGGGACCGTACTCTCCAACACGACGCCGTTCCTGCTCGCTCGATACGCCCGAAGCGACCACGGTATCGTCGGGCTGACGACCCGTGCGAGTGACCGCTTCGCGGCGGCGACCGGCGAGTTCCGCGGAGTCGTCGCGGCGCGACTCGCGCCACTGCCCGCCGACGTGGTCTCGACGGGCGCCGGGTTCTCCGACGTCTCACTTCGTGCGTATCTCCTCGGGACGATCATCGGCGAATCGCCGTGGATCGCCGCCGAAGTCATCGCCGGCGCCTCCATGCACACACTCTCGGTCCACGGCCTCCGCCACAGCCTCGCGCTGTTCACTGCCGCGACGACCCTCTCGGTCGTCCTGCTCGCCGGTCCGACCTATCGATACCTGCGCGACGAACACGGTCTCGGCGTCCTCGAATAGCGACTCGTCCTCAGACGGTCACGAAGTGGACAAACGTGCGTCACGTGACCTCAATAGAAGGTGTCAGAACAGTCGTAGACGACGCCGTGTTCGGGACAGACGTACTTGCAGTGGCGGTGTTCCATCGGCCGGTCACAGCGGGGACAGGGCCGTCCGCCTCCAGCGCTCATATCACCGCCTTGGACCACGAGCGCTTGAGTCTTGTTCTCTGAACCGTGGCCGTCCCGGCAGACGCGAGGAGTAGGCTGTCGCCACCGGTTCATCCCCACGATAGGACGGCCCCACAACTACAACGAATTCTAGAAAGAGTTCGGCTGGTTTTCGAACAACGCCTATGCGTGGTCACTGCCCAGTGAGAGGCATGACAGAGTACACGCCGCTTTCCGACCGATACCCGCCAGGTGTGGAGTCGGTCGCTATCGCGGTCGCAGCGGGCGTCGCCGGCTTGCTCGGCTCGTACGCCGCAGTCGGCTTCGCACCGGGGTTCGTCGTCGCCCCCATCGAAAGCACCCTCTCACGGGTGATGCCAGGGTTTCTCATCACCTTCGCCATCACCGTCCTCGGCGACCTCGGCCAACAGCTCAATCTCCTCATGGCCGGAACCATCGTCGTCGTCCTGTACGCCCAGAGCGTCCTCGTGACAATCTCGGCCGGCCGCGCACTCGACAATCGACTCGTCCCACTCTTGGGCGGCCCCGCCATCGTCTGGGCCGTGACCGCGGTGCTGACTGGGCAGCCCATCACCTCGCTTGGGGCCGCAGTCGGTGCAGGCGTCGTCGTCGCTGTGACGGACCTGTCGCGGTCGGGCGAACGGTTCGTCGGCCAGCACGACCCCAAGGGCCGCCGCCGTGTGGTCACGGCCATCGGGGCGGCCCTCGGTGCGAGCGCCCTCGGATACGCGATCGGACGGGACAGTCAGTCGTTCACCGGCGGTGACAGCGCCGCCGGCGGCAGTGGCGGGAGTGAAAGTCAGGGCGGTTCGGACAACGACCGCCCGCGAGGCGACCCGGCCATCTACGGCAACGTCGAGGTACCGGAGTTCGACGTCGACAACCAACTCGCCGCCGCCGAGGAGCGCACCTTCTCCTTCGGCGAGATGGACCCACTGGTCAGCGAGAAGTTCTTCAACGTCTCCTACAGTTCCGTCTCGCCGACGCCCGACGCCGCCGAGTGGTCGCTGACGGTCACCGGTGAAGTCGAACAGCAACTGTCCTACGATTACGCGGACCTGCGCGAGATGGACTTCGAGCACCGGTTCATCTCGCTTCGCTGCGTTGGCGAGTCGCTCAACGGCCACAAGATGGACAACGCCGTCTGGAGCGGGGTCCCCATCGCGCCGCTCATCGAGGACGCCCAACCCAACTCCGAGTGCAACTGCGTCATGTTGCGTGCCGCCGACGACTACTACGAGGAGTTCCCGCTGGAAGCCCTCGAAACCGGGATGCTCGCGCTCGGAATGAACGGTGAGCCACTCCCGCGGAGTCACGGCGCACCAGTCCGTGCGCTCATCCCCGGCCACTGGGGCGAGATCAACGTCAAGTGGCTCACCGAAATCGAGTTCCTCGAACGCGAGCAGGACGGCTACTGGGAGAAGAAGGGCTGGCACGGCACCGGCCCGGTCAACACCGTCGCGAAGATACACGCCACCGACCGGACCGAGGACGGACTGCTACAGGTCGGCGGGCACACCTACGCCGGCACCCGCGGCATCGACACCGTCGAAGTGTCCGTCGACGGCGGCGACACCTGGACCGAGGCCGAACTCACCGAGCGATTGCCGGGTGCGACCGGCGCCGTCGCGGACCCACCGGAGTTCGCACAGGACGCCTGGCGCCAGTGGAAGTACGTCTACGACCCGCCGGACGGAACGCACGACGTGGTCGCCCGGGCCACCGACGGGACGGGCCAGCGGCAGCCGAAGGACGAGACCGGCGCGTATCCGAGCGGCCCCACCGGCTGGGTGCGCAAGACCATCGATCCCGGGAGCGTCCAGTGAGCCCAGCGATGGAGCAGGTGCACCGAACCAGCACACATAAACCGGAGGCACCGGTCACCACAGGACGAGCGTCGATGGAGAAGGCACTCTGGTATCTGCTCGCCGGCACGCGCGGCGGGGAGAACCGAGCGCGGATCATCCGGTTGATCGACGACCGCCCGCGCAACGCCAACCAGCTAGCCGAAGCGCTGGACGTCGACTACAACACCGTTCGCCACCACCTCGACGTCCTTCTGGACCACGACGTGGTCGAACGCGGCGGCGACGATTACGGCGCGATGTACTTCCTCACCGACCGGTTCGACCACCACCGCGAGGAGTTCGAGACGATCACCGACCAAATGGACTGATACGCATGGCGATGACAACTTCCCTGACCGTCGCGACCGCCCTGGCCGGGCTGAACGCCCTGTTACTGCTGGCGCTGGGCGCCGTCTGGCTGCGTAACTACCGAACCTTCGGCACGAACCTCATCCTCGGCCTGCTCGCGTTCGCCGCCGTCATGCTGCTGGAGAACTTGCTCGCCGTCTACTACTTCTTCAGCATGCAGATGCTCTACGCCAGCGACCCCGTCGCCCAGCAGGCCGTCGTCGTGCTCCGCGGCCTGCAGTTTCTCGCCCTCCTGTTCCTGACGTACGTGACGATGCAGTAGCGGACCGATACGACTCGGCTGTATTCTCCTACGAGTTCGGCAGTTGTGACTACCCACCACGGCGCGCGCTGTCGCGCGCTCTCGTGCGCGCGACGAAGCCGTGCGAGGGATGACTGAGCGAACGCAGTGAGCGAAGGAATCGGCTGGGGAGGTGTGTGGTCTTCTGCTGTGCTGACCTGGTGGACTGAAAGGGCGAGGCCCGGTCACGTTCACTCCAGTCGTCTGAGCGGCCCCTATCCGAGCGGTGCGAGGGCGACCGAAGGGAGCCCTCGATGCGAACGGTGAACGGAGTGAACCGTGAGCGTAGCGAGGATATGTCGCGCACCGCCCGCCAGCGGGCCGAGGGCTTTCGTCGCTCACTAACCGCTGTGGTCGAACTAACTCAGAACGAGCGGGCCGAGGGCTCGACGACGACGGCTGCAACTGCGGGAGACACTGACACAGAATTTCCACCACGAACACCGAGCCAAAATGCAGACAATCTGATCAGTTCCACCCATAGGCGTACACCTTTTTCTCGGTCGACGGTGAGGTGGAGGTATGAGCGACATCGACCTCGACCTCCAGACGGTCGAGCAGGAACTGACCGACGAGGACGACGACGAAGACGAGGGGGGACGCGTCGTCCTCGGCGTACTGGACGGGACCACACCCGACGAGGAGTGGGTCGAGGCCATCGAGGACGGCCAGACCCTCGTCCTCTCCGTCGAGGGGAACGTCAACGAACTCGCCTCCGGATTCGCTCGCGAGGTGCGCGACGCCGACGGCGACCTCATCCACTTCCGCGGGTTTCTCGTCGTCACCCCGCCCGGGATCAGCATCGACACGAGTCGACTCGATTGATCACGACGCCGAGTGGCGTCTCGTCTCGAACCGACACCGGCTGAAATAAACAGAACGATCGTTTCCGTCGCGGACTACTATCCCTCCTTTTGTGGCCAGCGCACGTAGACGGGCCATGCCGATGAAATCGACCGGGAGCGGGTCGACGTGGCGGACCATCGACGACTGGGCGGACGGCGTCGGATGGATCGCACACCCCGACGAGACGATGCAACGGGCCAGCCACGCGCTCGTGGACGGTGACGACGTGTGGCTCGTCGACCCCCTGGACGTCGACGGCCTCGACGAGTTGCTGGCCGACCGGGGCGAGGTCCGCGGGGTCGTCATACTCCTCGACCGCCACAAACGCGACGCCGAACCGCTCGCCCGACGCTACGACGTCCCTGTTTACGTCCCCGAGTGGATGGACGACGTCCGAGACGAACTCGACGTGCCGGTCGAACCCATCCGCCGGGGGCTCCCGGATTCGAGCTACGACCTGCACAAACTCGTCGACAACCCCTTCTGGAAGGAGGGATACCTCTACGACGAATCGGCGAAGACGCTGATGGTGGCCGAGGCCGTCGGGACAACGTCGTACTTCCGGACGGGCGGCGAACGACTCGGCGTGCACCCCGCGTTGCGGATGAAACCGCCGAAGACGCTGAAGCGCTTCGCACCCGAGCGCATCCGCGTCGGCCACGGAGACGGGGTCTCGACCGACGCCCAAAGCGCACTCGCGGACGCCATCGATGGCTCCCGACGGCGGACGCCGCGCCTCTACGCCCAGACCGTGCGCAATCTGCTCTCCTAACGACGCTGTGTCCTCGACTGGGTCGCGGCAGGGAAGTCAACCGAGCGACGGAGTTTAGACCGTCCCCGGGTAAGATTCAGTGTGGTATACGCGACTCGTGGACTGGTCGAGTCTTGCCTCCGATTCGCCCGCGAATCGGATCCAGACCCTGTGACCATCTCGCTGTCGGTGACGGACGCCGGGGAGCTACCGGAGACGAACCTCCCGGACGAGACACCGGTGTTCACCCACTTCTACTATCCCGATTCGGCGGGGTCGGTCAACTTCGTCTTCGGCGTCGACCTGGGGACGCCCGCCGGGCAGACGCAGGCCCGATTCGTCTCACACCCGAACGGTGAGTTGCGCCTCCGGCAACGAGACGACTTCCACGAACGCATCTTCGTCGCCGTGCCGCCCTGGGACGACGAGTCACTGGCCGTCTTCGACCGCCAGGGCCAGGAACAACCCCTGGAACTGCTCGACGTCGAGCCACCGGAAGAGTACCCGGAGTAACCGAGCCAAGCCGGCAGGCCCACGACTGGACTCCCGATTCCAGTTGGGTCTGTTCGACCGTTGTTCAGCGAGTCCAGTCGCCTCAGTCCAGATAGCCCAGGTCCTCTAGCTGGTCGGCAATCTCCGAGAACTCGGCTTCGGTGAGTTCGCCCTGCTGTTCGTGCTGGATGACGATGCTCCGCAGGAGGAACCTGACGAGGTCGCTCGTGCTGGAGAAACTCGTCCCTTCGATGGTCTCCTCGACGCGGTCGGCCAGGTCCTTCGGAATCGAGACGGTGGTGTAGTCGGTCATACCCACCGGATCGGTGGGAACGGGGTTAGTCGTTGTGTCTGGCCACCGGCGTCCGCCCCACACCAGCGTTTCTGACAAAAGACCTACGGGAGACACGGCCGGATCTCGACTCGATGTCCTCGCGAGACGAACCCGACTCCCTCCGTGCAGATATCGTCCGCCGCTGGAAAGCGGAGTTGTTCTCCGCCGACACGGTCGTGGCGGCCGTCGCAGTGCTCGTCGCGCTCCCCGCAGGTGTCGTCGCAGCAGTGCTCGTCGACCCGCGCGCCGTCTACCCGGTCTGGTTCGCCAGCGCCGTCGGACCGAGTTTCGGCTACTGGCGCGGCCTCCGCATCGAAGTGGACTACGCCACCGCCGCGAAAGTTGGCACGGGCATGGCCCTCACCATCGCACTCGTGACCACGGCGGTCCTCGCCATCGCAATCGCCCTCCCCGTGTCGACCGATACCGGAATCCTCGGCGCCGGTGCCGTCGGCTTCCTCTTCGGAGCGTTCCTCAGCCGCGTCGCCTTCCATCGCTACGCCGGCCGATGAGACGACCGCAGCGACGAGCGTCGATTTCGGTCGCAGATCGACCCTACACCGTGAATTCGACTCGGTAGTCGGTGAGGTTCTCGTAGCCGTCTTCGGTGACGACCACGAGGTCCTCGATGCGGACGCCGCCCACCTCGGGATCGTAGAGGCCCGGTTCGATAGTGATGACGTGGCCCGGTTCCAGTTCGTCACCGCCAGGGGCGATGCCCGGGCCCTCGTGGACGTCGAGGCCGACGCCGTGGCCCGTCGAGTGGATGAACCCGGTCTCGGTTCGTTCGTCGCTCCGGAGCGTCGGTAGCCCGGCGTCCTCGTAGACGTCACAGACGGCGTCGTGAATTTCGCCACCAGTCACGCCCGGTTCCACGGCATCCAGCGCGGCACGGTAGGCGTCCTCGGTCAGGTCGTACCACTCGCGGATGGTGTCCCCTGGTTCGCCCTTGCAGAAGGTCCGTGTCATGTCGGCGTGGTACTTCGTGGCCTTGTTCTGCGGGAAGATGTCCACGATGATCGCCTCGTCGGCTTCCAGCGGGCCGCTCCCCCGCTCGTGCGGATCGGCCGCGTCCGCGCCGCAGGCGACGATGGTTTCGTCGAGCGCACACCCGTGGCGCAGGAGCGTCACCTCGATTTCGGTCTTGACCGCTTCGCTCGTCAGGGGTTCCCCGTCGTGATAGAGCGTCCCCCCGTCGACGTCGGCCCCTGCGATCAACTCCTCGGCCGCGCGCATGGCGGCTTCGTTCGCTTTCTGGGCCTCGCGGACGTGCTCGATTTCCTCGTCGGTCTTGACCGAGCGGATGTCCGTGACGGTGTCCTCGCGGTCCGCGGTCACTTCGATCCCCTGGTCCCGCAGGCCGTCTGCGGTGTGTGTGGGGAATCGCGGCGGAACGGCCACCGAATCTACGTCGTAGGCATCCAGGAAGTCGGCCAGCGAGCGATAGGTGGCTTCGTGGGTGTCGTACTCCTCGCTGTACTCGCCGTAGCCGTAGTCGATGGAGCGTTCGACCGTCGCGGCGCGGGCCTCGCGCTTGGCGCGGCCGAACTCCAGACTCCGGTGGAAGAGGATTCGCACCTCCCCGTCGTAGAGCGTGACGAACGGGTCCGGTGCGTCGAACCCGGAGAGGTAGTACTGCGTCGAGTCGGTCGAGTCCGCGTGGACGAGGTAGCCCTCGTGGTCGTGCTCGTCGAGGAACGCGTCGAGGTCGGAGAGATCCGGATCCATACCTTCCCGATACAGCGGCGCGGATAAATAGCGTACGGCGCCGGCCGGGGCGTCAAACCGATCCGCGGCGCTGGGGCTGCCGAGTCCGGTAGCCTCATGCACTGGGGGGCCGACCCGGGGCACATGGACGCTACTATCGAGCGGTCGACGCTCGCGGGGCGGGCGCGAGCGCCCCCGTCGAAAAGCTACACGCACCGGGCCATCCTCGCCGCGGGCTACGGGACCGAGGCGACGGTCCACGACCCGCTGATCAGCGCCGACACGCAGGCGACGCGCCGCGCCGTGGAAGCCTACGGCGGTGAAACCTCCCTCTCGGGCGACCAGAGCACGCTCACCGTCGAGGGCTTCGACGGCCTCCCAGACGTCCCCGCGGACGTCATCGACTGCGCCAACAGCGGGACGACGATGCGCCTCACGACCGCAACCGCGGCACTCGCCGACGGCACGACCGTCCTCACCGGCGATAGCTCGCTCCGCTCGCGGCCCCAGGGACCGCTGCTGGACGCCATCGAACAACTCGGCGGCCGCGCCGAAAGCACGCGCGGAAACGGCCAGGCCCCGCTCGTTATCGAAGGACCAGTCGAGGGCGGCACGGCGTCCATTCCGGGCGACGTCTCCTCGCAGTTCGTCACCGCGCTCCTGATGGCCGGCGCTGTCTCCGAGAACGGGATCGCGGTCGACCTCGAGACCGAACTCAAGTCGGCGCCGTACGTCGACATCACCATCGAAGTGCTGGAGTCCTTCGGCGTCGAGGCGACCGCAATCGACGGCGGCTACCACGCCGACGGCGGCCAGACCTACGCTCCCGAAGACGGCGAATACCACGTCCCCGGCGACTTCTCCTCGATGTCCTACCTCCTCGCCGCTGGCGCGCTCGCCGCACCGGACGGCGTCACCGTCGAAGGCGCCTACCCGAGCGCGCAGGGCGACGCCGCCATCGTCGACATCCTGGACCGGATGGGCGCGGACATCGAGTGGGACCAGGACGCCGGCGAGATTACGGTCAGCAAATCAGACCTGGACGGGATCGAGGTCAGCGTGGCCGACACGCCGGATCTGCTCCCGACCATCGCCGTGCTTGGCGCCGCCGCAGACGGCACCACCTCCATCGTCGACTGCGAGCACGTCCGATACAAGGAGACCGACCGCGTGAGCGTGATGGCCGAGTCGCTCACCGAGATGGGCGCCGCCGTCGTCGAGGAACAGGACCGCCTCTCGGTTCGGGGCCGCGAGACCGACCTCCGCGGCGCGACGCTGCCCGGTCGTGACGACCACCGTATTATCATGTCCCTCGCCGTCGCCGGCCTCGTTGCCGACGGCGAAACGACCATCACCGAAGCGGAAGACGTGGACGTGTCGTTCCCCGGCTTTTTCGACACGCTCGCTGACCTCGGTGCGACCGTCTCGACGTAAGCCGCTTCGCGCGCACAGTCGCCGTCGCTCTGTTGCAGTTCTTCGAACGCCGTACTGACTGCCAATAAAATAGCGAGCGGCGGTGACCGCTATCGACGGCGCGTCGCGCAAGCCATCACGAGCAGCGCGACGAGGACGGCACCGATACCGAATCCTGGGCCGGACGCGGTCGTCGTCGACACAGGTTCGTCCTCGGCGGCCGTCCCTGGCTGGGTCTCCGGCGCGACGGTCGTGAGCGTGTCAGTCGTGGACGCGCTCTCCGTCGGCGTCGCAGTTGCCGTTGCGGTTGGCGTGGCCGTCACCGTCGGCGTCGCGGTTGCCGTCGGCGTCGCGGTTGCCGTCGGCGTCGCGGTTGCCGTCGGCGTCGGCGTCGCGGTTGGCGTGGGCGTCGAGTCGTTCGACCCGTCTGAGGAGTCGTCGTCTCCGCCGTCGTCTCCGCCATCGTCTCCGCCGTCGTCTCCGCCATCGTCTCCGCCGTCGTCACCCGAATCCGGTTCGGGGGTCGGCGTTGGCGTGGGCGTGGCCGTGTCCGTCGGCGTCGGTGTCGGCGTGGCCGTGTCCGTCGGCGTCGGCGTCGGGGTTGCCGTATCCGTCGGTTCGTCCGTCGGCGTCGGCGTTGCCGTGTCCGTCGGTTCGTCCGTCGGTGTCGGGGTTGCCGTGTCCGTCGGTTCGTCCGTCGGTGTCGGCGTCGCGGTTGGCGTGGGCGTCGTCGGTTCGTCCAGTGCCTCGTAGACCGTGAGGCGGCCGCTGCTATCACCGACGACGATTGCAGCGTCGGTGACAACCGCACCGGTAATCGCTGTCGCGTTCACCGAATCGCTACCCAGTGACGCTCCGGTTTCGAGGTCGTGGGCGGACACTACACCGGCGTCGGTCGTCGCGACCACTGTCGGCCCCGCTATCGAAGCGGTTGCTCCGAGGATAGCGTCGCTCTCGATGGTGCGATTCCACGCGGTCGACCCCTCGATGGCGTCGAGGGCGACCAGCCGACCGTCCGCCGTGCCGACGACGACGGTCTGGCCGTCGGTCGCGGGCGCACCGTAGACCCCGCTGGCCAGCGAGCGGTTCCAGCGCTGATCGACACTCGATCCGTGCGCGTACGCGGCGACCGTCCCGTTCGCGCTCGCAACGTACACGGTGTCGCCAGCGACGACAGGCGTCGTGAGTTTGCTTCCGACGCTGACGTTCCACTCCTGGGTCAGGCCACCGGTCGCGAACGCGTGGAGCGTCCCCGAGCGGTCACCGACGTAGACGGTTCCGTCGGCGACCGCCGGGGTGCTCGTCGAGGCCGGCGCTTCGAGTTCGGCGGTGGCCGTCGGCGCACCACCCTCGGTCGCGTATTCGTAGAGGTGCCCGTCGTTGCTGGCGACGTACACCGCGCCGTCGGCAACCGTGACCGACGAGTACGTGGTTCCCGGCGTGGTGTCGTTCCAGACTACTGCGCCGGTCGCGGTGTCGATGGCATACAGCGTTCCGGGCTTCGTCACCACGTACGCGCGCTGGCCGGCGATGGCCGGCGCGCCGTACACCTGTGCGTCCAGCGACGTCGACCACGAGACGTTCTCCGCAGAGACGGCGGTCAGCGACGACCCGTTGGCGACGTAGGTCGTCCCGTTGACGACCGCTGGCTCGGCCACGATGTCACCGTCGAGCGTGCGGTTCCAGCCGGCACCAGGCAGGCCCTCGACGTAGGTGTCTCCAGTCGAGACACTCCCGGCGTTGGCCGGGCCACCGTTGAGGGCCGCCCAGCCGTTCGGTCCGCCAGAGCGGTCGACCGTAATCGCGACGACGCTCCCCTCGCTGTCGGCCACGATTGCGGTATCGTCGGTGACAGTCGCACCGGTGAGGATGCCGGATCCGAGCGAATGCGTGTCGACCGGGCGGCCGGTCGCCGCGTCACGGAGCGCGACCGTCTCGGCGTCGGTCGTCGCGACGACGGTCCCCTTCGCGACCGTGACGGTGCTACCGACCACGCCGTCGGTTCTGACTGAGGTGTTCCACTGCACAGCACCGTCATCGGCAGCGAGCGAGAGCAGTCGGCCACTCGCCGGGCCAACGACGACGGCGTCGTCGGTGGCCGCGATGGGCTGGTAGACGCCGGCAGAGACTGTCCGAACCCAGCGACTGGATTTGGCCGGACCGGCGTCGTAGGCGGCGACCGTCCCGTTGGCGGACCCGACGTAGACGGTCCCGTTCGCGACGGTCGGCGTGGTGAGTTTCGTGTCGTGGGAATCGCTCCACAGGGGCGTGAGGTCGCCCGCGGCGACCGCGTGGAGCGTGCCCGAGCGGTCGCCGACGTAGACGGTCCCGTTCGCGACGACCGGCGAACTCGTCGAGGCGGGCGCGCTCATGTTGTACGCGTCGCCGCCAGTTCCGTCGGCGCCGAACTCGTAGAGGTATCCGTCGTTGCTCGCGAGGTAGACGCTCCCGTTCGCGACTGCGACCGAGGCGTAGGTCGCGCCCGCGGTCCCGTTCGTCCACGCGACCGAGCCGTCAGTGGCGTCGACCGCGTAGAGCGTCCCCGCCTTCGTGGCGACGAAGACGTGGTCGCTCCCGACCGCAGGTGAGCCGTACACCTGCGCGTCCAGCGGCGTGGACCAGGCGACCGCACCGCTCTCGGCCGACAGCGCGCTCAGGTGCGAGCCGTTTGCGACGTAGGTCGTGCCGTCGTCGGTGGCTGGCGCCGACGCGACGTCGCCCGACAGCGACTGCTGCCAGGCGGTCGCGTCGCCGGCCGCATCCGCGGTCCCCGTGGCCCCCGCGGGAGTGCCCGTGTCTGCCGCGGTGATGCCGAGCGTTGCGAACGCTGCAGGCCCGGCGACGACGACGAGTGCGACTGCGACCAGCGCGTAGCGTCCGCGTCGCTCCCCGCTCATAGGTCGGCCTCTTTCCGGAGTGTCCGGACGTCTTCGTAGGTGAGTTTGCGGCCGCCGAGTTCGGGCACCGGCTCACCCGCTGCCCACATGTCGCGGGCTTTCTGGAGCAGTGCTTTCGTCACGACGCCCTCGCTGTTGCTGAACACCGCGACGACGCCGGGCGAGATTGGCACGTACGGTGCCTGGGCCTTGGCGTCGGCGCTGTAGGCGAGCGCGTCGCTCTGGGTCGTGCCCGACGGGACGATCATGTCGATGACGTTCGAGTCCATGTCGTCGTCTCGGCCGCCACCGAAGGCCCACGAGCCGTTCGAGGCCGCGACCTGGCGGATGCGGCCCGCACCGTAGCCGTCCTGCCCGAACATCATGACCGAAATTTCAGAGCCGGTGAGCGACCCGCCGATGGCGTCCTTGGGGACACGGAAGGAGATGGTTCCGGCTTCCTGGTCGGCCGACGCAGGGAAGCCCTGGACGAGGGTGGTCCCGTCTGCGGCCTCGACGCGTCGGTTGTTCGACCAGCCTTCGACCTTCACGCGGTAGTGGTACGGCGCTTCGAAGGTGACGTTCGTCCCAATGCGGCCGTCGGTCGTCGACGGAACGCTGTCGCCCGCGTCCGAGTCGCGGACGTACACCTGGATGTGGTGGACGCCGAATCCGGCGTCGCCGCCCCAGTCGTTGGTGATCGGGCCGTTCGTGCCGACGGTGAACTCGAACTCGTCGACGCGGTCGTCGATGGACACCTGGGTGATGTCGTAGACGCCGTCGCTGATCTGGTCGGTCGTCGGGTAGGTGTAGCTCCCCGGGCCGTGGTCGTCGCCGGTCTCGTCGTCCCAAGAGGCGACCGTCCCGAGGTTGGTCCCCTGTGAGAACGGCACCAGCGGGATGGTCGCCGTCGAACTCGCGGAATAGGAGAGTGCGTCGCTCTGGGTGGTACCCTCGGGCGTGATCAGGTCCACGACACGGGGTTCGATCTGGTCGTCGCTGCCGCCGCCGAAGGTGTAGTCACCCTTCGTGGCAGCGACATCGCGGAGATGTCCCGTGCCGTAGCCATCGTAGGCACACACCAGCGGTGCGAGTTCCGTATCTCCGACCGACCCGCCGATGGCGTCTTTTGGCAGGTCGAAGGCGATGGTGTCGCCGTCGACGGCGACGTTCACGTCGCTCGTGACGACGGTGCCGTCGGCGGCTTCGACCTGTTTCTCGTTCTCGCCGTTGACCAGGATCCGGTAGTGGTACGGGTCGGCGAACGACGCCGTCAGGCCGTCGCGGCCGTTCGTCGTCGATGCCGTGTCGGTCCCGGCGTCGGGGTCGCGGACGTACACCTGGAAGAACTCGTGGGAAAATCCGCGGGGGAGGCCCCACGGGTTCTGCACGGGTTCGGCCATCGTGAACGAGAACTGCACGCGCGAACGGCTCTCGTGGACGTCCATCTGCGCTACGTCGCAGACGCCGTCGTAGAATGCGTCGGCCGTCGGGAGCGTGTAGCTTCCCGGGCCGTCGTTGTCCCCGGTCTCGTCCTCGAAGACCGCCGTCTTCCGGAACGGCGTCTGGATGGGGGTGAACGGGAGCGTGGCCAGCGAGTCGCTGCTGTAGGCGAGCGCCTCGCCCTGGGAAGTCCCCTCTGGCGTCACCATATCGATGACGTTCGGGTCGTTCCCGCTGTCGGTGCCGCCGCCGAAGTTCCACTCGCTCTGGGCCGCATTGACTTTGCGGACCTGGCCGGCCTTCGAGCCAGCGTAGCCGAGCATGAGCGGCGCGACGTCCATCGATTTGAGGCCCGTGTCGAACACCGATTTGGGCACTTCGACGACGATGACGTCGTTCACGGCGTTGGCCATGACCGTTCCCGTCGCGACCTGCGTCCCGTCGTGGGACTCGACGCGGACGCCGTTCTCGCCGTCGGCGAGAACCCGGTACTGGTAGGGCGCCTCGAACGTCGCGTTGACGCCGGCGCGGGCCTGCGTCGACCCCGTCTCGGCGGTCGGATCGTGCAGGTAGAACTGGAGGTGCTGGACCGAGAACCCGTGCGGGAGACCCCAGGGGTTCTCCAGCGGCCCGTCGATGGCGACTCGGAACTGGTAGGTGTCACCGCCGTCGTGGGCGGTGACCGACGACATGTCGAAGACGCCGTCTTTGAAGGGCGCGGCCGTCGGATAGGTGTAGCTCCCCGGGCCGTTGTCGTCGCCGGCGGACTCGTCGAGGCTGGCGATGCGGTCGCCGACCGAGAAGAGACTCGGCGTCTCCAGCACCGCGACTTCGTCGACTTCGACCGTCATCGTCTCGCCGGTCGTGGTGTCGACGTTCGTCCCCGTGAACAGGTCCTTCGAGCTAACCGACGGTCGGAGGTCGACCGTCGCCGGCGCGTCCTGGAAGTTGACGATCACGACGGCTTTCTCTGGCCCGCTAATGGTGTCCCGGTCGGTCCCGCTGGCGTCACGGCCGAAGACGAGGACGTCGTCGTCGGACTGGAACCACGCCGTCGTCAGGTCCGCGTCCGGTTTCAGGACGTCGGTTTGCTGGTAGAGCGCCAGCATGTCCCTGTAGAACTGGAGGTGGTCCTGCGGATAGGAGTCCCAGTTCATGAACGCGCGCTTGTACTTGTTCGGGCCGATGTCGCCGTCACGCGGGTCCGAACTGCCCTGGTGGCGGTTTTCGCCGTAGTTGGTGATCTGGCGCTCCTGGCCGTAATAGACGAACGGAACCCCGGGGAGGGCGACGCCAGCGGCCCACGCGGCGCGCTGGGCCTTCTCGGGGTTCGAGCGACTGCCCTGTTTGGCGAGTTTCAGGCAGCGCTGTTCGTCGTGGTTCTCCGTCGAGTTGACCAGCAGCGAGAAGTCGGGCCACCCCTCCTTCTCGCGTTTCTTGACGGCGTCGTACAGCGCCTGTCCGTTCACGTCACCCTTCGCGGCGGCGTGGGCGGTGTTCATGAAGTCCGCCGTGTCGAAGTGCAGGTCGAACTCGTTCTCCGAGAAGGAGATGTCGTTCGGAATCGCCTCGTCGAGGAGCATGAACTCCGAGTCGTAGGACCTGACAACTTCGCGGACTTCCTTCCAGATACTGTGGGGGACGCCCCACGCGATGTCACAGCGGAAGGCGTCGACGCCGACCTCTGCCCAGAACGCTGCGGCCGCGAGGATGTGTTCGCGCCACGCGAGACTGCTGTAATCCCACTGCGGCATGACGCGCAGGCCCCAGAACCCGGTGGATGCGGGCGCGACGTCGACGACGTTCCCGCTCGAATCCGTGATCGGCCCGTCTCGCCGGTCGAACCAGTCGAAGTACTTCGAGTCGGTGTTCCAGGAGTCGACCGCGTCGTAGGTCCAGCCACTCGGCTCCGTGTCGGATTTCGACCCGATGGTGTCCTGGAACAGCGGATGGTGGCGTCCGCCGTGGTTGATCACGAAGTCGAAACAGACCTTGATGCCCTGGTTGTGGCACTCGTCGATGAACGCCTTGTACTCCTGCATGGCGGTCTCACGCGTCCCATCCGTGCCGAGGTCGGGCGCGATGTGGTAGTACGAGAGCGCGTCGTAGCCGTGGGGCCCGCCGCCGACGTACTCGTAGCCGTTGTTCGGCTTCCAGTTGGAACTCTCGGAGGGGACGACCGGCGTCAGCCAGACGACGTCGACCCCCAGGTCCGAGAGGTACGACACCTTCTGCTGCATGAAATTGAAGGTCGTCCCGCCGGGCGTGCCCTCGAACGAGCGCGTGAATATCTCGTACATCACGCCGTCTTCGATCCACTGGGGCGGCCGATTCGGATAGTCGATTGCCGCGTTCGCCCCGTCGAGCGTAATCGTGTCAGTGACGCTGTGGACCTCGCCGTCGTACGCCGCCGCGTGGAGTCGCGCCGTCCCTTCACCCACCGCACTGGCGGGGATCCGTGCAGTGGTTCCCTCGACGACGATGTCGCCTGTCGATAGCGCATCGCGGTCGTCCGCGAGGAATACGACCGTCAGGTCGCTCTCAGACTGGTTGCTGTTGGGCGCGAGGTTCGGATTCGACTCGACGACGAACTCGCTGTTCGTGCTGTCGTAGGAGGCTTCGAGGTCGATCCGCGGCGGCCCCCCGGCGTCACTCGGCGCCTGGGGAAACACCCGGATCGTCTGTTCGTGTGTGCCGTCCGGCGCGTCGAGTTGCAGGACGTAGGTCCCCGGCACGTCGGGGATGAACTCGGCGACGTTCTGGGTGCCCGGTTCGTAGCGGGCAATCCCGTCTTCGCCGGATTCGACCTCGTAGGGGTCCGACCCACCGCTGTTCTCCCACGGTTCGGCCGCGTAGCGAATCGCCGCCGAGCTATCGGCTGGTTTCGACGCGACCGACCACGAGAAGTCGCTCGCGCTGTAGTTGCTCGGGTCCTTCTCCAGCGTTCCCTTGATCCGCGGAGCGAGGTTGTCCCGATCCATCCCGTGGGACGCGTCGACGAAGATCGGATCGACGATCTGCTCGTCGACGTGGACGAACCGGGGCGGACCTGGATGGTGGCCCTCGGCGGGGTCTGGAGTGGGCATCCTTGGTTCGGCTCTCCAATAGCTCCGCGTATATCTTTTGTGTTGTGGATACACCGAGGAAACAATCGTGTAAGAGCGTTACAGCCGGAACGGTTCCAGCACTC
>ENA-ORCR01000299-ORCR01000299.1-marine-metagenome-genome-assembly--contig:-NODE-299-length-36741-cov-3.794976_pt1 | contig 36741 bp, 34 predicted proteins | sample MGYA00237782_ERZ508514 | MGnify/ENA primary metagenome ERZ508514 (study PRJEB26185, sample SAMN06268960) | marine metagenome | isolation source: Eden Landing Ponds, San Francisco, CA, USA | place...
AAACACCTCATGGCGAGCGGGCCGAGGGCTTTCATCGCCTCCGCTCACCTGTGGTGAAAACACCTCATGGCGAGCGGGCCGAGGGCTTTCATCGCCTCCGCTCACCTGTGGTGAAAACACCTCATGGCGAGCGGACCGAGGGCTTTCATCGGCCACTGTCGACCGCAGTTCCTCTCGCTCGATTTCCTTCCACACCAACCCGAACAGAAACCACCGATACACAAGCAGACAAACCAAACAGAACCGAACCGGCGAAACCGACTGCAACGACGACCCAGAACCACCTGTATCTCAGCCGCTCACCGCGGGTTCACACACCGCTCGTAGACTGGTTCGAACAGGTCGGGGTTGTAGATGTCGTCAGGGAGCCCCTGGAACCATCTGGCGTCGTCGATAGCCTCGCCGTCCAGACCCAGGTCGTCGTCGAGGTCGGTCGTCTGCGCTTCGGTCTCGTAGACGACAAGCTTCCAGCCAGCGGTCTCGCCGCCGTCCCCGTTGACGAACGAGAAGTCGTCGAGCGCACGCGGGGCGACCGGGTCGACCACGACCCCGGTTTCTTCTTCGATCTCTCGAACGATGGCGTCGTCGAGGGACTCGCCCGGTTGGGCCGCCCCGCCCGGTGCGAGCCACCCATCGGCCCACGGCTGGTCGACGAGTAACACTCGACCGTCGGCGTCGAAGGTGAGGGCGACGACAACCCAGCCCATCGTCGCGGCCTCCGACGCCGCGGCCTCCTCGAACTCCGCCGGCGGGAGTTCCTCACTGCTCTCGGTGACGAGGAGGTCGTCGACGCGGTCCCGCGGGTCTGTCACCTGCATGTGAATCCGATTCAAACCACTCCGACAAATGCGTTTACAGATGCGGATGGTGGGCTCCAGCGACCACCTCCGGGCGTCCGCCAGATTCGAACGTCCCGATTCCAGTGGTCGAACGAAGACTGAGACCGATGGTTGAGGGCGAACACCGAGACCGATGACTGAGGGCGATCACCGAGACCGATGACTGAGGGCGATCACCGAGACCGATGACTGAGGGCGGGGTTCCGAATCCGCCACCACATCTATATCGTTCGATTACAATAGCAGTTGTATGCCACCCGATAGGTATCAACCGCTCCTCCAGTTGATTCACGGGCGGGCCGGTGATTCCTTCCGGGCAGCGATCTGGTACGACGAAGACGAATGGGTGGTCCTCCACATGCGCGACGACGTCGCGACCGACCAACTCCGGGACTCGATTCCCGAACTTGCCGACCGCGTGCGCGCGGCCGAACCGCTCGTTCCCACGACGTCGTACGACCAGATCGGTGAGACGCAAGCGGTCGTCGAACTCCACGACAGAGCCGTCTTGCTCCACTTCCGCGAGACGGACACCAGGGGGATCGTCGTCTCACTCGACCGCGACGTCGCACAGGGCCTCGGCCAGTTCGTCAACTCATGTAACGAGGTTCTCGAAGCCGACGGCGAGCCTGACGGCAGTACGAACTGACCGAACGCGAGCGCTGGCGCTCACGAACCGACGCGAAACGGAAAAAGCGGGCTGCTTACTCCTCGGCGCCTTCGAGTTCTTCGACGATTTCCTCGGCGTCGATGTCTTCGTCTTCGAGGGCTTCCTCGAGTTCGGCTCCGCCGCCGCCCATGCCGCCCATCATACCGCCCATGCCGCCCATCATGCCGCCCATGCCGCCAAGCTCTTCCTGGACGATGATGCGGTCGATGTCGAGTAGCTGGGTGAGCTGCTGGGCGATCTGCTGTTTGCCCATCATCCACTGCTGGTTCATCGAGAGCTGCGGCGTCGCCTCGATGTAGAGCGTCTCCTTCTCGACCTCGACGGTCTCGTACTCGGGTTCGCTCTCCTCGTCTTCGTCCTCGTCGTCGTCGTCGTCCTCGGACTCGACCAACTGCTCCTCCTCGACGGTGTCCGTCTCGAACCAGACGTCGAGTTCCATGTCGAGGAAGACCTCGATGAGGGAACTGGCCTTCTCCTCGCGGTCGTCGACTTCTTCGAGGACCTCCCAGTCGTACTCGATGGCTTCGCCAGCCAGCGGGTGGTTGAAGTCGACGCGTGCGCGCCCACCGATGATAGTCTCGACGTGCCCGTGCTGGCCCTCGATGTCGACGTGGGCACCGGGGTATCGGTCGTCTTCCGGAATCTTGTCTGCGCTGACGGTGCGGACCTCCTCGTCCTCGAACTCGCCGAAGGCGTCGGCGGCCGCGACGGTCACGCTGCCGGTGTCGCCGACCTCGCTCCCGACGATGTCGTCTTCGACGTCGCCGAAGACGTGCCCTTCACCGAGGACGATGGTGCGCGGCGCGAACTCCTGGTCCTCGCCGACGCCCTCTTCTTCGGCGACTTCCGGGTCCGTCGTGTCGACCAACTGGCCGCCCTCGACGGTCCGTGCGGTGTAGTCCAGTTTGATGAAATCGCCCTGAGACAGTCCTTCCTCGACTTCCTCGGCGTCCGCTGTTTCGGCTTCGCTCTCGGATTCGACGTCGTCGGCTACGTCCTGCTCGGCCTCCTCGGCCTCGGACTCGTTACTCATATCCACAACGACTCGCGTTGCACTCTTAAGAACAACGTTTCGAACCCGGCCACCAGTGCGAAGTGCGCCCCCCGACTTCGGCCATCACCGAGTCGTCGCTTCCCTCTCAGACGCAGTTTTGTCCCTGATTCGAGATCACACTGGGACGTAACACACGTTCGATTCAGGCACAGGGATCGAGGCGCACCCCAGATCTACTTTTGATACCGCACGATCGGCTACCCAACCGGCACGAGTGTCATCACACCCTCTATCGCTGTATTTTCCCGTAATCCCAACGTCTGAGATTCTGGGGGTCGAATATATACTCCTATGTTCGACTATCAGACGATGGAATCAGAACAGACCACCCGACGAATTCAGACGGAAGCGACGCGGGAACTCCGCCGCGCAGCACGGGACTTTCCGGACGTCGATGTCGTGGCTTCGACCAGCGGAGCACTGACGCTCCACGGCAACCACGCGGATATTCGAGAACTAAAGCTGGCGCTGTGGACGCGTGAGCTATCGGCCATAGAGTACGGCCAGAACGCACTCGCAACGGCGGATGCCACCGCCCGCGCGCAACTCGAACTGGCGACGTAATGGGAGTTCGGTGATTGACTCGTCGGTCTGTCCGCACTCACGACCCAAAGCAGGCTCCGCTGGCTCCGGACTGTCTGCAGGGACGCTATCGTCTCGGTTGTGACGAAACGGTGTCTTTCCCAAACTAGTTTGGTATGATCGCTACCCCATCCGCGACCAAGTGAATAGTATGGAACAAACGTACCAGACGCAGCAGATCGAAACCGAGGCCAAAGCGGAACTTCGCCGAGCAGTTCGGGACTTCCCGTCGGTCGAAATCGTCGGCGCGGGCGAAGATGGGCTGACGCTCCAGGGCGAGCGCGAGTCGATCCGTGAGGTCACGCGAGCACTGTGGACGCGCGAACTCTCCGCCAGGGACTACGGCCAGGAGTCCCTCGCCTCCGCCGACGCGTCGGTCCGGGCGCAGATCGAACAGGCCACCTAACCGGCCCGTTCGGGTCTCTCAGAGGGGACAGAAGGTAAATCGCACTGGGACAGTGGACCCCTTTGGAACGTCTGTTCGGCGGCCAGCCTCACTCCCCGACCGCAGACCGGAATTCGGGTACTCCACCGACCCCGAGGTCGACCTCGAACAGCGCCCCTGCACCGTCGCCTTCCTCTTCGCGCGTGCCAGCAGGCCCTTCCCCTGGGCCGAGGGCCGTCGTGACGTACGCCGTTTCGTAGTCAGTGCCACCGAACGTGATAGCGGACACTTTCTCAGCGGGGAACTGGACGCGGCGCTCCTCGGTGCCCTCGGGCGTGTAGCGCGTCACGCGACCGCCGTCCCAGAAGGCCGACCAGATGTGCCCCTCCGCGTCGACCGTCATCCCGTCGGGGAACCCGTCGACGTCGCTCGTCTCGACCACCGTCTCGCGGTCCGATAGCTCGCCCGTCGCCTGGTCGTACCGGTAGCGATAGATCCGTTGGGCCTCCGTCTCGGTGAAGTACAGGCCCTGTCTGTCTGGGGTGAACCCGAGGCCGTTCGGGATCTGGACGTCTGTCTCGATCGTCGTCAGCGACCCATCGGTGTCCAGACGGTAGAGGCGACCACCACCGTCTTCGGTCGGCATCGTCCCGCAGTAAACCCGACCGCGGGGGTCAGCGATCACGTCGTTGAAGCGCGAGTCCCGCTCGTCCGGAATCTCGTCGACGATCGGGGCTCCGAGGCCCGAAGACGGGCTCCACGGGCGGATCGTCCCACGGTCACAGAACAGCAGGAGCTCGCCGGACTCCTGGATGGTGTAGCCGCCGATGGCCCCCTCGTAGTCGAGGACCCGTTCGTAAGACTCCCCGTCGGCCTCGGTATCGGCCACGGCGCCTGGCGTGTAGCGGTAGAGATCACCAGCGGGGATGTCGAGCCAGTAGACGACGCCCTCGTCCGGATGGTAGAGCGGGCCTTCGCCCGTGTGACAGTGCGTGTCCGCGATGCGTCGGGGCGCGTCGGTCGGGTCGGTCGAGTCAGTCATCTCAGACACCTCCCTCCGCGGATTCGAGCAATCCGCGCATGTAGCCCGTCGCGAAGAGGCGACCGTTGGTGTGATAGCCGGGATTGGAGTTGTCTTCGCCGGCCATCGTCGGGACGTGGTCGGGGCGCATCGGTCCGTCGAAGCCCACGTCGACGTACGCGTCCATTGCCGCTTGCATGTCGGTCGGTCCGGCGTCGTGCCACGTCTCGACGAAGCGGTCCGCGTCCCCCTCCACGTCACGGAAGTGTGCGAAGGTGATCTTTTCACCGAAGTGGCGAATCGTCTCTGGGATGTCGGCGCCCATCGCGGCGAAGTTCCCCTGGCAGAAGGTGACGCCGTTGTGCTCGCTGTCGTACATATCGAGGATTCGGTCGTAGTTCTCGACGCTGTTTGCGATCCGCGGGATGTCGCCAACCCGCTCGCGGGGCGGGTCGTCCGGGTGGAGGCCGAGCTTGACGCCGGCTTCCTCTGCGACCGGGACGACTTCGGTCAGGAAGTATTCGATGGCGTCCCAGACCTGGTCGCGGGTCACGTCAGTCGCATCGGTGTTCGGGCCAGTTTGCATCTTCTCGTTGTCGTAGCCCGTCGTGAGCGATCCGCCGCGGGTTTCGACGTGTGCTTCGGTGCGGGCCCACCGAACACCGGCCATCCAGTCGTAGCAGACCACGGGAATGTCGAGTGCGCCGCAGTTGCGGATGAACTCCTTGAAGTGGGCGATGTCCTCGTCACGGCCGTCGAGTCCGAGTCGGATGCGGTCGGTCAACGGGACGCTCCCCTCCAGTACTGTGAATTTCAGGCCGGCGTCCTCGAGCCAGTGTTTCGTCCCGAGCAGGTCGTCGTAGGACCAGTCGGTCTTGTCGTCCCCGACTTCGAGCGGATGAATGACCGCGTCGGTGACCCCCATCTGTTTCGCGAGTTGCCAGCGCTCGTCCGGCCGGCGTGGCAAAACGAGTGATAGCTGAACCATACGCTGACGTTGCACTCCTCACCGTAATCGGCGTTCCGGTCCCGGACAATTGGGCTGGAGCGACGTCGAGCCCTGGCGCTCGGAGGTCCCACTCCGATACGCCGCGGAGACAGAAGAGACGGGTCGACGACTCAGTCGACTGTCTTGCCGGCGCCGCAGATGTTGCCGGTCACCCAGACTTCGTTCGTCTCGGTGAGTTCGATGCCGATGCCGAGACGGTTGATTTCGGGGTAGTCGAGGACGTCACGGTAGACCGGGTTCGAGGTCCACTCCTCGAAGATGTCGCGGGCGACTTCGGTCTCGTTCTCGTGGTAGACCGTCTCGCCGTCTTCCTGGTAGTTCTGGCCCGCGTAGGTCTTGTGCAGGACTTCGAACTGGTATTTCGCTGGCGTGACGATGTACTGGGCGTCCTCCTTCTTGAACTGACACCGCTCTTCGAGCTCGAAGGCACGATAGCGCCCGGCCACCGAGAGGTTGTTCGACTTGTGCACGAGTTCGCCCTTTTCGGCCATGACGACGCTGTGATTCGTCCCCATCCGATTGAGTCGCTTCACGAGACTGCCGTTCTGGTTCGTGAAGGGCTGGAGCCCCTGATCCGATCGCCAGTCGTTGAGCATCCGGCGGAGCTCGAGTTCGATTTCGCGCTCGCTGAACCGCCGCGGGAGCATCGGCGTCCGCGTCGGGATGGCCGTCGCCGTCGGGGTGACCGTCGGCGTCCCCGTTGCCGTCGGCGTCGACACCGCGGTCGGTGTCAGTGTCGGGAACGGCGTCTCGCCAGGCGTCGCAGTTCCGTTCGAGGCCGTTCCGTTCTCGGTGCCGTTCGGGGATGGGGTCGCAGTCGCCGTGGGTGTCGGTGCGGACCCACCCCCATCCGCAGCACCGTCCGAGCCGTCCGCCCCGGCGGTGTCGCCATTTCCGCCGCCGAGCAGCATCGCACCGGCGGCCCCCCCGATAAGGATAACGCCGACCGCAACGGCGACGATGACGACCACTTTCCGATCAACCATGTGTTTGCGGAACCGGCTCCCGAACTTAAATCTTCCCAATTACTAACAGATGATTGATGGTTTCGTGCGGCCGATCAGGTGACTCGGTCGAGCAGATGGGCTACCCGACGAGCGGCCTCGTCTAGTGCACTTTCGTCAGTGGCGTAGGACAACCGGACGTACTCCGCCGCTTCATCGCCGAAATCGACACCCGGTGTCACTGCAACCCCGGCATCTTCGAGGAACAGATCGGCCACATCGAGTGCGCTTCCGGGTAACTCACTCACGTCCGCGAGAACGTAGTATGCGCCCTCGGGCGTATAGCCGGGGTCGAGCCCCCACGAGTCGACGATATCGAGGAGCCTGTCGCGACGAGCGCGATAGGTTTCGCGGTTTGCAGCAAGCCACTGTTCGTCCGTGTCCAGCGCCGCGACGCCAGCGTCCTGGACGAACGACGGTGCGGAGATGAGGACGTTCTGCGCAACTCGGTTGACAGCGTCGACGTACTCGGGCGGTGCCACGACCCACCCGAGGCGCCAGCCAGTCATCCCGTAGCGCTTCGAGAAGCCGTCGAGCACGAACGCGTCGTCAGTGTACTCGAGAACAGTGTGCTCAGTCGTGTCGTAGGAGAGTCCGTGGTAAATCTCGTCTGCAACGACCGTCGCGTCGGCGTCCGCAACGGTCGTGACGAGGTCCGCCAGCGTCTCACCGTCGAGGACCGCCCCGGTCGGATTCGCGGGCGAGTTCACGAGAACCGCACTCGTCGTCCGCTCGAGGGCACGCTCGAAGTCGGAGACACGTGGCTCGAACCCCTCGGCTGCTCGGAGCGGGACGGTCTTTACCGTCCCGTCGAGCAGTCGGACGAAGTTCGGATAACACGCGTAGTGTGGGTCGGTAAGGACGACGTCGTCGCCGGCGTCGACGAGCGTCGCGAGTGCGAGCAGGAGTCCCGGAGAAGACCCTGGCGTCACCACGATCCGTCCGGGGTCGACCGTGACGCCGTACACCCGGTCGTACCGCTCCGCTATCGCTTCCCGGAGTTCCGGTTTTCCTCTCGCGGCCGTGTACTTCGCGTTCCCCGAGCGGAGCGAATCGACGGCTGCGTCGACGACTGCCTCCGGCGGGTCGAAGTCCGGTTCGCCCACCTCGAGGTGAATCACGTCGTCGTGCTCGTTCGCCCGCTCGAGCACGTCCATCGCGATGAACGAATCGACGCTCCGTGCGCGCTCGGAAACCATCTATCTGCGATAGACGCCTGGCAGCGTTAAAACACCCGACCGCTTGTCTCCGGTCCGGACTGAACCGGTCCGTGCCGCCGCTACCGGAACGGTTTCCTGGGTCATGCAGACACATACCGGTAGCAATCCCCACAGATCCATGACTGACGAGCTATCGTCGGTGACGCTGCACAACGTTGCCGAGCTGGCCGACCCCGAATGGACCGCCGACTCTGGTGGAACTCCCCAGGCAACGGACGGCGAACCGACGACCGCTGCCCGGGAACTCCGTCGAGTCCCGACCCCTGTCGCAGCGCGGCTGAACGTCGCCGCGCGCGAGCGAGTTCGTCATCCTGCGGGTAGCGAGATCAGGTTCGTTCCGACGGGCGAGGACCCAGTGCGGATCACTCTCTCCGCATCGGAAGCGACCGTCGCCCGGCCCTTCTGGGGAGCGTTCCAGGGTGCTGAACGCCTGGAAATCGACGACGAGCCCACCAGCTTCGAGCTCTCGCCGCCCGAGGCCCTGGGCGGCCTGGACCCGGCCGCTGCACCCGCCGCGGATGAGGGCTTCGACCCACGGGTCTGTCGACTTCGATTCGAACCCTGGGCACGGGTCGCGGTGCACGAGGTCCGTGGCCCCTGCCGGCCACCGGACGAATCGGAGACGCCGGCCACGCGGTATCTCGCGTACGGGACTTCGATAACTGAGGGGGCGGCGGCGTCGGCGACCCACCTGACGTACGTCTCGCGCGTCGCGCGCGAACTCGGTCTCGATCCGGTGAACCTGGGGATGTCCGGGTCGGCCTATTGTGAACCCGCCGTCGCCGAGCACGTCGCCGCCCGCGACGACTGGGACGTGGCGACGCTCTCGCTGTCGGTCAACATGGCCAATCGCGGGTTCACGGTCGAGCAGTTCCGCGAGCGGGCGCGGACGCTCGTCACGACCGTAGCAAAAGCCCATCCCGACAAGCCCGTCGCCTGCATCACACTCTTCCCGTATCACGCTGACCTGCAACACACGGGCGATAGAGAGCGAGCGCGGGCGTACCGGAACGCGCTTGCGACCGTGGTCGAAGGCTGTGAAGCGGGCCGTGTGACGGTGGTCGACGGCTCCGATCTGACCCCGGCAACCGGCCTGACTACGGATCTGTTGCACCCCGGTGACGCCGGCATGGAGGCCATCGCCGACGGCGTCGCGAGACATCTCAGAGACCGTCTCTCGACCTGACGCCGACCGGTCCCCGGGATTCGCCCGAACGACGGGGAAGCAAACCGAGGCGACTCGGAACGCGAGGCTTTTGCCCCGGACACGAGTGGCCTCGCGCATGTACGAAGTCGAGGTCAAAGTACGCGCTGCCCACGACGCTGTCGAACCGGCGCTGGCGGCCGCGGGTGCGACGGCGGCCGGCGCCGTCCTGCAAGAAGACGTCTACTACGACGCACCACATCGAGACTTCGCCGAAACCGACGAGGCACTCCGGATCCGCCGAGAGCGCTCGCTCGACGGGGCTGGACAGTCACCCGCGGGTGACACCGACGGTGGCGCCCCGGACGACTGGGAGACGACTCGAATCACCTACAAGGGCCCGCTACTGGAGGCCGAATCCAAGTCCAGGGAAGAACACGAGACGGCGGTCGACGACGGTGAGGCCGCCGCCGGCATCTTCGATGGGCTTGGCTTCGAACCCGCAGCAACTGTCAGGAAGGCCCGTCAGTACTACCATCTCGACGAGTACACGGTCACGCTCGACTCCGTCGAGGGCCTGGGAGAGTTCGTCGAAGTCGAGACCGAGACAGAAGACGAAGCGATCGAATCGGCCCGAGAGGGCGCGCTCGACCGCCTCGAATCGCTCGACCTCGACCCAGACGACCAGATCCGGACGTCCTACCTCGGGTTGCTGCTCGCCGATTCCGGGAATGAATGCCTCTGAGTAATTAACTCCCCGATCGTGGTTTCCGCAAGTTATACCAGGTGGGGTGTCGAAAGCGAAGATAATGACCGAGCGAAATATAAACGTCCAGCCTGCAGCGGGACGGGCGGTCGAAGACCAGGCAGTCGAAGTCGTAGAGCGGAAGGGACTCGGCCATCCGGACTCGATCTGTGACGGTATCGCCGAGAGCGTCTCCCAGGCACTCGCGCAGACGTATCTCGACCGCGTCGGGACGGTCCTCCACTACAACACGGACGAGACCCAACTCGTCGCTGGCACCGCGGCCCCTGCCTTTGGGGGCGGCGAAGTCCAGGAACCGATCTACGTGTTGATCGTCGGTCGCGCGACGAAGGAGTACGAAGGAACGAAGATCCCTGCCGAAACCATCGCCCTCGAAGCCGCCAGGGATTTCCTCGAAACGAACTTCCCGAAACTCGACGTCGGCACCGACATCGTCGTCGACGTTCGCCTCGGCGAGGGCAGCGGTGACCTCCAGGAAGTCTTCGGCGAAGAAGCCGCCGTCCCGATGGCAAACGATACGAGTTACGGCGTCGGCCACGCGCCACTGAGCGAAACCGAACAGATCGTCCTCAACGTGGAGCGTCGGCTGAACGGCGAGTACTCCGACGAGAACCCGGTCGTCGGGCAGGACATCAAGGTCATGGGCAAACGCGAAGACGACCAGATCGACGTGACCGTCGCGGCCGCCGCCGTGGACGAGTACGTCGCCGATCTGGCGGACTACCGCGAGGCGATCGATGCCGTCGCTGACTACGTCGAGTCGGTGGCCGAAGAGTACACCGACCGCGACGTGACCGTCCACGTCAACACGGCCGACGACTACGACGAAGGCGCGATCTATCTCACGACGACCGGAACCTCCGCGGAACAGGGTGACGACGGCTCTGTGGGCCGGGGTAACCGTGCGAACGGCCTCATCACGCCGAACCGACCGATGAGCATGGAAGCGACGAGTGGGAAAAACCCAGTCAACCACATCGGGAAGATTTACAACCTCCTCAGCACCGAAATCGCGAAGTCTGTCGTCGCCGACGTCGACGGCATCCGGCAGCTACAGATCCGCCTCCTGAGCCAGATCGGCAGTCCTATCGACCAACCACACGTCGCCGACGCGACGATCATCACGGAAGACGGCGTGTCCGTGTCCGACATCGAGGACGACGTCGAAGCCGCTATCGACGCAGAACTCGCGGACGTCACCGACATCACCCGACGAGTTATCGAGGGCGACCTCACCACGTTCTAACCCTGGGCTCGACCGTTCTTTCGGCTGGCGATGCGGTTCGTCCCCGTGACGAAGGCTGTTTATACGGCCGGTCGACAACGGATAGCCATGCAGCCCCCGGGGGCAGACGTCGTCGTGGTCCGACACGGTGAAATCGGGACCAAGAGTCAGCACGTGAGCACGAAGATGGAGCGCCAGCTCCGCGAGAACCTCGAAGCCATGCTTGCCGACCGCGACGTCGACGGGACGATCGAACAACGCCGGTTCCGCCTCCTGATCCACACCGATGAGCCCGAGCGTGCGACCGCTGCTGCGGCCGACACGTTCGGCGTCGTCTCGGCTAGCCCGGCGACACGCGTCGAGCCCACCGAAGACGCGATCTGTGAGGGCCTCGCCGCGGCCGCCCGGGAGCACTACGACGGTGGGACCTTCGCCGTGTCAGCACGTCGGGCCGGCGAACCTGACGCACATCCCTTCTCCAGCACTGACCTCGAGCGAGCGGGTGGGAGCGCAGTCTGGGAGGCGAGCGAGTCGGCCGGCGTCGACCCCGAAGTGGACCTCGACGACCCCGACCTGGAGTTCTTCGTCGATTGCCGCGAGGACGTGGCCTATTGCTTCCTCGAAAAGCGGTCGGGCCCTGGCGGACTGCCGCTGGGGACCCAGGACCCGGTCGTCGCGCTGATGAGCGGCGGTATCGACTCTCCCGTCGCAGCCTGGGAACTCATGAAACGCGGGGCCCCAGTGATCCCGCTCTACGTCGGCCTGGGCGAGTACGGCGGCCTGGACAACCAGGCACGCGCCTGTTCGACGACAGAGACGCTGGCTACCTACGCCCCCGACCGCGACCTGAGACTCCGAATCGCGCCGGCCGGTGACGCCATCGCTACTATCGCCGACTCGGTCGAGGTCGGTCGGATGCTGGTGTTGCGTCGGTTCATGTTCCACGTCGCCGCCGCAGTTGCCGACGAGCACGACGCCGTCGGCATCGTCACCGGCGAATCGATCGGTCAGAAATCGAGCCAGACGACGGCGAATCTGGCCGTCACGAGCGCCGCAGTGGACCTCCCCATCCATCGACCGCTGCTGACCGTCGACAAGACGGACATCACCCAGCGAGCCGAGGCTATCGGGACCTTCGACGAGTCTACCATTCCCGCCGGCTGTGACCGTCTCGCACCCGACTATCCGGAAACGAGAGCGCGGCTGGGAGACATTCGGGCCCGGGAACCCGACGACCTGGTGGAACGGGCACGAGCGGTAGCCAGGCGGGCCGAGGTCGCCGAGGAGTCCGGCCACAGCGAAACCGCTTAGGGGCGTCCGCCACTTCGCTCGAATATGACGCGGGTGTGCCTGGTCGGCGCCGACGACGTGAACCTCCGCTACGAGTTGCTCTCACGCGAGACGGCCCGCGAGGCGCTCGCGACCTACGACCTTCGCGAGCCGTTCGAGAACGCCGTCGGCCTCGAAACGGTGAGCCTCGGGGCTGCCGTCGCACTCCTGAACGACCTCAACTGGTATCTCGTCCGCTTCGTCGACGAAGCGATGGTCCTCGAACCGAGCGTGAGCGAAGACGAGTGGCTCTCACGAGAACTCGCGGCCGCCGTCAGAGACGACGCCGTCGAACCCGACGAAGTCGACCGATTTCTGAAGATCTACGGCCTCGCAGACCCAGCGGATCCCGAACTCGCCGACTCGACCGCCGAGGAGGCTCCGGTCCCCGATAGCGAACTGGACGGGCAGACCGCCGACGAGTCGGGAGACCAGGTGGGTGGAAGCGCCCCAGATGACTCCAGCACCCCACGAGCGAACGACGCGCCGGGGCCAGCAGCCAGGACGCGGACCAGTGGCCCCAGACGGCTCGTGGAACCGATGTTCGTGACGCGAACGGGCGGATCCATTCCGGAGTACGACCTGCGGGACGTCGAGGAGACGGTCGTCGAGCGAGTGACGGAATCGGAGTTCGGCGCCTGACTCGCCGTTCGAGGCTCCACTTCACTCCCCGAACGTGGGACGGAGACCACCGCCCCAGCAGTTTTATGCGATCGTGTGACACAGTCCCCTAGTGTGTCATCTCCCCGATCAGTCGCCGGGGTCGTCGCGCTGCTCGTGTTCGCGAGTGTGCTCCCGGGACTGGCCGGTGGAGCCCGGACCGACCCTGCTTCATCGGAGCCGACGGCGGCGTGGACCGGGGAGGGATTCGGACCGGACCGAGGAATTGCTTCCTTCGACGGTAGTAACGAGACTGACCCAGCAGTCGTCCAGACAGTTACCTACCGGCAGGCGCCGAACGAATCGGGAACGATCCACGCGACGCATCGATATCGGGTCCGTGGGAACGTCTCGACGATTATCGTCTACGACTACGACGACGCAACGGTCGTCAATAGCAGGGGCTTCGACCGTCGGGAGAGCGGTCGGTGGGCCTGGGATGGGGAGACGGCCGCCCCGACACTGCAGTGGGAGACGTCGGTCAACCGGACGAGTCGGCACTTCGAGGGCTTGCGATGGGTCGACGTCGGTAACTGGACCCTGGCGAATCCACGGACGGATTTCGTCGTCCGCGACGCTGACCACGAGGAGTGGGTCTACTCCTGGCAGGACACACCGCGCATCGATCAGCGGAGTCGAGTCGCAGCCGACGCCGATGGCTTTGCGGGTCCCGCAGTGGTCTACCTCGGCCCGTTCGAGACGACGGTTCGGAACGCCACGGATCAGCGATTCCGACTGATCCGACCCGAGAGCGCTCGGTTACGCGAGCATCCGGACCGGATCATGACCACGCTCGCGTCGGCAGCACAGCAGTTGCGCGTGGGTGCACGAGACGAGACGGTCAACGTCTTCGTCGGGCCCGACCCGCTCAGGTACGGCGGGACGACGGCGTCGGGTATCGACGGGGTCCAGGATGTCTGGGTCTCGGCCAGGGCAGACGCCGGGAGTCCACCGAGCACCTGGATCCACGAGTACGTGCACACTCGCCAATCGTTCGTTCTCGGGGACGAGATGACGTGGTTCCGGGAGGCCAGCGCGAGTTACTACGCTGCGGTCTGTGCGATACGGACGCCGGTGACCGAGCGAACGGCCTACCGGCAGTTTCTCGAAACGCTCCGTCAGGATCACGGCGCGAACGCGACGCTCTCCGACCGCTCGTCGTGGTCGAACACCTACGTTCCGTACGCCAAAGGAACGCGAGTCCTCGCCGCCCTCGACGCCAGAATTCGCACCAGAACGAACGGAACCAGGACGCTCCAGACCGTATTTCGACGGCTCAACGAGCACGACGGGGTCGTTACGTACGACGTGTTCGCTACCGTCGTGGGCAACGTTACCGGCGAGTCACAGCGAGCCTGGCTCGATGACCACGTCCGGGACGGGAGGGAGGTCTCACCACCAGAATCACCATTCAAATACGTCAGCCCGGGCGGCCAACTGGACGCGGACGGAGACGGACTCTCCGCGAACACCGAACGCCGGGCCGGGACGCACCCATTCGTCGCCGACACCGACGCCGACGGCGTCTCGGATGGCACCGAACTCCGGCTCGGAACCAACCCATCAGATCCGTTCTCGCGGCCGCTAGTGGCAAATGGCACCGACGCAGGAGCCGAGAGCGACGAACCAGTGGAGTAACCATAACCGGGCACCCGATGCTTCAAGGAACCCTGAGGGACGCGGGACCGGAGCCACGCCCGGGAACGGCGCCTTCAAGGCGATGTCGACCGGTTGGTTCGATATGACCACCGTCGCCGTCTTCGTGCGACCGCCGGAGTCCGGTACCGTCCTCTCCAACTGCGTCGACGCCGGAGCCGTCACGAGTGGGGAAGCCACCGACCTGTATCGAGCGCTGACTCGCGACGTCTGCGCTGCGGTCGAAGCCAGCGGTGGTGACCTCCTCGTCAACTACCGCCCCGTCAACAGGACAGACCCGACCAGTACCGAGGATGACCCGTCGGCCCGAGCAGCCGTCGAATCGGTCGTCGAGGACGCCCTCGAGGCCCCCGATGCGGCCAGGTACGAGGTGCAGGTTGGGTCAACGTTCTCGGCCCGCGTGGGGAACACGATCACGCACTTGCTCGAGCGGGAGGACGTCAAAAGCGCCGCCATGCTCCGACCGACTGCGGGGTTGATCGAACGCCGCCACCTCGACAGCGCGGCGATGAAACTTCGCCAGTCTGCGGTCGTCCTCGGCCCGGCGACGGACGGGCTGGTTTCATTCGCGGCGTTCGCCGAGCCGATAGATTTCGAAGACGCCTTCGTCACGCCGGAAATCGAGACGCTGGCCGCACGCGCAACCGACGCCGGCCACGACGTCGACCTCGTCGAGATGCTCCCCGTCGCTGACTCGACGGGTGGACTCGCGACACTCGTCTCACAGATCCGGGCACGACAGCGGGCCGGGCTCTGGGTCCCCCAGTACACGAGTGCGGTCGTCGACGACCTGGGCTTGCGCGCGGAGACGGTCGACGACCGACTCACAATCGGACGGAACTGACCACTCGAAGCGTCCCAGGATTTATTCAGCGCTGGGTAGCCGATAGACGGCAGAAAGTAGTGTACTGCAGGCCATTTCCTGGCGGCTCTCGATAGTACTTTGTAGGAGAGCTGTCAACGAACAATCGTAAGCCCTCCACCGATGACGAACATCGCCCTCCTCGTCCTCGATACCTGCAGGAAAGACGCGTTCGACGAACACTTCGACTGGCTCCCGGGCGTGCACTTCGACAACGCCTGGTCGCCGAGTGCGTGGACGACGCCGGCACACGCCGCGCTGTTTGGCGGAGCCTATCCGAGTGAACTCGGCGTCTACGCCACGACTGAGTCCCTCGATTGCGACCGCCCCGTGCTGGCCGAAGCGCTCTCCAGCAACGGCTATACCACCCGGGCATTCAGCGCGAACGCGAATATCGCGTCGGCGTTTGCCTTCGACCGGGGGTTCGACGAGTTTCGCCATAGCTGGCGCGGGAAGAAACACGACGCCGACGTCTTCGACTGGGGTGATTTCATCACGGTGACACAGGACCAGGGCCCATCACGGTTCCTGCGTGCAATTTACGAGTGCGTCGTCGAGGACGTCGATACCGTCGAGTCGCTCAGATACGGGCTCAAAATGAAGGCCAGAGACATGGGTATCGAGTCGATCTCCGGTGAAGACGACGGCGCCCAACGTGCCCTGGAGTACGTTCGAACTACGGATTTCGGTGACGGGGAGTTCTTCTTCGCGAATCTGATGGAAGCCCACGGCCCCTACGACCCACCCGCCGAGTATCAGACTGGCTCGTACACCGACAGTCCGAATATCGACGACACCATCGGGGACGGTCCTGCGGAGTCACGGGAGACCATTCGCGGTGCGTACGACGATTGCGTTCGGTATCTGGCCGTCGTCTACGAGGAGATATTCGCCGAGTTGGCTGACTCGTTCGATCACGTGATCACCCTCGGAGACCACGGTGAACTGTTCGGCGAGGACGGGGCCTGGGCCCACAATCACGGTATCTATCCTGGCCTTGTCCACGTGCCGCTCTCCATCTATAGCGGCCAGGACTCGACCACGCGGCGGGACCGCCAGGTGAGTCTGATCGACGTTCACCGGACGATTCTCGACCTTGCGGACATCGAGGCACCCTCGCGCGGACACAACCTGCTCGAAGACCCACCATCGCGCGACTTGCTGGTCGAACGGTACGGACTGCGGACCAATCGGATCGAACAGATGCGCGAGAAGGGATACGACGAATCGACTATCGAGGAATACGATCAGGACCTCTTCGGCGTCGTCCTTCCCGAGAACGGCTACGCCTACGAAACGCTCGACGGGTTCACACACGGTGAGGAGATGGCAGACTCCGTCGACCCCCAGCGCCGACTCGAAGAGACGCTGGCGGGCCTCGATCAGGCGTCCGTCTCAGCGGACGCCGAGACCGTTCCCGAAGACGTGCAACATCGCCTCGAACAGCTGGGATACGCCTGACAGTGCGGCTGCTGGGGTTCGACATGTTCTCGACGGGCCACACCAGCAGGCCACCGTCTGTCCGTTGTCCCGGAGAACGACACCTTCAAAACTGTCCCGTCCGTGTCCTCAGATACGGCCACGGGCGTGCAGTCTGGGTGCGAACCAGGTCATTCGCCGATCGGTGATCTACTGTCGGCGGACCGCTCGCTGAAGACGGTCGCACCGCGAACTGACGCCGTTCGGCGGACGAACTGAGACTACTCGGTGGGATAGCGAAGTGGCCTAACGCGCCTGCCTTGAGAGCAGGTGTCTTCACGGACTCCTGGGTTCAAATCCCAGTCCCACCGCTTTCTGTCGCGAACACATCGGTGAGCACCTCGTGTGCTCGCCAGCGTGAGCGACGATCGCGGCGTCGGGATTTGAACTACGGCAGACCGACCGAAGGGAGGTCTGGCATCGAGTTCAAATCCCAGTCCCACCGCATCTTGCTTCGAACGAAACGTCGACAGCAACTGCACTACTGGATTCACACAGTGACTGTTGTCCGTGTCCAGAATCCGATGCAAGAGTGGTTCGTGAGCGGTCGCTTCTACGAGTCTGGTGGTCGGGTACCTGTGTGAGCAACCTACGAGAGACCAACGGTGGTGAGTGAGAATCCGAGACCCCGAGGGATTGCGTTGTCAATCGGTGGTTTCGACGTCAGCAGGTGCAGACGGGTTCGGATCGGATCGAGTCTCGCGAATGGAAGCCAGCCCCCAACCCACGCCGAGGATCAATCCAAACCCCATGAGCACTGCGCCATGCCTCGAACCCGATACGATGAATACGCCGACGAAGACAACCACTCCTGCATTGATCACCCACATGGCCGCCGTTTGCACCAGCGAATCCCCCGCATCGGAACGGGACGTTCTCGCTGCGATGACGCCGAAGAGGAGATTCGTCACGATCCCAACCATCGCGGCGTGAGCGTTGAATACCATCCACCATGCGGCATCGTCGAAGACGATCCTGAGTGGAAACGAAAACGCGACGACCACGAACCAGAGCGTGGCAAAGAACACCCACGCCTCGACGTCGGCGGTGAGGGGAGTCGCGCGAAGCGCAGACACTCCGACTCGAGCGAGAAACACCAGCGCGAACAGGACGTTCGTGGCCATGATTCCGAGAAGAAGGACCACTCCGAGGGGTCCCCGTGGAACACCCGCCACCAGCGGAATCACGAAGATGGGGACCAGTAGACCGAGCAGGACCCCGAGGCCACCCTGCAAGGCGCCCGCAAGAGTCCATCGCCCCCGATCCCGTACGACGAGCCACTCGATAATGCCGGTCGTCACCAGGAGCTGAAAAGCGAGGATACCGAAGACGTGCCCTTCCGACGCGAAACTCGGAACACCCACGACGCCCGCTCGGCCGAGTGCCATCACCGTCGCGAACGTCACGGCGACGCCGAGAACGAAAAACCCCGCTGCAGTTAACAGGTGAGCGGTCGTCACGACGGGGAGCCGTCTGAGTTGCTGGAGGAAAAACGCTGCAGTCACCAAAATCGCCAGTGCGGCAAGCGGTCCAAAGGCGGCCAGGCGGTAGACGGTGTCACCGCCCTGTGAGAACGCGATACCGAAACTGGCGATCAACCCGATGAAGGTCCCGATCAACACGCGAGCGAGCCACCGCACTCGATTGGCGTAGGCGTCACTAACGGCTCGCTCGGCCGTGAAGAGCCAGACAGTGGCGCCGAACGCCGAGAGCGTGAGCCAACCCAGCGTCGCCGAATGAAGGTGCACGAGAAGCTGCCAGCGCGGGAGTGCCCCCGAGGTGAATACGTTGAGAAACCCCAGTGTGATCGTGACGAGAAAGATGAGGAGCGATGTCGCGAAGATCAGTTTCGTCTCTCGCCAGACCTCGTCGTTTGAGACGCGAGCGGGGCCGAGCGTGTCCCACTGGTTAGACATGTCGGTGGCCACCGAGGTGCTGTTCGAATCCCTGGTCAACCCCTGGGTGAACACGGACCCAAGAGGGAAGGGGCTCAGGCACGCCGTTCGGTTCTCCGCCCACGAGCCTGTCGGTCAGGAACCGCCGGTCAAGCGCGAAGGAATGTTGTGAAATTGCTGGCATAGTGATCTTGGTCCCTTTGACGTACCGCCACGCGGTTGTGGTGGAACAGGACGAGACTCTCTGGGCCGGACGATAAACATCATTTGTACGAGGATAAAACAAGCACGCTGACATGTCCACCGTCGATTCGTTTCGAGCGGTTGGAAGCGATGGTGCGTGAGGAGCACGGGTCAGCCCCCGGGGGTTACCGGTGGGCAGATACGATGCTTGCAGTCTCGTCGATCGTCACGCGTACGTCGTCACCATCGACTGTGGCAATCAGCGCGACACGGAGCGGGTCCTCGGAGACGAGTTCTCCGTCGTGGGCTGTCATGAGATCGAACAGCCGTCTCGCACCCGCCAGATCATCAGCGTGCACTCGCGTCTGAATCCCGTGGTCGTCGTAGAATGCGATCGAGGTCGGGTGGAAGAGCGGGAGTCGTTTCGGGTCGACAACGTCGTGGTCTTCGCAGATCCGACACTCGAAATGCGCGAGCAGCCGTAAGATCCAACCGCAGTTGTCACAGCCGCCGCGCGGGTCGTGATCCCTGCAGTACTCCAACCGGCCGTCGACCGGCCCCGAACAGGTCGGACAGAGGCCATTGGCCATGCTCCGCGCTCGCTGATGCTCGGAAACCTGGCTCGCAGCCCGGAGTTCCGCCGGTGTCCTGTCGGCGACGCCAGCCGGTTCGAACTGCGTGAGCGACAACTCGCCCTGCATGTGGTTCTTGAGGTCGCCCCACATCGAGACGCCCGGTGCGACGCCCTCACACTCGGTACAGGTCCACAGGACCACGCCATCATGGTAGTTTATCGCGGTCGTCGGTGCGTCACAGACCGGGCACGATTCGTCGATTTCGGCGTCCTCGACCGAGATATCGTTTATCCCCGTGCCCGCGATTATCGACCGGACGAGGTTCAACCCAGCCGTCTGGAGTTCGTACCCGCCCCGCTCCGTGTGTTGCTTGACGAACGGTCCTTCCAGTTTCTCGAGATGGTAACTGAAGTTCCCACGGTTGTCGTGGTTCACCCGGTCGAGTAGCCGGGAAAACGGCACGTTATCGTCCGGAAGGGGTTCGTACTCTTCCCACAGCGCCAACAGGATGGCCAGCCGCGTCTCGTCAGCGAGGAGTTTGAACGCCTCGGTCGTGTCAGCGTCGACGGTTCGGCCGGCCGCTTCCAGTGGCGACTCGGCGGAGTGGACGTGGTCCATAGACAGTCAATCCGCGGTCACGTCGCCGCTCGATTGCGAGGGTTCGACGGGGACGTCCTCGCGTCGGAACACGTAGCCAATCGATCCCAGTGAAATCACGAAGACCAGGCTGACGACGAATCCGACCCACGCTGGGGTCGGGTTGCTGTAGACGAACATCGCGACGACGACCCCTGCAGTTCCTGTGGCCATCACGAGCAGAAAGCCACCGACAGGTCGCAAGTGACCGCCCGTCCGAAGGCCGGCTACCCCGAACGTCGTGAGGGTCAGCGTGGACCCCCCGACCACGCTCATGATGAGTGCCACGATGGTCGGTTTCCCGAGTGTCACTCCGAGTGGGAGCACGGTGAGTCCTATCGTAGTGAAAATGACTGCTGTTGTCAATGCAAGGAAACCAAGGCCACAGAGCGCCAGGAGTGGATTTCCGCTGGCGAGTCGCGGATACAGTCCGAGTAACCCGACGAATACGACCAGCAGGCAGACGAAAATCACCGGCGGCGGTACGGTGAGACCGGTGCCAGTCCCGGCCCTGAACCCATAGACGGCTGCAATGAGCCCGTACACTCCCCCTGCGAGCAGAAATGGCACAGGATTCCAGCGTTCGAATTGGGCCCACACTGTGTTATTGTATGACATACGCTGTATTTGACGGCATCTTATATGGTGTTTGGGTGGGTCCGGTACCCGTCCTGTGACAGAAACATCCGGTAGCCCTGGTACCGAATTCTCTCGCAGAGAGGCTAGCAACAGAGCTACGGAGGGAGGAACGGACAGTCTGACCGGAACAGCGACCGATTCAGATCCGTGCCCAGGGGTCAACGACCAGGGATCGATGGGCGGTTGGACGTCCCAATCTGGACCGACTCACTCCTCGTGGTCTTTGAGTTCCTGGATAGCGTCTTCCTGTTCCTTTCTGGCGATGCCGCCGCTCTCGGCGTGCCGGCCGGTGTACTGGCGACCGGGGATCGAATGCCAGACGGACTCCCCGTCCACCTGACGGGTTCGAACCGCCCAGGTAGCGCAGACGAGGACGTAACAGACGACTCCGACGGCGAAGGACTCGACGTACGCACCGTCTGGAACCAGCCCCGTCGCTTCCAGTGCCATATCGAGCAAGGCGGCGAACAGCGAGACTGCGCCGCCACCGAGGAGGACGAACACGACAGTCACGCGGACCCAGCGTGGAATCGAGAGGTCGACAGTTCGCGACACGAGCGGGCGTTGGATTGCCTGTGGAAAATGTCTTCTGTCCGAACAGCGGTGCTGGGTCCTCCGGACCGCTCGAGTCAAACGCGGCGGTAGTCGCCGAGGCGAGTCCCGTCGAGGAGATACGCCTCTCCGCCGTCGAGGCCATCGGGGAGGAACGGTGCGAGAAACTCGTGACCCTCGACGTTGACCCAGGTCCCTCCCGAGAGTTCGTTGAACGCCGGACAGACCACGAGTTCTCCGTCGACGTCGATTTCACGGTCGTGAAACGCCTCGAACGGTGTCGCCTCGAGGTCACCGCGGAGCCAGATGCGTTCCACGCGGGCGCCACCGACCTCGTCCTCCAGTCGGACGACCGGGTGTTCGTGACCGACACAGACGACGCCAGCCCCCAGCACGTGGGGACTCGGCCAGGTGTGCCCGTGTGCGAAGCCCACGTCGCCGAGACGGACGCCGTGACTCGGGGTGACCTCGACCGATTGCTCCACTCGGTCCAGGAGGTCCTCCACGTCGCCGTCGTGGTTGCCCTTGACGAGCGTGACGGGCAATTCGGGCGGGAGGGCCTCGAACAGTGCGAGCACTTCCTCGCGTTCGTCCCGCCCCGGACCACCGATGGCGTTCGAGAGATCACCGAGGATGAGGAGCCGGTCAGGACGCTCAGTCTCGATGAGTCCCAACAGCGTCTCGCGGCGATCCGGTGCGTACTCGGGCAGTTCGACGCCCTCGCGGCGTAGCCCCGCCTCGATGCCGGCGTGGTAGTCGGCGACGACGAGCACTCGCTCGCCGTCGCATTCCGCCACGGCCGCCGGTTCACCCGGAATCGGTTCGACGGCCATCAGATGGTCTTGTAGACGTCGTCGTCGGGTTCGTAACAGCGACCCTCCATCAGCGCGTCCTGAATCGCGTCCCGCACCGCGGCGGCGTCCGCACCGGTGCGCGCCGTCACCGTCTCGACGATGACGTCTGCGTGGGCACCGTCACCGTCGTCGTGCTCGTCCATCGCGTCCATCACTGCGATGTCGACGTCGACGTCCTCCTCAGGGGTTGCATCGGTAGCACCCGCGTCGTCTGAATCCGCCGCCGGGTCCGAGTCTGCCGCCGAGGGAGTCTCTGTCGTCGGTTCGTCGCTCTCGGCGAGGCTATCGTCGTCTTCCTCGGCGACGTCCATTTCCTCGCTCAATTCGTCCGCCGCTGGCGTCTCGATGCCCGCCTCACCCGGTTCACCGACCTCACTTCCGGTCTGGAACTCCGTCCCGTACTCCGATTCGATCGCTTCGCGTTCGTCCTCGTCGAGTTCGAACTCGCCCGGATCGAACTCGTCCAGGTCCTCGCCCGTTTCGGCCTCGGCCGACCCTGCTGCGTCCGGTCCCGAGTCAAGGTCGGAGTCCGGCGCGCTGTCCAGGTCAGACTCCGGCGCGCTGTCCAGGTCAGACTCCGGCGCGCTGTCCAGGTCGGACTCCGGCGCGCTGTCCAGATCGGACTCCGGTGCGCTATCCAGGTCCGTCTCCGGCGCGCTGTCCAGGTCAGACTCCGGCGCGCTGTCCAGATCTGAATCTGGAGCGGCGTCCAGGTCAGACTCCGGCGCGCTGTCCAGGTCCGTCTCTGGCGCGCTGTCCAGGTCTGAATCTGGAGCGCCGTCCAGGTCTGCTTCCTGAACCGGGTCGGTCTCACTGGGAGACTCCTGGAGAGGTTCGTCGTCCACTTCGGACGCTGCCGGAGTCGACGACCCGTTCCCACCAGCGCTCGTGGGTGCGACAGCAGTGTCACTGTCAGCAGATTGGTCGCTTTCGGCGGTCGTCTCCGTCTGGGTGTCACCCGCGCTGGTGGCCGTCGACGGATCGGCATCCGACGAGTCAGTCGTGACCGTGGCGGTGGCTTCTGAGGATTGCTGGTCGGCGTCGAGCCCTGCTTCTGTGTCCACGGCACTACCGAGGTCGCTGGCCTCTCCACCGACGTTCGCGGCGAGATCCATCGCGGCGAGTCGAGCGAGGTCGGCATCGCCGGGTGCGCCAGGCGAGGCCGAGTGTGGCGTCACTTCCTCGCGTTCGCCAGCGACGACTTCGGCTGCTTCGAGGGCAGTCGTTCGGAGCGCATCGAGATACGCCGGCGTCGTCCCGTAGTGGTCGATGGCTAACGGGATCCCTGCCGCGAGCCCGGTGTCGATTCCGTCGGCCTCCAGGGCGGAACGCAGGTCGTCACCGCGCTCCTCTCGGCGGAGGGCGTGGGCCATCGTGCGCACCCGGTCGAGCGTCTGGCGGGCGGTGCCGACGTTCCAGCGGTCGCGCGTCTGTGCGTCCACTTCGTTGACGTTCTCCGGTCGGATGGAGGTGTAGGTCACGTCGGAGTCCTCCGGCTGGAACGTCCTGGCTTTGCCTGTGATCGCGACGAACATCGGCGGGTCCGCCCGCTCGAAAAACGCCTGCGCTTCGGGCTGGTACTGGCCAGCGTAGACGACGAACGCCCCCGTCGGGTCGACGATGCGTGCCCGGAGGACGTCCTCGCTCGCGTTCTCCACCTCGGTCAGGACGCCCACGACGAACAGGCGGTTGACCCGGCCGCCGGTCGGGCTGATGACGTAGTTGGGCGCCCGTTCCTCGTCGCTCTCGGAGTACGAGAAGTCGGCGTCCTCGAACTCCGCGGCGAACAGTCGATAGGCGACTTCACGGCGACCCGCGCCGCCCTGGTCTTCGGATCCGCTCATCCGCGGACCTCCGTCAGCAGGTCACTGGCACGTTCGACCGGGTCGTCGTCTGTCTCCTCGAACGAGCGGGCGTTGCAGTTGGCACCGTACTCGTCGACCGAGAGCGATCCGCGGACTCGGAACTCTCGTCCGACCAGTTCCTCGCGAATGGCGTCGGCCACGGCCTCCTGGTCCATCTCGTCGCGAGCGTGTTCCTTCGCTGCCTCGACGTCACCGCCGTAGATTTCCTCGGTGAGTTCGTCGTCGAGGATTGCGGTCACGGTCCCGGTGCCATCGTCCAGGATGGCCTTGATGCGCAGGTCGTCCTCGCCGTCGACCGCGCCGTGACTGCGACACTGGCCGTTCTGGACGACCCGGCCGCACTCTGGGCAGCGTTCGATGAGGCCGGAGCCGTCACGGACTTCGATGACGTTGCCGACCAGTTCGACGTCGAAGAGGCCGCCCGATTCGATCGCGGCTCTGATAGCCAGGCCCGGCGCTTCCTCCGTCGGTTCGACCGTTCGGTCGAGTTCGGCCACTGTCGAGAACTCCGAAACGTTGACCGACGGTGCACCCCGGAACTCGCGGACGAAGACGTCTTCGAGGCGGAGTGACGCACCCTCAGTTATCGCCTCGTGGGGCTCCCAGTCGGTGAAGGGAAGCCGCGTCGTCTCGTCGGCGAGGATACCGCTCAGAATGTCCGTCTCGCCGTCGCGGCCGTCGATGGTCTTGGTCTCGACTTCGAACACGGTGACTTCGACGTTGATGCCCCTGTCGCCGGGTGCGAGTTCGGCCAGCGTGGCGTCACCACCGACATCGTAGTCGATATCGAGATCCTCGTCGGCCAACTGGATCGTCGTACTCTCGCCGAGGTTGAGTTCTGGCTGCCCCTCCCACTCGCGGACGCCCGCGTTGCCGGCGGTGATGGTCTGGCCGGCCTGGAGGCCGAAGTCGTCCCACGCGGTATAGGAAATCTTGCCGCTCTCGTCGGCGATTTCGCCCTCGAAAATGACGTGGTTCGAGCCCTGATAGCGGATCGACCGCTTGCCGACTGTCAGAACGACGCCCGTGACGGTGACGTTCGAGTCACCGGTGGCCACTTCTGCGATGGACTTGGTGGTCGGACCGCCGCTGTCACCAGAGGCGTCGCCGTACTTCCGGCGGAGACTGTCCTTGGCTTCCTCGACGGGGACGCTGTACTCGACGAGGTTTTCCAGATCGCTTTTGACCTCCGTTTTGTCTACGCCGAGGCTGGAGGCGAGTTCCTCGGCATGGTCGTCTAAGCTCATCGTCGGGACGTTCGGCTGGGGCCGGTAAAAATCGTTCCCGTCGGTCCGCTGGGACCAATGCTCACGGTGCTGCGGCCTTCGGGCCGCTCCTGTCACGCTACAACCTGTTCGGGTCAGACTTTTGGTCGTCGGAACCCCATGGTCGGGGCATGGAACCGCCGACCTTCAGGGGGAAGCCGTCGGAGGACCACGTCCTCTGGCGGCGGTCGGGGGCCGGGGAGAACGTCCCGAAACGGTTCGACGAGGACCGACTTCGGGCCTGGGTTTCGAGCCTGGGCATCGATTACGAATCGGACAAACGAGTCGACCACGACCGGGCCGACGAGCCACGGGAGCAACATCGGGTCGTCTTCGCGTGGGCGGACGCCGAAACCGAGTCGTTTGGCATGGGCGACGACGAGTGGGAGATAGAGACCCAGGAGACGCCTCGCACATTCCTCGAAATCGACGAGCGCGGGGAGGCACGCCTCAAGACCTGGACCGACGAGTACGTCTTCGAAATCCAGGAACTGAAACTCGATGGCTCGGCGTTCGTGTTCCACGCCGCGGACCTCGACAGTGCCAAGAAACTCGACGCGCAGAAACTCATGACCGAACCGGAGTGAGTGCCGAACTGGACTCTTCGGGACCGAGACTATCGCATCGAACACTGCCCGGTCCGTCGCACCGAAAGGGACTTTCCAGCGAACGCGTATGGTTGGGGCATGCACGTCGTCGTCAACGCAGCGATGAGTGCCGACGGGAAACTGTCGACGCGGGAGCGCGATCAGGTCGCGATCAGCGGCCCCGACGACTTCGACCGCGTCGACGCGCTCCGCGCGGAGAGCGACGCCGTCATGGTCGGCGTCGGGACGGTCCTCGCCGACGACCCCTCGCTGACCGTCGACGACGACGCCCGCCGAGACCGACGGCGCGACGCCGGCAAAGCCCCACAGCCAGCCCGGATCGTCGCAGACTCTCGCATCCGGACCCCGACGGACGCACAGATTCTCGACGACCGCGCCGAGACCTACCTCCTCACCAGCGAGGCCGCACCACAGGACTTCGTCGCAGAGATATCCGAGGCGGGCGCCGAGGTCATCGCTGCCGGCGACCAGCGAGTCGACCTCTCGGTCGCTCTCGGGGAACTCCAAGCCAGCGGCATCGACCAGCTCATGGTCGAAGGCGGTGGTGAACTCATCTTCTCCCTGTTCGAGGAGGACCTCGTGGACGAACTGTCTGTGTTCGTCGGACCGACTGTCATCGGTGGTCGGAAAGCGCCGACGCTTGCCGACGGTGACGGGTTCGTGGCCGAGTTTCCGGAGCTATCGCTGCGTGAGGTATCGCGCATCGACGACGGCGTCCTGATCCGCTGGGACGTCCCCTGAGCACCCCTTCGCCGAGTCTCGATTCGACCGTCGAGAACGAGTCCTTAGTGGCTGTGACCGGTGAGTTCCGCGAACGAGCGGCCGAACCGTTCTTCGAACAGTTCGAGCGTCAGCGACTCAGTGTCTTCGATAACGTCGTCGGTTTCGCCTTCGCTGTGGTGGGCGGCGCTGTGAATGCGCTGGGCGAGGCCGAACATCGCGATGTCGCCGACGACTTCCGGCGCCGTCTCGTCGCCTTCGGCGAGCATCTCCAGTAGCTGGGTCGGTACTTCGAGGTCGTCTGTCGCGCCGTCATCCGATTCGAGCGTCAGCGTCACTGTCTCTGCGTCTGCCATGCTCTCCCTTGGGAAAGGCCCCTTATGGGTCTGGTGGGTCGGTGCAGTCGAAGTACCAGAGAGCGACCAGCAACAGTGTGGTTGGTGAGCGCGGTGGGGTCGTGGGTCGTCAGTCGTCGACTTCAGCGGCGGCTTCGGCCTGTTCCGCCGCTGGCCCCTCGCGCTCCAGGTACTCGTCGGCGTCCATCGCGGCCTTACAGCCCATGCCACCGGCCGTGATCGCTTGCTGGTAGTGATGGTCGACCACGTCGCCTGCCGCGAACAGACCCTCAACGTCCGTGGCAGTCTGCTGGCCGCCACTGCCGCCACCGCGAGTGCCGCGAGTCTTCGCATAGCCTTCGTCGTCGAGTTCGACGCCCGTATCCTGGAGATAGGCGGTGTTGGGCGTGTGGCCGATAGCGACGAACACCGCACCGACGTCGAAGTCGAACTGTTCGGTCTCTGGGTCGTCGAGATTCTCGGAGGGATAGCCCGATTCGTTCTGGGCGAGCGTTACGTGGTCGACGCCCTCGTCCTCGGAGCCGTGGACTTCGAGCAACTCGGTGTTGCGCATGATCTCGACCTCGCCCTCGTCGACTTTCTCCATCAGTCGGTCGACCCAGTAGTCCTCGGCGCGGAACTCCTCGCGCCGGTGGGCCAGGTAGACTGTGTCCGCAAAGCGGGTGAGGAAGTCCGCTTCCTCGAAGGCGGCGTCCCCACCGCCGACGACGAGCATGTCTTCGCCGCGGAAGAAGGCGCCGTCGCAGGTGGCACACGTCGAGACGCCAAAGCCCATCAGTTCGTCCTCGCCGGGGACGCCGAGCGTCCGCGCGCTCGCGCCGCTGGCCGCGATGAACGCATCTGTCGTGTACGTGTCGCCAGTGTTGAGTTCGACCTCGAACGGTCGGCCCTCGTCGTCGACGGCCTCGACGATGCCGTGTTCGATTTCGGCGCCGAACCGTTTGGCCTGGTCTTTCATGTTGTTGACCAGTTCGGTGCCGCCGACGCCCTCGGGGAAGCCCGGATAGTTCTCGACGTCAGTGGTGAGGGTCAACTGGCCGCCCGGTTCGTCCCCTTCGAGGACGAGCGGGGCCAGATTCGACCGCGCCGCGTAGATAGCAGCCGTCAGTCCTGCGATGCCCGAACCCGCGATGATCAGTCGCCGATGGTCGACTGGCTCAGAACTCATTGCTACCGGATAATGGAGGATGCCGTATGTAGGTTGCGCTCGCCTACTCCCGACGCACAACCCCGAAGAGTCCCGAATCAGCGTAGTCACACCGGTTTCGATATCGGCCGCACCGTTCGTCCGTCCGTTGCGGTGGGATGATGTACAAGTGCGGTGGCGCGCGCTGTCGCGGCCTCCGTGCCGCGACGACATCGTGCGAGGGATGAGCACCGCACGCCGAAGGCGCGCGGAGCGCAATCGGTTGGGGAGGTGTGTGGCTGTCTGCGGTGCAGTGTGATCGCTTTGCTGTGCCTGGTGGACTGAAAGGGCGAGGTTCGGTGGCGCGGTCTGTGCGACCCCTATCCGAGCAGAGCGAGGATATGTTGCACAGACCGCGCGAGCGGGCCGAGGGCTTTCGGCGCTTGCTGTCTCTGACAGTCGAATCAACTCAGAGCGAGCGGGCCGAGGGCTTTCGGCGCTTGCACTCTCTGACGGTCGAATCAACTCAGAGCGAGCGGGCCGGGGCGCTCGCAACGTACTGCCAACTACGGTCGGATTACGAGTAGCTTCGACGCCACTCACGACCGTACACCCATTCCGACACTGCTCTCGCCCCGGGCAACACCAAATACGAACGTCCGAACGCTTAGGAGCGGGCCGACATATCCTCAAGCTATGCCAGCCGACTTGGAAGAAAAGACTGACCGCTACGAAGGACTGCTCGCCGAGGCGCTCGAGGCCGCGACGGTCGCACCGCCAGACGGGTCGCCGATGGCCGACGCTGCCGCCGAGTGCGAGGAAATGGCCCGCTCGTACCTCGAAGACGGGCGCCACTTCCGCGAGGAAGACGACCCGGTCAACGCCCTGGCGTCCTTTTCCTACGGCCACGCGTGGCTCGATGCCGGTGCTCGCATCGGGCTATTCGACGTCCCCGACGAGGGCCATCTGTTCACGGTCTGATAGGGTCCGACCAGGCGGTTTGTGGTCTGCTCCACCCGTCGACTCGCTCCTCGTGAATTTCATCCGTGAGTATTGGGGGTTCGGGTTTAAGTGACTCGCCAGGATACCTCGGACAACGCGCGAGTACGTATCTACTATGTCACGCCAAGCCAGCGACGGATCGGGGGACGCGAACGGGTTGGGGGCACTCCAGGAGTGGCTCTCCCGTGCGGCGACGGCGATTACGGGCACCGACCTCCACGTGCCCAACTACGACCCCGAACGGCACGGCCGCCTCGTCAAAGACGTTCCACCCCAGGGCGACCGTGAGGTCGAACGCTACTGGCTCAACGCGCCCTTCGCCTACGCGACTATCAGCTACGACGAGACCGAGAACGAACACAACTACCGCGTCGTGGAACCGTCGCTCGACGAGACGGAACTCGACCTCCTCGAACGCGTCTTCGACGACATCCGCGACCCACTGTTGTATCGCGACGACGTGAGCGAGGACCCGGCGGCGGCGCTGCACCAGGAACTCCGATATCGACTCGAAGAGTACGGGCTCGACCTCGGGGTGGAGTCCTTCTATCGACTGTATTACTACCTCCACCGGGCGTTTCTCGCGTACGGAAAGCTTGACCCGCTGATGTACGACCCGCACGTGGAAGACATCTCGTGTGACGGAGCTAACCTGCCCGTATTCATCTACCACGAAGAGTATACGGACGTCGAGACGAACGTCATCTTCGAGCGGGATTCGCTGGACGACTTCGTCATTCAACTGGCCCAGCGGTCTGGCCGACATGTGAGCGTCAGCGACCCCGTGGTTTCGACCACGCTCCCCGACGGGTCGCGCATCGAACTCGCCCTGGGTGACGAAGTGACCCCGCGCGGCTCGGCCTTCACGATCCGGAAGTACGCCGAGGAGCCGCTGACGCCCATCGACTTGCTGAACTACGGCACCTACGACGACCGGATGCTCGCGTTCCTCTGGCTCTGCATTGAAAATAACAAGAGCCTCATCTTCGCCGGCGGAACGGCGGCCGGGAAGACCACCTCCATGAACGCTGTCTCGATGTTCATCCCGCCTCGGTCGAAGGTGATCACTATCGAGGACACCCGAGAGCTCTCGCTGTATCACGAGAACTGGCTCTCGTCGGTCACGCGGGAACGCCTCGACGAAGACGATATTTCCATGTACGACCTGCTGCGCTCCTCCCTCCGGCACCGCCCCGAGTACATCATCGTCGGTGAGGTCCGCGGCGAGGAAGCGATCACGCTCTTCCAGGCGATGAACACCGGGCACACGACGTTCTCGACGCTCCACGCCGACTCGGTGCAGACGGTGATCAATCGACTGGAGAACGAACCCATCAACGTCCCCCGCCCGATGGTCCAGTCGCTGGACGTCCTCAGCGTCCAGGTGCTGACTCGCTCGGGCGGCGAGCGCGTCCGCAGGGCCAAGGCCGTCTCCGAAATCGAGGGTATCGACCAGCGAACGGGCGAACTCGACTACTCGAACACCTACGGCTGGGACGGCACCTCGGACACGTTCACCCGCAACAACAGCGAACTGCTGGAGGAAATTCGTGAAGAGCAGGGGTGGACGCGTGCAGAACTGATGCGCGAGTTCAGGAACCGACGGCGCTTTCTCACCTACCTCCAGGACCACGGCGTCACGGACTTCAGGCGCTTTACCGCGATGGTCAACAAGTACTACGCCGACCCCGAGGAGGTCGTCGAGATGGTGGATGCTGCCGACGTCACCGTCGAAGACACATGAGTTCGGTCCTCGGCCTCGTCCCGCTCGTCGTCGCGCTCGGCCTGATCGCAATCGTCCCGCTCGCGCCGCTTCACGACGGTCTGCACAGGCGTCTTACGGGACTCGGCCGCAAGTATTTCGGCCGGTACGTCCCGGACGAGGCCGGGGACCGACGTCGACGACTCAAAGCCGCCTACATCGACCAGACCTACCGGGCGTACGCGGCCGAGACGTACCTCGTTACCGTCGTCGCGGCGCTCGCCGGTGCCATCGTCGGGGCCTACGTCTTCGGCGGCATCCTCCTCGTCCTCCCCGCCGTCGGTGATTTCATCAACGAACTGCCGAACGCGATGGCCAACGCCCTGGGCCGGCCGGAACTCGAACCTGAGCTCACGCCGACCCAGGTGTTCTACGTCCTGACGGGCGGCGGTGCAGTGAGTGGCGTCGTCGTCGGTGCGTTCACGTACTGGTATCGCTGGGAGAGTCCCCGGAGTCACGCCGAGATCAGGCGGCGGGGGATCAACGAGGGGCTTCCGCGGACGGTCGCGTTCATCTACGCCCTCTCTCGCGGTGGAATGGGAATGCCCGACGTCATGCGAACCCTCGCCCACAACCGCGAGGTGTACGGCCACGGCGCGGACGAGATATCGGTCGCCGTTCGCGAGATGGATCTCTTCGGTCGTGACATCATCACCGCGGTCAGGCACGTCTCCCACCGGACGCCGAGCGAGCAGTTCAAGACCTTCAGCGAGAACCTCGCGAGCATTCTCCAGAGCGGACAGAACATGTCCGGGTTCCTCCGCGACCAGTACGAGCGCTACCAGGAGGAAGCGGTGGATCGACAGGAGGACATCCTGGAACTCCTGGCGACCATCGCCGAAGCCTACGTCACCATCCTCGTCGCCGGGACGCTCTTCCTGATGACAATCTTGCTCGTGTTCGGCTTGACGACCACACAGACGATCGGTTTCATCCGCCTGCTCGCGTACCTGATGATCCCGCTGGCGAACGTCCTGTTCATGATCTACCTCTCCGGCAAACTCGATCTGCTGGGCGTCGGCGGCGGAGCCGAGACCGCCGGACTCGAAGCGTCGATGCGGGGGCTCGACGGAGTTCCCGCTCCCGACGGCCCCGACGGCGAAGCGCAGGTGACCGACGGGGGGTACGCTGCCAACACCGACAGCAGTTCCCAGCTAGCGGCCTACGATTCGGTCAAGCGAATCAGGAACGTCGTCGGCCACCCGACCCGGACCCTCCTCGAGCGACCCACCTCGATCCTGTACGTGACGGTCCCCATCGCACTCGTGACGATCGCACTTCGGGCACCCGCTGCACTGGAAGGTGGCGTCCAGGTTCGTGCACTGGACGACATCCTCATTCAGGCGTTCCTCCTCGTCGTCGGAACCTTCGCCATCGTCTGGACCATCTACACGCGGCGGATCAGACAGATGGAAGCCGCGCTCCCCGAGTTGCTCGACCGACTCGCCAGCCTCAACGAAGCCGGAATGTCCGTCGTCGAGGGCTTCGAGCGGGTGCGCGAGAGCGACCTGGGGCCACTCTCGGTCGAAGTCGACCGCATCTACCGGGACCTGACCTTCGGGTCGAACGTCGACGACGCGCTCCGGCGGTTCGGCCTCCGCGTCCGAACGACGGCGACCACCCGGGTCGTGACCCTACTGACCAACGCCCTCCGTGCGAGTGGCAACCTCGGTCCGGTCCTGCGAATCGCGGGCGAGCAGGCTTCCGCTGAACTGAAACTCCGTCGCAAGCGACGCCAGCAGATGTTCACCTACCTCGTCGTCATCTACATCTCCTTCGCCGTGTTCCTGGTCATCATCGTCGCCGTCCAGGAGGTACTCGTCCCGAGTCTCCCGAACAACGTTCCGACGCCCGACCAATCTTCTCGGATGGCTGTCAACGTCGACTCCTTCGCCCGCTTCGGACAGGTGAACAAGGCAGCGTACACGCTCGTGTTCTTCCACACCGCCATCGTGCAGGCCATCTTCTCCGGGTTCATCGCCGGCCAGCTGGGCGAAGGGTCGCTCAAGGACGGCGCGAAACACGCCGCGATTTTGCTCGCAATCGCCTACGGCTGTTTCCTCCTCCTCTCGTCCCCAGTGGCACAGGTCACCTTCGACGACCAGGCCGTCGTCGCCGACACCGTCACCGTCGATTCCGTCTCCATTTCGGAGGGCGGCTACGTGACGATACGAGCGCGCAATCCCGACGGCGAGATCATCGGCCACACCGAGTATCTGCGGGCCGGGACCCACGAGGACGTCCGGGTGAGGATCACATCGACGTATAGCGACGAGATGGAGCTATACGCGGTCCCGCACCTCGATACCGACGGGAACGAGCAGTTCGGCTACACCGGCGGATCCGTCGACGAGACCTACCCCACCAAGCGAACCCGGATCTTCGACGTGGCGCGGGTCACCCGCCAGTACGCCACGCGGTAGCTGGCCCGCTGAGGATTCGACGCGGGCCCGCCAGTGGCGCACACGGGTCGGCAGTTTTTAGACTGGTAGCTGCCCTACCGACGTACCGATGGAGTGGGCCGCATTCGCCGACCGGGCACGGGCGATCGAAGCCGCGAGCGCCGACACCGAGATAACCGAGCACGTCACCGACCTGCTCGGCGTCGCTGGCGAGGACCTCCCGGTCGTTGCCCGGTACGTCCAGGGTCGCATCCGTCCCGCCCACGACTCGACGAAACTCGACATCGGCCCTGCGCTCTGTTACGACGCCATCGCGAAGGCGGCAGGCCGGAACGTGAGCGGTGACGACGTCGAGGACCGCGTCGCCGACCTCGGAGATATCGGCGCGGTCGCTGCGAGCTTCGATTTCGGCGGCCAGCAGGGCCTCGCCGCATTCGGTGCAGGTGCCGGAAGCGAAACCGATGGCGACGCCGGTGACACCCTCACGGTCGCAGCAGTCGACGCGCACCTCCGTGACCTGGCGTCGACCGACGGCGCGGGCAGTCAGGACACCAAACGAGACATCCTCTTCGGACTCTTCAACAAATCGACGGGCGACGAAGCACGGTATCTCGCCCGTCTCGTCCTCTCGGAGATGCGCATCGGCGTGGGTGAAGGCACTGTCAGGGACGCCATCGCGAGCGCGTTCGACGTCCCCGTGGAGGCGGTCGAACGAGCCCTGCAAGTGACCAACGACTACGGCGAAGTCGCCGTCGTCGCTCGAGACGAGGGGCTCGCGGGCCTCGAATCGCTTCACCTGGAAATCGGTCGACCGGTGGGTGCGATGCTGGCCCAGGCTGGCACGGTGACCGACGCACTCGATGACTGGGGAACGGCGGCCGTGGAGACGAAATACGACGGGGCGCGTGTGCAAGTTCACCACGATCCGACCGGCGGGACCGCCGAGGACCCTGCCGACTCGCGAACGCACCTCTTCTCCCGGAACATGGAAGACGTCACGGACCCGTTGCCGGAAGTCGTCGAATTTGTGGAGGAGGCACTCGACGTTCCGGCCATCCTCGACGGCGAAGTCGTGGCCGTGGCCGACGACGGGTCGCCGCTCCCCTTCCAGGAGGTCCTGCGCCGCTTCCGCCGCAAACACGACGTCGCGAAAGCCAGGGAAGACGTGACCGTCGAATTCCACGCCTTCGACTGCTTGCACGCCGACGGCGACGACATGCTCGACGAGGCCCTGGTCGACCGCCACGACCGACTGGAAGCAGTCCTCGGTGAGACCGGAGCGGACGCCCTTTCGACGCTCTCCCGCTCCGACGACACTGACGAAATCGCCGCCATCGAAGCCGAGGCGCTCGACGCCGGCCACGAAGGGATCATGCTCAAAGATCCCGAGTCGACCTACTCCCCGGGCCGCCGCGGAAAGAACTGGTTGAAGCGCAAACCCGACGTGGAGACGCTGGATCTGGTCGTGACCGGGGCCGAGTGGGGCGAGGGCCGACGGGCGGAATTCCTGGGGACCTTCCTGCTCTCGGCGCGCACTGTCGACGGATTCGAGACGCTCGGGAAGGTCGCGACCGGCATCACCGACGAGGAACTGGCGGATCTGACCGACCTGCTCGAACCCCACATCCGGAGCGAGTCGGGCACCGAGGTCGACATCGAACCGGCCGTCGTCTTCGAAGTCGGATACGAGGAGATTCAGACGTCGCCGACGTACTCATCGGGGTACGCCCTCCGATTCCCGCGATTTCTCGGCGTCCGCGAAGACAAAGATCCAGACGCGGCCGATACACTCGAACGGGTCGAACGCCTGGCCGACGAGCAGTGATTTCCCCACACCGTCTCGACCCGCGGTAGCGGAAGTGCCTACCCGAGGCCGAAGTCTTTTCGCCGTCACCGGGGAATCCGTAGGTATGACAGTCCGACACGACGGTCTGACCGTCGACTGGCTGGGTTACGCGACGCTCCGGATCGAGGGCGAGGACACGGTCGTCTACTTCGACCCCGGTCGCTACGGCACGCTCACCGGCGAGTGGGAACCCGACACCCCCGGCGTCGGTCATCCGCCGGCACAGGACTACGACGCCCGGGACGGCGACGTCGTCTGTATCACGCACGTTCACCACTACGACGACGACGGCGTCGAGCGCGTCTCGAACGAGGATACGACGGTCCTCGCCTACGAGGGTATCGACGTGACAGACTCGTCGCGGGACCTGCGTCCGGTCGAAGAGTTGCCCTACGAAATCGTCGAGGTCGGCATGGAGGACGAACTGGTGGTCGAAGACGTCCCGATCTGGACGGTGCCGGCGTACAACGACCCCGACGGAAAGAACGTCCGCGACGACGGCACGCCGATCCACCCCGAGGGCATCGGCTGTGGCTTCGTCGCCGCCGTCGACGACACCAACGTCTTCTGGACCGGTGACTCCGACGTTCTCCCCGGCCACGAAGAACTGGACGTCTCGCTCTTTGTCCCCTCCATCGCCCAGTCGTACACGATGGACCGCCACGACGCCGCTGACCTCGCCGAGGCGCTCGACCCGGACCTGACGCTGCCGATCCACTACAACACGTTCGACGCGCTCGAGGCCGACAGCGACGCCTTCGCGGCGGACGTCGCCGGTCGCGGCGTCCCGGTCGTACTGGACGAACTGTAGCGGCCGCCCGGAGATCGGTGTTTCCGCCTCCGCGGCTGTGACGGACGTGTACACGACCGTCGCGTCCGAGCTATCGTTTTTCACCCCCCGTGCGACCGCCCTGTCGATGGCGACTGAAACCAGGTCCGCGTTCGGCTCGTACAGTCCGATGACCAGACTCCAGCACGGCCTCGTCGGTGGGCTTGTCGCCGGCGTCGTCTTCGGGCTCATGATCCAGTTCGCGCTCGACCGGATGACCGCCATCGGCGCGATGTACACGCTCGGCGATCCCAGCCTCTCGGTCGGCTGGGTCGCACACATCCTCCACAGCGTCCTCTTCGGCGCCTTCTTCGCCGTCCTCGGTGGACCCAGGCTGGTCTCGTTTCTGGACGGCTACACCGCCGGCGCGGTCGGCGGAGTGGCCTACGGCGCCGCACTCTGGGCCGTCAACATCGTCGTCCTCTGGCCGCTCTGGCTCGGCGCCGTCTCCCTGACAGCGGCGCCGAGCGTCCCGTATCTCGCCCCGCGCCCGCTCGTCGGCCATCTCGTCTACGGGCTCTTGCTGGGGCTCGCAGTGACCGCACTCGGCGCTCGGGCCAAGGTCCCGCAGGAGGGGTGAGAACAGCGGCGGGCTTCAGAGCACGCCCATCTCGGAGAGGCGTTCGGGCAGATACGTGTCGGTGACGAAGTCCAGGCCGTAGGAGGCCAGACTCTGCTGTTCGGACTTCTTGTTGATGTCGAGCTGGAGTTCGATCTGTTC
>ENA-ORCR01000300-ORCR01000300.1-marine-metagenome-genome-assembly--contig:-NODE-300-length-36309-cov-5.970302_pt1 | contig 36309 bp, 35 predicted proteins | sample MGYA00237782_ERZ508514 | MGnify/ENA primary metagenome ERZ508514 (study PRJEB26185, sample SAMN06268960) | marine metagenome | isolation source: Eden Landing Ponds, San Francisco, CA, USA | place...
GAGACGCTCGACCGGGACCGGTCGAACGTGAACCGGTCGCTGTCGACGCTGCGGGAGAAGGGACTCGTCGAGCGCCGTCGCCGCCTGCTCGACTCGGGCGGCTACGTCTACCAGTACACCGCGATTCCGGTTCCGGAGGCGAAAAAGCGCCTTCACGGCGCCTTAGACGAGTGGGTGGAGGGCGTTCACGCCGCGATCGACGCGTTCGACCCGGCCGACGGCGAGTAGCGGACCGCAGACCGCTTCGAGTCGCCCGCTACTCCGCGTCGTTGTCGAACGCGAGCGTCACGCCGCCGTCGTCGACGGTCGCGCCCGCGGCGCACACCGGGTGTTCGAAGTCGGCGCCCAGAAGCTCCGTCGCGGCCGCCGCGGCGTCGGGCGTCTCGGCGTCCGCGGCCGCGAACGCGTACGGCTCGGGGCTGTCCGTCTCGTAGGTGGCGACGATTGTGGGCTCGTCGACGGCCTCGACCACGAGCCCGTCGCGGCGGACGACCCCGATCGTCGCCGTCTCCGCGCCGACGACGCCGGCGATACGGGGGGTGTCGTAGTCGTCCTTCTCGAAGTCGAGCGCGAGCAGGGGCGTCGCCAGCGCGTCGCGGGCGGGGTACCCCAGTTCGAGCTTCTCCGCGATCGGGTCGACGTGCGAGCCGTTACCGACGACGGCCAGCGGCTCGTCGGTCGGCGTGCGGACCGCACGCGCGCAGTTGTACGAGACGTACGGGTTGTCCGTCTCGGGCGCGTCCGGCGTCGGGCCGACCGTGAGCGTCCCGTCGCGATCGGTCACGCGGCGGTTCGGGAACGAGCGCGAGGAGACGCGGTAGGCGCCGATACCGGGGGCGACGACGACGAATCGTCCGACGTACATACAGGTTCGTGGCTATCCGACCGGCTAAAGCGCATCGATATACGCACGTTCGACGATCGGTTTCGCGTGGAACTGCCATGTTCTCGCTCCCGTCGCCGATCCGCTTCTGACGGCCTGTGAACGCGTGACAGAGGGCCGGCGACGCGCAACGCTTACAAAGACCCACTGGCTATCGGTGAGTGCGCACAGTCCATTGGGGTAGTGGCCAATCCTGTTGCCTTCTGGGGGCAACGACCCTGGTTCGAATCCAGGATGGACTATTCTCGCGGTTCGCTCCGGTCGATTGTCCTCCGACTCGTCGATCCGTTCGTCGTCGGGCCCGCGTCTCGACTCTCCCTCACAGTCGGCCTCGATCCGGACAGTGTTGGAATTTCTACTGGAACGATATCGCCGTCACGTACTGCGTTTTCCAATCGAAGCAAAGGGGTTCGTTCGTTACTTCTCGACGTCGAGCAGCGCGACGCGTTCGCGGACGATGTCGGTGACGTCCCCGGCGGTCGCCGCGATCTCCCGATCGCCGATGTCGTAGAACTCTCGAACCCGTTCGGCGTCGAATGCGGGGTCGAACCCGTCGTCGCCATCGGTGGCCTCCGCCGACGATCCGAGCAGTTCCTCGACCGCCGCGGCGGCCGCGTCGATATCCGCGTCGGGCCGGTCCGCGCCCGGGACCGCTCCGAAGTCGGCGACGAGGACGACCGCGCGCTGTTCCCCCTCCTCGACGCCGATCGCGAACGCGCGATCGATCTGCCGCCGGCCGGCCGCGTACAGCATGATCTCGACGCCCGGATCGCGGGCGACGGCCTCGTCGCGGGCGATCGCGCGTGCGGCGAGGCGAGTCGCCTCGTGGAGGTGCGCGGCGGAGACGACCACGTCCGCGTCGAACGCCTGCACGATCGCCCCGGTTCTCCCCGAAATCTCGTCGAGCGACGAGAGGAACGCGTCGAGGTCGTCGATGGCGGCGGTCCCCGCGACCAGTCGGTGGGGCGGAGTCCGGTTCGGACTCCCGCTCATCGGAAATCACCCAGACTCGCCTGCCCCTCGCCGTCCTCGTCGCTCGCGGAACCGGCGGTCGCGGCCGCGGAGGCCGATTTGTCCGGGCGCACCCCGTCCATCGAGGGGTCCTCGCGACCGGCGTGTTCGAGGATCCGCTCGGCCGTGCGCTCGCGGCCGCGGAGCGCGCCGAGGACGACCGTCTTGTCGGCCTCGCGGAGGTCGGCGCGGGTCTCGATCCCGGCCTCGAACAGCCGCCGGGCGCGCTTCCGGCCGACGTTGCGGACGCCGGCCAGATCGAGAAGCTCCTCGCGGACGCCGTACTCGATCCGCTTGCGCGCCTCGCGGACCGCGACGACGACGTCGCCGTCGACGCCCTCCACGTCGCGAGCGAGGGTCTCGGCCGCGCGCAGCAGCCACTCGGCGGTGTCGACCTTCCCGCGGATGTCGCCCGGGCCGACCCCGTACCGCTCCGTGATCCGATCCTCGTCGACCTCGTTCGCCCAGTCTTCTAAGAGTCGGGCCGTCTTCAGCGAGGCGAGCCAGTCCTCGAACCGCACGTCCTCGTACTCCGAGGGCACGTCGCTGAGGAACTCCGTCTCGCGCTCGTAACAGAGCTCGGTGTACTCCTCGCGGTCTCCCGACTTCAGGTAGAGCTCGTACATGTCGGGGGTACGGCTGACGAGGTGATAGAGGCCGAGAGGCGTGGCCTCGGGCGCCGAGGCGTCGACGTCGCTCTCAGGGGTCGGAGCCCCGCTCTCCTCGCCGGCTTCGCCCTCCTCGCCATCCTTGCCGTCCCCGCCATCCTCGCCGGCCCGCGTGTACGTCCCGAACCCGGGTTCGTCGCCGTCGTCGTCGGTTCTGACGAACTCATCGCCCTCCCCCTCGCCGTTTGCGGTCGCATCGTCGGCGTCCCGAGCGACCGACCGGAGGCCGTCGATCATCTCCGCGGCGCTCATCGGGTCGAGGTAGAGCCGCGAGACGGTGTGGCCGATGCCGGTCGCGGTCAGTCCCTCGGTCCCGTCGTCGCGGTCGCGCTCGACGAAGTCGTTGACGGCGAGGTAATCGAGGACGGTGTCGGTGACGGCCGCGAGCCGTCCCTCGTCGTCGGTCTGGGTCGCGTAGAGGGTGTTGTCGAGGAAGGAGAGCAGCCCATCCCGAGTGGAGGCGAACCCGGAGGCGACGGTGGCGAGCACGTGAGTGCGGAGCGCGGGCTCGGCCGCGAGCTTCGACCGGACCGGCTCGGGGTCGGCCCAGAGGTACCGCTCGAACAGTTCCTCTTTGGTGTCCGCGTCGTTCGCGAGCAGCACCGCCTCGCCGTACGGGTCGAGTCCGGGGCGCCCCGCGCGGCCGCACATCTGGTGGACTTCGAGCACGTCGAGGGGTTTCATCCCACCGAACTCCCCGTCGTAGCGGCGCCAGTCGCGGACGATCACCCGCCGAGCGGGGGTGTTGACGCCGGCGGCGAGCGTCGGCGTCGCGGAGATGCACTTGATCAGCCGGTCGCGGAACGCGTCCTCGACCCGGGCGCGGTCCTCGCTCCGGAGTCCCGCGTGGTGGAAGGCCGACCCCTGCTCGACCGCGTCCGCGAGGTCGGATGCGGTGTCGGTGTCGGAGCCGGACCGGATCTCCTCGGCGAGTTCGTGGAGCCGATCGCGCTCGTCGTCGGTGAGCCGCGGACCGGTCACGTCGGTGAGCTTCCGAGCCGAGGACTCGGCGTTGCGCCGGGAGTTGACGAAGACGAGCGAGGAGCCGCCCTGCCCGTCCTCCTCGGTGTCAAGCGCGTCGGCGACGAGCCGGGCGGTCTGGTCCTCGCCGCGCTCGACGGGGACCTCGCGCTTGCTCCCGTCGGCGAAGTCGATCGCGTTGCCGAAGTGGACGCCCATCCGGAGGTCGATGGGGCGCCAGTCGGACTCGACTAACTCGGCGTCGAGCCACTCGGCGATCACGTCCGCGTTGCCGACGGTCGCCGAGAGCGCGACCGTCTGCAGTCCGGGGTTCACCTTCCGGAGCTTCGCGAGGGTCACCTCGAGGGTCGGGCCGCGGTTCGGGTCGTCGACGAGGTGGACCTCGTCGCTCACGACGCAGGTGAGGTCGTCGATCCACGGCGCGCCGTTGCGGATTAGCGAGTCGACCTTCTCCGACGTGGCGACGATGATGTCGCGCGTCGCCAGCCACTCGCCGTCGGACTCGTAGTTGCCGGTTGAGACGCCCACCGTGACGCCGAACTCCTCCCAGCGCTCGAACTCGGTCTTCTTCTCGCTGGCGAGCGCGCGCAGCGGGACGATATATAAGGCCTTGCCGCCCCGCTCGACCGACGAGAGCATGGCGAGCTCGGCGATCAGGGTCTTCCCGGAGGCCGTCGGGACCGCGGCGACGAGGCTCTCGCCGTCGGCGACGCCGGCCTCGACGGCGGCCGCCTGTGGCGGGTACAGCTCGGCGACGCCCTCCGCTTCGAGCGCCTCGCCGACGCCCGCGGGGAGCCCGGAGAGCGAACTCGGTTGCATTACCGGAGGGTGGGTCCCGCCCCGATTTAAACCGTCGGAACGCCGTTGTGTGCGCCTCGGCGGCCGCTCCCCGCTACAGTTCGCCCTTCGTGCTCGGCGTGTCGCTGCGGCGCTCGTCGAGCCGCGTCGCGTCGTCGAGCGCCCGCGCGAGGGCCTTAAAAAGCGCTTCCACCTCGTGGTGCGCGTTGTCCCCCGTCTCGACCGCGGCGTGGAGCGTCAGGCCGGCGTTCTGTGCCAGCGACAGCGCGAAGTGGTCGGCCATGACACTGGTGAACTCCCCGACCGACTCCTGAGAGAACTCTCCCTCGAACTCGTAGTAGGGCCGCCCCGCGACGTCGACGACGACGCTCGCGACCGCCTCGTCGAGCGGGACGCGTCGGTCGGCGTACCGCCGGATGCCGCGCTTCTCGCCGAGCGCCTCGTCGAACGCCTCGCCGAGGCAGATCGCCACGTCCTCCACCGTGTGGTGGTCGTCGATATCGAGGTCGCCGTCGCACCTGACGGTGAGGTCGAAGAGGCCGTGCTTGGCGAACGACGCCAGCATGTGGTCGAAGAAGCCGACCCCGGTCGAGACCTCGCTGTCGCCGTCGCCGTCGACCGCGAGGGTCAAGTCGATAGTCGTCTCGCTCGTCTCGCGGGTGACGGCGGCCGCGCGCTCGTGGTCGCTCATACCGGCCCGTCGCGGGCGATTCGTAAGTGGGTTGCGGGTGTGCTGACCCGACCGGAGCCCGGACGCGATGGGTGGATCGGGAGGGGGAGGGACGATTCCCCGCCGACCGATCGACGACTCTCGCCCACCTCGGCGCCGGAATCCGGTGTCCGCTCTCGGCGGTGGATATTTGTCACGTCGGCGAATCGTCTCCGCACGGTATGGACGGATCCGACTCCGCCGACACGCGCGAGTCAGCGTCGGCACCGCCCGATCTCGAGGTCCCAGACGCCCTCTCCGACGTCGCCGACGCCGACACCGGCGAAGGGGAGCTCGAACGGACGATCGGCCTCGTCGGCGGCCTCGCGATCGGCGTCGGGACGATGATCGGCGCGGGGATCTTCGTGTTCCCCGGATTGGCGGCTGAGAACGCGGGTCCAGCGGCGTCGCTCTCCTTCGCGATCGGCGCGGTCGTCGCGCTGCTCGTCGCGCTCCCGGCGTCGGAGCTCGCGACCGCGATGCCGCGCAGCGGCGGCGGGTACTTCTTCATCTCGCGCGGGCTCGGCACCGGTCCGGGCGCGATCGTCGGGCTCGGGCTCTGGCTCGGCCTCGTGTTCGCCTCCGCGTTCTACCTCGTCGGGCTCGGCAGCTACGCGGGACAGGTGTTCCTCGAGGCGGGGATCGCGCTCCCGATCGACCCCGCTGTCCCCCTCGGCGTCGCCTTCGGCGTCGGGCTCACGGCGCTCAGCCTCTTCGGGACGGAGAACACCGCGGCGCTCCAGAACGCGATCGTCATCGTGCTGCTCGTCATCCTCACGCTGTTTCTAAGCTACGGGAGCCTCGACGCCCTCGGCGTGTTCGGCGCCGAGAGCACTCCCGAGCGCTTCTTCCCGCCCGGCGGGGCGCTCCCGGTGTTACAGACCGCCGCGCTCGTGTTCACCTCGTATCTCGGCTTCGCACAGGTCGCGACCGTCGCCGGCGACATCAAAGAGCCGTCCCGGAACCTGCCGCTGGCGATGGTCGGCTCCGTGATCCTCGTCGGCGTCTTCTACGTCGTCACGATCTTCGTCGCGACGAGCGCGTTCGGCAGCGACCGTCTCGGGCAGTTCGGGGAGACGGCGATGGTCGAGGTCGCGCGGTCGTTCATCGGGTTTCCGGGGGCGCTTGCGATCGTCGTCGCCGGGCTGTTGGCGACGTTCTCCAGCGCGAACGCCTCGATCCTCAGCGCCTCTCGCGCGGTGTACGCCGTGAGCCGCGACGGGATCATCCCCGAGGCCGCGAGCCGGCTCAACCTCGCGTACGGCACGCCCCACGTCGCTCTCGGCATCGCCGGCGGCCCGATCGTCGTGTTGGCCGCGACGGGGCAGGTGGAGCTGCTCGCGGAGGTCGCCTCCTTCCTCCACCTCGTGATGTACGGGCTGATCTGCGTCGCGCTGATCCAGCTCCGCCGAGAGCGACCCGACTGGTACACGCCTTCCTTCCGCTGTCCGGCCGGGTTCACGGTCGCAGCGGTCGGCGGGCTCGCCAGCTTCGCCCTCATCGCGTTCATGCAGCCGGCGTCGATCGGCATCGGCGCCGCCATCATGGTCGCGGCCTACGGCTGGTACCGGTACTACGCGACCGATGTCGAACTCAAAGGTGACTTCTGAGATGACCGAGACACCCACGGACGACGACGCACAGCCCGAGATCGACGACGGCCGGGGCGAGATAGACGACGCCGACCGGGCCGACCGGGCCGACCGCGACGACCGACCGTCGGTGCTGGTCCCGCTGGAGGTGTTGGAGGGCGAGTCGATCCCGAACGGCACGCCCGAACTGCTCGCGAACGCCCGCGTCGTGCTGCTCGGATACCACACGCTCCCCGACCAGACGGCGACCGAGCAGGCGCGCGAGCAGTTCGGCGAGACGGCGATGTCCAAGCTCGACGAGTTCGCGGAGCAGCTCGCCGCGGCCGGCGCCGACGTCCAGATTCGGCTCGTGTTCACCCACGACGAGGAGACCACCATCGACCGGCTCAGCTACGAACACGACTGCCTCGCGGTGCTGGTCCCGAACAGCACGGAGGGCGTCGAGTCGGTGCTCGTCGCGCTCCGCGGGACCGTCGGCGTCGGGCGGAACACCCGGCTCGTCGCCGGGCTGTTCGCCGACGCGGATGTCGCGGTGACGCTGTACCACATCCTCGGCGGGGACGAGTCCCCCGCCGACGGGGAGTCGTTCCTGAACGGGGTGAAAGCCGACCTCGTCGAGCGCGGGGTGGATCCCGACCGGATCGAGACGACGATCGAGGCGGAGGACGTCCCGATCGACGCCATCGCGAGCCGGGCCGAATCCCACGACGCGGTGGTGATGGGCGAGACCGATCCGTCGGTCACCACATTCGTTTTCGGGATGCCGTCCGAGCAGGTGGCCGAGCGCTTCCTCGGTCCGGTGCTGGTCGTCCAACGCCAGCGACCCGAGGAGTGAGCGGAGCGCCGCGATCGAGCGCCGGGCGAGCTCGACTCAGTTCCCGTCCGCGGCCGCCTGCGCCTCCCGCAGCGTGAACTGTCCCTCGTACAGCGCGGTGCCGACGACCACCGCGGCCGCGCCGGCGTCTCGCAGCGCGACCACGTCGTCGACGCTGGCGACGCCGCCGGAGGCGATCACCGGAATGTCGACCGCGTCGACCACGCTCTCGACCGCGTCGCGGTCGATCCCCGCCAGCTGCCCCTCCACGTCGACGTTCGTAAAGAGGATCGCGCCCGCGCCCAGCTCCTCGTAGCGCGCGGCCGCCTCCGCGGGATCGAGGCCGGTCCCCTCGGTCCAGCCCGAGACGACGACCTCCCCGCCTTTCGCGTCGAGGCTGACGACGACGCTGCCGGGGTGCGTCTCGTCTATCTCGGCGACGATCTCGGGCGTCTCGACCGCCGCGGTGCCTAAGATAACCCGGTCGAGCCCCAGATCGAGGAGGTCGCGCGCGCCCTCGGCGGTCCGGATGCCCCCGCCGAGCTGGAGGCCGACGCCGTCCCCACCGTCACCGGCGTCCTCGCCGTCCCCGCCGACCGCCTCGACGACCGCCTCGATCGCGTCGGCGTTGACGCGATCGCCCTCGAACGCGCCGTCGAGGTCGACGAGGTGGAGCGTCTCGGCGCCCGCCTCGATCCAGCGCTCGGCGGCCTCGACCGGGTCGCCGTACCGCTTGCCTGTGCCGCGCTCGCCGCCGACCAGCTGGACGACCTCGCCGTCCTGCACGTCGACGGCGGGGATCACCTCGAAGGAAGGAAAGCCGCTCATACCGGGATACAGTCGCGGCCGCCGATTAAACGGGTCGGTTCGGGCGGCCGATCACTCCACCGAGATGAGAAGCGCCGATATCTCCTCGTCGAAGGTCGCGGGATCGGTCGCGAGCGCTTCTCTCGTCTCCTCGTCGGCTAGCTCGTCGAGGAGGGTCTCGGCGTCGATCAGGCTCGGGAGCGCCTCGTCGATCGTCTCCGTGATCGGCTCCGCCGGGTACGCGCCCCCGGCGACCAACACGTCGGTGCCGTCGTGCCAGACGCCGAGCCGCGATTCGATCTCGACGGTCTCGTTGAGGCTCGTCGTCGACCTGTCGGGGAGCGGAACCGCGCCGTCGAAGACGAACTCGCCCTCCAGTTGCCACGTCGTCGCGGTGTGGCCGCTCCGCACGGTGCTCGTCCCCTCGTCGACGATCTCGGCGTCCTCGATCCCGCTCGCGCTCAGCTGTGACCGGAACGCGTCGACCGCGGCCGTCTCCACTTCCGCCATCAGTTGGTCCCGCCCGATCCCGGCCGGGAGGCTGTCGATCGCCGGGCGGATGTCGATCCGGGTGGCGAAGAAGATCACCGGTGACCCGCTCGCGTCGAACGACTCCGACAGCGCCTCCGCGACTGAGGCGTACTCGTAGACGGTCGTGTGTTCGAGCGCCGTCACCGTCACCGGACCGTACGACTGCTCGAACACCGTGCTCTCCGACTCGTCGAAACGCCGCCAGCCGTCGTCGATCCGGTCGCTGGTCACCTCCGGTGCCGGCACCGCCCCGTCGCGCGTGCCCAGGCAGCCCGAGAGCCCCGCGACCGCGACGGCCGCGCCGCCCGCGAGCAGGCGCCGCCGCGTGACGCCGGTCGAACCTCCGACCGACCCGTTCGTCACTCTCTCGCTCGGCCTCTCGTTCATGTGTACCCGAACGCGGGGGCGGCGTAAATCGGTGTCGGCGGCGGTATCGGGCCTGATACCGCTGGTTTGCACGCGTGCCTGTCTCTCCGGTGATTCCGCGACCGCCCCCGCCGGTGGCGACACGGATCGCTTATGTAACCACTGGGTGTAACAACTCGGTAATGGACGACGACGCGACCGAGACGGACCGGTGTGACGCGCCCGCCGATCGGCAGGCGAACTCCCGCGGTGTCGCCGACAGGGTCGCTGACAACGCGACTCGGCGGCGGTTCCTCGCGCTCGGCGGCGCGACCGGGGTCGCCGCGCTCGCCGGCTGTAGCGCGGCGCCGGTCGGCGGCGGGAGCGACGGCGGGGGGACGCTGACGGTCGCGACCTACAGCAACTTCATCGACGCGCCGTCGGTGAGTCCCGGCGAGTGGCTCAAAGAGGAGTTCGAGTCGCGCGTCGACGCCGAACTGGAGTGGGCGACTCCGGACAACGAGGTGAACTACTACGTCGAGCGCACCGCCTCGGGTGCATCGATCGACGCCGACCTCTACGTCGGGCTCACCACCGAGGACCTGGTGCGCGTCGACGAGACGCTCGACGACGACCTGTTCGCCGAACGCGGCGACGTCGGGGGGTTCGACGACGTGCGCGAGGGGCTCCTGTTCGACCCGTTCGACCGCGCCGTCCCCTTCGACACCGGCTACGTGAGCCTCGTGTACGACGGGACCGCGACCGAGGCGCCGGAGACGTTCGAGGGCCTGCTCGACGACGAGCACGCGGGCGCGCTCATCGCGCAGAACCCCGGCGGCTCCGCGACCGGTCGGGCGTTCCTCCTCCACACGATCAACCGCTTCGGCGACGGCGGCGTCGCGAGCGACGGCGACGGGGAGGCGATCGAGGGCGAGGACGGCGACCCCGAGTACGACTACCTCGACTACTGGGCGGACCTCCAAGCGAACGACGTGCGCGTGCTGGGGAACTGGGACGACGCCTACGCCGCCTGGAGCGAGGGCGAGGCGCCGATGGTCGTCTCCTACTCGACCGACCAGGTGTTCGCGGACATGGAGGGACAGGACCTGGAGAAACACCAGATCCGCTTTTTGAGCGATCAGGCGTACGCCAACCCGGAGGGGATGGCCGTCTTCGCCGACGCGGACGAGCCAGACCTCGCCCGCGAGTTCATGTCGTTCATGCTGGAGCCCGACGTGCAGGGACAGATCGCTCAGCGCAACGTCGCGTTCCCCGCGACCGACACGGCCGAGCTTCCGAGCGACTACGCCGAACTGGCGCAGGAGCCGTCCGAACCGGTGACGTTCACGTACGACGAGCTCCAAGGCTCGGTCAGTGAGTGGGTCGAAAGCTGGGAGCGGCAGTTCGCCGGGAACTGACGGCGGCGTGTCCGACGCCAGTCGCGGCGCCGTCGACAGTCGTCGCCCCCTGCGCGAGCGCGTCGCGGGCCGCCTCCGCGGGCGCCTCCTGACCGCGCTCGCGGTCGTTACGAGCGCCGTGCTCGTCGCCGCGTTCTACTACCCGGTCGGAACGGTCCTGATCGAGGCGGTCGTCGTCGACGGCGCCCCCACGCTCGCCGTGTTCGCCGAGGTGCTCCGCGATCCGTTCTACTTCGGTGAGTTCGCCCGGCTGTTCGCGGGCGAGTCGCCGCTCGCGGTCGCACGGGGCCTCCTCTCGCCGGACCGCCGCCTCGGGATCGTCGGGTTCACCGCCTATCAGGCTGCGCTGTCGACGGTCGCCAGCGTCGCCCTGGGGCTCCCGGCCGCCTACCTCCTCGCGCGCTTCGAGTTCCCGGGCCGGCGCACCTTACGGTCGCTGACTATCGTGCCGTTCGTGCTCCCGTCGATCATGGTCGCGGTCGGCTTCGTCGCCACGTTCGGCGACAACGGCACGCTCAACGCGGTTCTCGGCGCGCTCGGACTCCCCCCCGTCGACCTGCTGTTCACGCTCGAAGCGGTCGTGATCGCTCACGCCTTTTATAACGCGCCGCTCGTCGCCCGGGTGACGACTGCGGCGTGGGAGTCGGTCGACGCGAGCGCGGTCGAGACCGCCCGGAGCCTCGGCGCGGGGCCGGTCAGGGCCTTCTTCGACGTGGTCGCGCCGCAGGTGTACCCCGCCGTGTTGACGGGCGCGGCGCTCACTTTCGTGTTCACGTTCGGGACCTTCCCCATCGTGCTCGCGCTCGGCGGGTTCGAGCTGGCGACCGTCGAGGTGTTCGTCTACCGGCTCGTCCGCGACCTGAGCTACGCCGAGGCGGCCGCGCTGGCGATCGTCGAACTCGTCATCTCTCTCGGCGTGCTGCTGGCGTACCTCCGCTACGAGGCGCAGAACACGGTCAGCTCGCGGGGAGTCAGACCCCTCCCCCGAAAGGCCCTGCTCCCCGACGCCCCGACCGCGCGGGAGCTCCTGCCACGCGCCGGCCTCGCCGCCTACGTCGCCCTCGCGGGACTCGTCTTCGTCGCGCCCATCGCCTCGATGGTCCTCGCGAGCGTCACGGGCGGGGACGGCGCGCTCACGCTCGCCCACTACCGGTTCCTGATCGACCGCCAGCAGACGGGGGCGGCGTTTCAGGTGCGCCCGTGGCCCGCGATCCGCAACTCGCTGACGTTCGCGAGCGCCGCGACGCTCCTCGCGCTCCCGATGGGCGTCGTCGTCGCGGTGCTGACGACCCGGCGGTACCGCGGGCGGAAGCTGGTCGACGCGGCCGCGATGGCGCCGCTCGCCGTCTCCGGGATCATCGTCGGGCTCGGGCTCCTCCGCGGGCTCGTCTTCGGCGTTGAGATCGCCGGCTGGCGGTTCGCGGCGACCGGCGCGGTCGCCATCGTCGTCGCGCACGCGGTCGCCGGCTACCCTTTCGTCGTCCGGACGGTCGCGCCCGGGTTAGAGGGGCTGGACCGCTCGCTGATCGAGTCGGCGCGGGCGCTCGGCGCGTCGCGGGCGCGGGTGATCCGAGACGTGGAGCTCCCCCTCGTGTGGCCCGGCGTCGTCGCCGGCGCGGCGTTCGCGTTCGCCATCTCGATCGGGGAGTTCACGGCGACGGTGGTGCTCGCCACCGGCGCCGACGCGTACACGATGCCGGTCGCCATCGAACGCTTCATCGGGCGTCGGCTCGGACCGGCGACCGCAATGGGCGTCGTCCTCCTGGTCGTCACCGGGCTCAGCTTCGTCGTCATCGAGCGGCTCGGAGGTGAGACGCGTGGGCTCTGAGCCGGACCCCTCGCCCGACTCCACCGAGGCCGACGCCACGGAGGCTGATGCCACCGGGGCCGGCACCACCGAGGCTGACGCCACGCCGGCGGTCGAACTCGACGGCGTCACCAAGCGCTACGGCGACACCGCCGCCGTCGACGACGTGAGCCTCCGGGTGCGCGACGGGGAGTTCTTCACGCTCGTCGGCCCCTCCGGCTGCGGCAAGACCACGACGCTCCGGCTGATCGCGGGGTTCGAGGAGCCGACCGCGGGGGAGATCCGCTTCTCGGGCGAGTCGGTGGCGGGGGTCCCGCCCGAGGACCGCGACGTGGGCGTCGTCTTCCAGAACTACGCGCTGTTCCCGCACATGACCGTCGGCGAGAACGTCGGCTACGGGCTCAACTTCGCGGACCCGCCGGAGGGCGTCACCCGCGACGAGCGCGTCGCGGAACTGCTCGACCTGGTGGACCTCCCCGACGCCGCCGACCGTGACCCCGAGAGCCTCTCGGGCGGGCAGCAGCAGCGCGTCGCGATGGCCCGAGCGCTCGCGCCGGGTCCCGACCTCCTCCTCCTCGACGAGCCGATGAGCGCGCTCGACGCGCAGCTCCGCGAGCGCCTCCGGGTGCAGGTCCGAAAGATTCAGTCGGAGCTCTCGATTACAACCGTCTACGTCACCCACGACCAGGAGGAGGCGCTGGCGATCTCCGACCGCGTCGCGGTGATGCGCGACGGGCGGCCCGAGCAGGTCGCGCCCCCGCGGACGGTGTACCGGGAGCCGTCGAGCCGGTTCGTCGCCGAGTTCGTCGGCGACAACAACGTCTTCGCGGGGCGGGTGGTCGACGTGGAGGCGGGCGCGGTCGAGGGAGACGGTCCCGAGAGCGACGTCGCCCCCCGAACCGCCGGCGTCGACGTCGGCGGTGAGACGCTCCGGGTCGGGGTCGGCGGAGAGGGTGGCGACAGTCTCGCGCCCGGCGATCGCCTCACCTTCTGCGTCCGGCCCGAGTACCTGCGGATCGCCGAGGGGAAAAGCCGACTCACGGCGACCGTCGCGAGCGCGGAGTTCCTCGGCGAGACGACTCGGGTGACCCTCGACCGGGGCGGTCGCGACCTCGTGGTCCGGACGCGAGACCCGCTCTCCGGCGAGGTCGTCGTCGGTTTCGACCCCGAAGACGCGCACGTGATCGGTGTCGATGAAACGTGATCGACGTCGATGAAACGTGATCGACGTCGATGAAGCTCGGTGAAGCGCGACGATTTATAAGTGAACGAGGCGCTTTGCGCCTCGCGTCTGGGTCTTTGGTGGTGTTCGCTGTCGATCCGGCGTCAACGGTTTATAAGCGAGCGGCTGGGACCCTGGAGGGATCCACCGTCGATCCGCTGTCAACGGTTTATAAACGATCGCTCGCTGAAACACGCCGATCGTCCCCGGTCACTTCCAGTGCCAGAAGTGGTCGCGACCGTCTTCGACCGGGTCGGTCCGCTCGCGGAGGTCGGCGACGTCGTCGGCGGTCGGCTCGTGGTCGTCCGGCAGCGACTCCATGCACTCGAAACAGAGAAAGAACTCGGAGCCGTCGGTGAGTTCGAGGGTCAGCCCCTGCGTCGACTCGAACGCGAAGTTCCACAGGTCGCCGATTCCGCCGGCGATCCTGACGGACCGCTCGCAGACGTCACAGGACTCCGAGGCCATACCTCCGGTTGCGGCTCCGCGCGCTAATGCGTGTCGCCGTGGAGCCGTGACCGTTCACCGCCCGCGAAGCCCCAACAGCTCCCGCGTTTCCTCGGGCGTCGCCACGGGTCGCCCCAGCTCCTCGGCGATCCGCGCCGCTCGCGCCACCAACTGCTCGTTCGTCGCCAACTCGCCTCTCTCGTAGTACCGGTTGTCCTCCAGTCCGACGCGGACGTGGCCGCCGAGGAGGATCGACTGCGTCGTCAGCGGGAGTTGGTGCGGCCCGAACCCGATCACGTTGAACTCGACGCCCTCGGGCAACGCCTCGACTCGGTTCAGTAGGGTCCGCGGGTGCGGCGGCGACGTGGTCCCGCCGCCGAACAGGAAGTTGAGGTACGGGGGGTCGTCGAGCTCCTCCAGCATCGCCAGCGACTCGTTGAAGTGGCCGTCGTTGAACACCTCCAGTTCGGGCTTAATCGACCGCTCCCGCATCTCCGCGTGCAGCGACGCGACCAGCCCGCGGGTGTTCTCGGAGGTGAGTCGCTCGTAGCGGTTGAGCGGCCCCATGTCGAGCGACGCCATCTCGGGGGCGGGATCGGTCCGCAGGGGCTCGTGGCGGAGGGCGTCGGGCGCGCCGGTCCCGCCGGTGGAGTGCTGGAGGACCGCCTCGTCGGTGGCGTCGCGGACCGCGTCGGCGACCGCCTGAAAGCGCTCGGTCGAGAAGGCGCGCTCGCCGTTGTCGCGGCGCGCGTGCAGGTGGAGGACGCTCGCGCCCGCGTCCTCGCAGGCGGCCGCTGCGGTCGCGATCTCCCCGGGCGCCTCGGGGAGATCCGGGTGGGCCTCCTTGCCGTGGACGCCGCCCGTCAGCGCCGCGGTGATGACGACCGGTTTCCCGTCGCGGTAGTCCTCGTAGGTCATCGGTCGCGGTCGCCGGTCTCGCTCCCGTCGGGCGACGACTCCGCCTCGACGTAGAACTCGCAGTCCGTCTCCGGATCGAGGCCGTACCGGGCGTTACAGACGTCGGCGCGCATCGGCTGCACGAACGACCCGGTCACCGTACAGAACGCGCGAGCCTCGTCGAAGGCCATCCCGTCTCCCGCCTCGCGGTACGTCAGGTGGTGACACTTCTCGGTCATGGCGGACGGAGGCGGGCGAGCGGCTTGAAACCATGCGTCGGGGCGGGTGACCCCTCCTGACCGACGGTGTTTAACCGAACGCCCGAAAAAGGGGCGACATGGAGCCGGTCGACGACTGGCAGGCGGCGATCGCCGAGGCCGGTGAGCTAACCGGTCCGATCGCCGCCGCTATCGTCGACGACCACGGCGACCGCGGGAAACGCGCCGTCGAGGCCGTCGGCGAGGGGCGGGTGAAACGGTACCGCGATTTCACCGTCGTCGTCGGCCACGACGACGAGTACGTGGTCGAGGAGGGCGAGTGCACCTGCGCGGACGCGACCTACAACCTCGACGCCGACGACCCCTCCGAGCGCTGCTGGCACGCGATCGCGGTCGACGTCGCCGACGCGGTCGGTGCGGTCGACCACCACGACATGTGGTACTCCGAGGTCCGCGAGTTCCTGTGAGCCGGGTTCGCTCGCTAACCGAGGCGGAGCGCCGGGGCAGCTACCGTTCGGCCGGGTGAGCCGCCGATACGCCTGATTTTCCGCCCGGCCAGTCGAAAACGTTTCAACGGCGGCCGGTCTGCCCTACGGTATGGCGGACTGTCCACTCGCCGACGACTGCCCCAGTTTCGACGAACGAATCGAGGGGATGGGGTGTCAACACTACGGCAACAAGGGCGGCGCGGAGTGGTGTAACCACTACGACATGCCCATCTACGAGCTGAAACGGCAGCCGGTCCAGCCCGGCGAGGAGGTCGTCGTCGAGGTCGACGACATCCACGAGAGCGGCGCGGGCGTCGGCCGCACCGACGACGGCTTCATCGTCCTCGTCGACGGCCTGCTCCCCCCGGCGCGCGCCGAGGTCCGGATCCACCGGGTGAAGTCGAGCCACGCGACCGCACAGGACGTCGTCGAGCGTCTCCCCGAGGATCCGGAGGGGGGCGACGGCGACGCCGACGAGGGCGGCGACACCGACGACTTCGCCGGCGACGACGAGGACGACGAGGACGACGAAGACGAGGCGGGCGACCGACGCCGCGACCGCCCGGACCGCGAACGGCTCGGCAGCCGCGAGAACTTCTGGGGCAAGTAGGCGCGTCCCGGGGACGGCCCCACCCCACGGACAGTCCGGACGCCACCGATCCGTCGCTGACACCGACTTCGACTCCGCTTCTCACACTCACCGAAACCCCCGCTTTTTGAGCGCCCGGCCCCTGGTGACGCGTATGGTCGAAGATGACGGGGCCTCCGACGCCGGTTCCGAGCCGAATCTCGACGATGTCGACGCCGCGTCGCTGCTGGAGCGCGCGGGGTTCGACGCGGACGAGAGCGTCCTCACGCGCCGACAGGCCGAGGTGCTGGCACTCCGCGAGCGGGGGCTCCGCCAGTCCGACATCGCGGACCGGCTGGGCACGTCGCGCGCGAACGTCTCCAGCGTCGAGGCCAGCGCCCGCGACAACGTGGCGAACGCTCGCGAGACGGTCGCGTTCGCGGAGGCCCTCGCGGCTCCGGTCCGCGTCGAGATCGAGGTTGGAACCGACCTCTACGACGCGCCGAAGCGCGTGTACGACGCCTGCGACGAGGCCGGCGTGAAGGTGAACCAGACCGCTCCCGACCTGATGAAGACGATCAGCGAGGGCGCGGGCGATGCAGTTCACGGACGCGAGGTGCGCGACCGGTTATTCGTCACGGTCGACGCCACGGGGACGATCCGAGTGCGGCGGCCCTAGGCCGATCCGACGGGCCGACCGCGGACGCTAAGTCGGTGGGCCGTCGACCCCGATCCGAGATGCGGGTCACCCTCCTCGGCACCGGTGACACCACCGGAACGCCGACGGTCGGCTGCGACTGCGACACCTGCGCCGCGGCGCGCGAGCGCGGGGTGTCGCGCTCGCGGTTCTCGGTCCACGTCGCCAACGAGCGCACCGGCGAGTCGCTGCTCGTCGACTTCAGCCCCGACTTCCGGAGCCAGTTCCTCGCTCGCGACGTCCAGTTGCCCGACGCCGGCATCGTGACGCATATTGACTTCGACCACCTCGACGGGCTCGGCAACGCGTATCGGTTGGTCGACGGGCTCCCGGTCCACGCGCCGTCGGAGACCGACCCCGCCACCGACGAGAGCGTTGCCGAGACGATCCGCGACAAGTACGACTACCTCGAAGACCGGATCGGCGTCCACGCCCGCGAGCCGTTCGAGCCCTTCGAGACGTGCGGGTTCGAGGTCCGGTTCGTCCCCGTCGACCACCCGCCGCTTCTGTGTTACGGCGTCGTGATCGAGGACCCCGAGACGGGCGCGAAGCTCTCCTTGACGGGTGACACGAGCTACGACGTCCCCGAGCGCTCCCGCGAGGCCCTGTCTGACGCCGACCTCCTCCTCGCCGACGCCATCGTCCCCGCCTCGCTCTGTGACTACCATCCGATCGGCAGGCGTCACGAGGGGCCGGACGGCGTCCCGCGCACGTTCGGCACGAAACACATGACTCGGGAGGGCGCGCTCGCGCTCGCCGACGAGCTACACGCCGACCGGACGCGGCTCGTCCACCTCGCGCACTTCTACCCGCCCGACGAGGCGTTCGAGGAGCCGCTCGCGGTGGACGGCGAAACGTACGAGCTGTAGGTACGTCGCTCAGACGAGGTCGAGGTCGAGAACGTCACGCAGCCCGTCGACGTCGAAATCGGCATCGGACACGGCGAGTCGCTCGTCTAGGGCGACAGCGGTCCCCGCGATGAATGCGTCACGGGCCGCAAGCGGGTCACCCCGGTCGCGGAGCGCATCCTGAAGTACCGCCACCTCGCGGGCGACCGTTGCCGACGTGTCGACGACCTGTATCCAGCCGAGAGCGTCGTCGACCGCGTCGAGGTCCGTTGATCCCGATCGGAACACCTCGCCTTGGTACACCTCGAACAGCACGAGCGGCGGTGCGTTCGCTGGCTCGTCGGCGTGTTCGTGTACGTACTCGACGGCGACGTCTCGTCCGGCGAGATAATCGATGAGAACGCTGCTGTCGTACACCGTCACCGCGAGTCGACCCCGCGTTTCATTTCTCGACGTTTTTCTCGGGCGTGCTCGGGTGCGTCGCTTCCCGCCCACAGGCCGGCCCCGGATCGGATATCTTCGCGGCGTTCGCGAAGTAACCGCGTTAGCAGGTCGTCGAAGGTCTCGTCGTCGCTCTTCAGCGACGCGAGCGCGGCGTGCGTATCCTCGTCGACGCGGATACTCTTGCTCATGTGTTTTCGTATACTGCCCTGTATACAATATCGTTTCGCCGACTGGACCCTACTCGTACTCGCTCCCGACGACTTCGCGGATGCGCTCCGCGGTCACCGGGCCGACGCCGTCGACCGCCAGCAGGTCGTCTTCGGGAGCGGTCATCACGGCCTCGACGGTCCCGAAGTGTTCGAGGAGGGTGCGCGCGGTGACCGGCCCGATGTCGGCGATGGCGGAGACGACGTACTCCTGCTGTTCCGCGCGGGTCTTCGTCGTCTTCTCGCCGTGAACGCTCACCTCGCGGTCGCGCGTCTCCTGCTCGCGCTTGGCGATCGTCGCGAGCAGTTCGGTGGTGTCGCCCTCGCCCTCGGTGCGGAGCACGCTCACGTCGAAGTCGACCGCGAGCGACGCGAGCGCGCCGCGGATCGCGTTGGGTTCGATGTCGCGCTGGCCGTAGAGGTTCGTCCCCTCGACGACCATCACGGGGCGGGCGTACGCCCGCGAGAGCTCGCCGACCTGCTCGAACATCGACCGGTCGGCGTCGAGCATCGAGTCGACGAAGTCGGCCGCGGACTTGCGCTCGACGGCGACGCGGTCGGAGAGCACGTAATCGCCGACCGCGAGCGTCTCCAACCGGGTGACGAGCCCGTCGCGCGTCGAGAGGTCCTTCGCGATCGAGGAGTCGAGCTCGCGCTGATCGACGACCACCTCGACGCCCTCGTCGACGCCGGCGGTCGCGACGACGCCGTCGTCATCGGATTCCGTCTCCCCGTCGGTCGCCACGTCTTCGTCGGAGGCCTCCTCTCCGTCTCGCGCCTCTTCGGCGAAGTCGGTGAGTCCGGCGCCGGCGTCCCCGTCGCCGCTCTTCTCATCGGTGTCTCCGGCGGTCACATCGTCGCCCCCGCTATCGTCGGTGACCCCGTCGGCGGCGTCCTCGGTGGACCCGCCGGAGAACGCGTCGAGCCCCGCCTGCCCGTCGTCGCCGACGGTCTCTTCGATGTCGTCGGTGGCCTCCTTCAGCTCGGCGAGCTGGCTGGCCATCTTCTTCTCGCGGCGGCGCGAGATCCAGAAGAACGCCTCGTCGCGGGTGTCTTCGGCCATCAGGACGACTACCTTCCCTTCCGCCTGCCGGCCGGTCCGGCCCTTGCGCTGGATCGAGCGGATCGCGGTCGGGACGGGTTCGTAGAAGCAGACCAGATCGACTTCGGGGACGTCGAGCCCCTCCTCCGCGACGCTCGTGGAGACGAGCACCTCGAACTCGCCCGCCTTGAACTCGTCGAGCGTCTGCTGCTGCTGTTTCTGGCTCATCCCGTCGGAGCCCTCCTTGTCGCCCTGCCCGACGAACTTCCGCACGTCGAAGCTCGCGGAGAGGAACTCGACGAGCGCCTCCGCGGTATCGCGGGACTCCGTGAACAGGATGGCGCGCTCGCCCTCGTTGATGCCGAGGGTTTCGGCCAAGAGGATCCGGGCCTTCGAGAACTTCGGGTGGAGCCCGTCGAACGACTCCGCCTTCCGCATCGCTTCTCTCACTTTGGGGTCCGCGACCATGCGCTGGCTCGCCTTCGAGGCGCCCGACGAGCGGGCGGCCTCGCGCTGGCGCTCGAAGTAGCGCCGGACCGACTCGACGGACTGCGTCTCGACCAGCTCGGTCGCGCGCCGGAGCTTCATCACCTCCGCGTGGGTGCTCATTCCCTTGTACCCCTCCGACTGGTCGTTGTCCATCATCTGCTTCAGCTGCCCCCGCATCTTGTTGAGGTCCTTCTGCGAGAGGTCCGGGTTCGTCGTGTTCGTCACGCCGAGCGACTTCAGCTTCTCTAACCGGTCGGTGATCACCTCGTTGAGGGCGTCGCGAATGTCGAGGACCTCGTCCGGGAGCGTCACCTGCTCCCACTGCACGTCGGTGTCGTGGGTGTACTCGTCGACGTCGGCGTCGTCCTCGGTCATCACCTCGACGTTCACCAGCCCGAGGTTCTCACAGACCGTCTCGATCTCCTCGGTGTCGCCGCCGGGCGAGGCCGACATCCCGGTGACGAGGGGGTCGGCCGCGTCGGCGTGGTAGCGCTCGGCGATGTAGACGTACGCGTAGTCGCCGGTCGCGCGGTGGCACTCGTCGAAGGTGCAGTGGGTCACGTCGCGCAGCGAGATCCGGTTGCCGACCAGGTCGTTCTCGACCACCTGTGGAGTCGCGATCACGATCCGGGCGTCCTCCCACAGCGCGGCGCGGTCGTCCGGCTTCACGTCGCCGGTGAACACGACGATCTCGTCGTCCGGAATCTCCAGCGCCTCGCGGTAGAAGTCGGCGTGCTGCTGGACGAGGGGTTTGGTGGGGGCTAAAAAGAGCGCCTTCCCGCCCGCCTCGTGGAGGCGCTCGGCGGTGACGAGCAGGCTGACCGTCGTCTTGCCGAGGCCGGTCGGGAGACAGACGAGGGTGTGTTCGTCGGCGGCGGCGTCCGCCAGTTGGAGCTGGTAACGGCGCCGCTGGAGGAAGTCGTCGACGAGCAGGGGTCTGTCCATGCCGGCGGCCTCGGTCGCCATCGGCGGCTCTTGGCCGGCACCGGCCTAAAGCCTTCGCGAAGCGGGGTGAAAGTTATCGATCGCCGGAGCGCTCCTCTCGAAGCTCCTCCGGAACGGTCTCGTCGACCAGCTCCGCCCACTCGGCGAGCCGGTCTCCGGATGGCGTTTGCGCACTCATCACGCGACGGATCTCGGTGGTACGTATTAACACTTACCCCGTTTCCACGCGTGTTGGGGTCGGTCCGGCCGTGCGCCGCCTGCGTTCCGCGGGCGCCGCCCCCGCTCCGCGGGGTCGTCGGCGCCGACTCGCACGCCTTTTACCGCTCACGCGCCTCGGACCGGCATGAGCAACCTCGACGAGTTCCTCGCGGGCGAGCGGCTCGACGACGTCGTCTTCTACCTGAGCGACGCGTACCTCGACGACGACTCCCGACTCCGCAGCGTCGGCACCGAGACGGACGACGGGGTCCGGCTGATCCTCGACGGCGAGACCGGTCGGTCCGCGTTCGAGGCCGGCACGGGGATGGGCGCGATGGAGTTCGCCAAGACGGCGATGGGCGCCGAGGGAGATATCGCCCGCTCGCTCGACGGCGGAACGTGTCCGTTCGCGGACGGCGGTGGAGACGAGGACGGCCCCGACGACGACCACGACGTCAACTTCGTCTTCGCGTTCGCGGAGGCGCAAAACGAGGAGGTCGGCGGCCTCTACGCCGAGGGCGACGTGGTCCACGCGTACGCTCACTGCACCTGTGGAGAGAGCTACTCACGCAAGTGGGTCGTCGGCGACCGCGACGACTGACGCGACGGTTCGTAGCGGGCGTTACTCCTCCTCGCCGGTGGGTGGGCCTACTCCTCTTCCGGCGCGTCCTCTTCCGGCACCGCCCCCTCGACGAGCGACTGGTTGGCGTACTGCTCGCGGAGGTCCTTCTTCGAGAACTTCCCGGTCGCGGTCTTGGGCACCTCGTCGATGAACTCCACCGCGTCCGGTACCCACCACTTCGGGTACTCGTCGCGGAGGCCGGCCTCGATCTCCTCGACTACGGCCTCGCGGTCGACGCCGTCGGCCGCGACCACGAACGCGACCGGTCGCTCCTGCCAGCGCTCGTGGGGGACGCCGACCACGGTCGCCTCGCTGACGCCGTCGTACGCCATGATCGCGTTCTCCAACTCGACGCTGGAGATCCACTCGCCGCCGGACTTGATCACGTCCTTGGTCCGGTCGACGAGCTGCATGTACCCGTCCTCGTCGACGGTGACCACGTCGCCGGTCTTCAGCCAGCCGTCCTCGAACCCCTCCTCGCTGGCGTCGGGTCGCGCGAAGTACTCCTGGGTCACCCACGGGCCGCGGATCCGGAGCTCGCCGAACGCCTCTCCGTCCCACGGGATCTCCTCGCCGTCCTCGTCGATCACCTCGAACTCCAGGCCCGGGACGACAAGTCCCTGTTTCGACCGCTTGTCGACCTGCGTCTCGTAGTCGGCGTCGCGCAGGTCGTTCGTGAGGTGCGAGACGGTGCCGATCGGCGACAGCTCCGTCATCCCCCACGCGTGGAGCACCTCGACGCCGCGCTCGTCGTACCACTCGATCAGCGCCCGCGGCGCGGCGGCGCCCCCGATGATGACGGTCTCGAGCGTCGAGAGGTCGACATCGTTCCCCGCCTCGATGTACTCGCGGAGCCCGAGCCACACCGTCGGGACGCCCGCCGAGATCGTCACGCCCTCCTCTTCGATCAGGGCCGCAAGGTCTGCGGGGTCCGGCGACGGTCCCGGATAGACGTGTTTCGCACCCGCCGCGGTCGCGGTGAACGGCATCCCCCACGCGTTGACGTGGAACATGGGTACGACCGGCATGACAACGTCGGAGTCCTCCATCGGGATCCCCTGCGGCGTCTGGGAGGCCATCGTGTGGCTCCACAGCATCGACTGGGTGTACTCGACGCCCTTCGGCTTCCCCGTCGTGCCGGAGGTGTAACAGAGCCCGGCGGGCTGGTCGCCGTCGAGATCGGGCCAGTCGTAGTCGGTCGAGTGGTCCGCGATGAACTCCTCGTAGGGCGTCGCGTCGAGCGCGTCGATCTCGGACGAGCCCATGGAGACGAAATCGACGTCGTCGAACTCCGCGGCGCCCTCCGCCGCGCCGGCGAGTTTCGGCGCCAGCGACGCGTCGACGAAGACGATCTCGTCGTCGGCGTCCTCGACGATGTAGCGGATGTGCTCGTCGGGCAGGAGGGGGTTGATAGTGTGGAGCTGCGCGCCGGCATTCGGGACGCCGAAATACGTCTCGAAGTGGCGGGTGTGGTTCCAGCAGAACGTCGCGATCCGGTCGCCGCGCTCGATCCCGTACTCGTCGAGCGCGTTCGCGAGTTGCGCCGTGCGATCGGCGTACTCGGCGTACGTGTGTCGCGTCCGCCCCTCGTGGGTCCGAGAGACGACTTCGGTGTCCGGGTACAGTCGTTCGGCGCGCCACAGGAAGGGTCGCAGGGTCTGGGAGTGTCCACCGGGCATACCTCACACACCACGGGGGCAGGAACTATGAACGTTATCATGGTTGATCATTATGGTTGTCGGGAGGGGGAGTTCGACAACGCGGTCGCTTAGGTATAAATGACTGCTGGCCCCGGTCGACGGTGAACGCGCCCAAAGCCCCGCACAGCACCGCCGGAAGACGGCCCTTCTCGATCACTACTGTTTAAAAACCGTTAGCTATCCCTTAAAAAGGCTCGCGTGGACGGGCGCGTGGTCCGACTCCGGGCGCGGGGTTTCGTCGCTCTCGCCGCCGCCGTCGTCGGAGACCGCCCGACCCTCGACCCCCTCCGCGAGGAAGTCGCGGAGCGGCGGGCCGACGTGTTCGGGTTCCACGAGGAACGCGTCGTGGCCGTGGTCGGAGTCGATCACGTGGTGCGCGACCGGGGCGTCGCCGGCGCGGAACGCGTCGGCGAGCGACGACGACTGTTCGACGGTGAAGTGCCAGTCGGCGGTGAAACTCAACAGGAGCGCCTCGCCCTCGAAGGCGCCGAGCGCGTCGGCGTCGGTGCCGTGGCCCGCGGCGAGGTCGTACTCGTCCATCGCGCGCGTGAGGTAGAGGTAGCTGTTGGCGTCGAACCGCTCGCTGAACCCCTCCGCCTGGTAGTCGAGGTACGACTCCACCTCGCGGTACGGGAAGAACGCCGCCGTCGGCTCCGGCGGGAGCCCCAGGTCCCCCTCCTCGCGGGTCAGCGAGTCGCGGCCCGCCGAGCGCCGCCCGAACTTCCGTTCCATCGACGCCTTCGAGAGGTACATGATGTGTCCGATCTGGCGGGCCAGAGCGAGTCCCTCGTCGGGCGAGGGACGGTCATCGCCGTAGTAGTCGCCGCCGTTCCAGTTCGAGTCCGCGCGGATCGCCCGTCGGGCGACCGCGTCGAGCGCGAGACACTGCGCGTCGAGCCGCCCGGCGGTCGCGATGGCGACCACGCGGTCGACGTCGTCCGGGTAGCGCTTCGCCCACTCCAAGGCGTTCATCCCGCCGACGCTCCCGCCGACGACGGCGCGGAGGCGCCCGACGCCGAGGTGGTCCAGCAGGCGGCGCTGCGCGCGCGCCCAGTCCTCGACCTGCACCGGCGGGAAGGCGGTGCCCCACCGGTCGTGATCGGGCTCCTCGGGGAGGTCGAGGTCGGCGGGGCGCTCGCTCGTCGGCCCCGTGGTGCCGTAACAGGAGCCGGGGACGTTCGCGCAGACGACGTAGTACTCGGTGGTGTCTATCGCCTTCCCCGGCCCGACGATGTCGTCCCACCACGCGCGGGCCTGCCCGGCCTGTCCGGCCCCGCGGGTCCCCTCGTCGCGCTCCGGCGCTGGCGACCGGGCGACGTTCTGGCTGCCAGTGAGGGCGTGACACACTAACACGACGTTGTCGCCGTCGAACTCGCCGTGGGTCTCGTAGGCGACCTCCAGGTCGGGGACCGACTGGCCGCACTCGAAGGTGAACTCCCCGAGGGAGGCGACGCCGTGGTCGGTCGAGAGGGTGCTCACGGCGTCACACCTCCGAGTCGCCGGCGGATCGCTCCGCCGGGTCGTTCGCGCCCTCCTCGCCGGCGGCGAGCCCCCGGTCGAGGTCGGATATTACGTCGTTCGCGTCCTCGATGCCGACGGAGAGTCGGAGCATCTCCGGATAGACGCCGGCGTCCCGCTGCTCCGCCTCGTCCATCTGCGCGTGAGTGGTCGAGGCGGGGTGGATGACGAGCGTCTTCGCGTCCCCGATGTTCGCGAGGAAACTTGTCAGGTCGACCGCCTCGCAGAACGTCTTGGCGGCCTCGTAGCCGCCGTCGACGCCGAAGGTGACCATCCCGCCGTAGCCGTCGAGGTACTCGGCCGCGTTGCCGTGGCTCTCGTGGTCCTCGAAGCCGGGGTACGCGACCCAGTCGACCCGGTCGTCGTCGCGCAGGAACTCGGCGACGGTCCGGGCGTTCTCGCAGTGGCGCTCCATCCGCAGCGGGAGCGTGTTGAGCCCCTGAATCGTCTGCCACGCGTCGAAAGGCGACTGCTGGCCGCCGATCGGTCGGACCCCTCGCTGGCGGGCGACGTTGGCGAAGGCGGCGTCGCCGAACCGCTCGACGAAGTCGATCGGATAGGCCGGCGACTGGCCGTCGAGTTCGTCGTAGTCGGCGTCGGGATGGTCCCACGGGAACTGCCCGCCGTCGACGACGACGCCGCCGACGGTGGTGCCGTTGCCCGTGATCCACTTCGTCGTCGACTCCCAGACGATGTCGGCGCCGTGCTCGAACGGGCGGCAGAGGTAGGGAGTCGCGAACGTGTTGTCGACCACGAGCGGGACGGCGCGCTCGTGGGCGACCTCGGCGAGCCGCTCGAAGTCGGGCGTAACGAGCGAGGGGTTCGCGATCGTCTCGACGTGGACGAACGCGGTGTCGTCGTCGATCTCCTCCGCGTACGCCTCGTAGTCGAGCGTGTCGACGAGCCGCGCCTCGACACCGCGGCGGTTCGCGATGCTCGTGAGGTAGGCGGCCGTGCCGCCGTACATCTCGGAGCTGGCGACGACGTTGTCCCCCGCGCTCGCGAGCACGGTCGTTATCGCGTCGAGCGCCGCCATCCCCGAGCCGGTGGCGACCGCGTCGGAGCCCCCCGACAGGTCGGCGATGCGGTCCTCCAAGACGCTCACGGTCGGGTTGGAGAGCCGGGAGTAGATGTGGCCCTCCGCCCGGAGCGCGTACATCTCCGCCGCCGTGTCCGCGTCGTCGAAGACGTAGGAGGTCGTCTGGTGGATCGGGGTCGCACGCGACCCGGTCGCCGGGTCGGCCTCGGCGCCGGCGTGGAGACTCCGGGTGTTGAACCCACGTGTCATGTGTGTAGTGCATATATCTTCAAGCATCTATAACCCTCAGTTACGGCAAGTGATGCCTCGGCCTGCGCCGGATCGAGGACGACGAGACGCGGGGGCGGCCCTCCCCGCTGCCGACCGGTCGAAGCGTGAGTTTATGCCCGATCGCGAGCCAACGATCTGGTAATGGCAGTCGCCGATCTCCCCGTGCCGGAGCTCACATCGCGCGCGAGCGCCTGCGCCGACCGGCTCCGCGCCGCGGACCGCGTGCTGCTCGCCTCCCACATCGACGCCGACGGGCTCACCAGCGGTGCGATCGCTTCGACGGCGCTCGCGCGGGCCGGGATCGACCACGAGGTCGTCTTCGAGAAACAGCTCGACGCCGAGTCGATCGCCGGCATCGCCGCCCGCGAGTTCGACGTGGTGCTGTTCACCGACTTCGGTTCCGGCCAGCTCGACGTGATCGCCGAGCACGAGGACCGCGGCGACTTCGTCCCCGTCATCGCCGACCACCACCAGCCGGCTGACCGCGACACGGAGTTCCACCTCAACCCGCTGCTCGAAGGGCTCGACGGCGCGAGCGAGCTGTCGGGAGCGGGCGCGAGCTATGTGCTCGCCCGGGCGCTGGAGGGGCCGGACGGCGACAACCGCGACCTCGCCGCGCTGGCGGTCGTCGGGGCCGTGGGCGACATGCAGGACTCCGACGGCGGGCTCGTCGGCGCCAACGAGGCGGTCGTCGCCGACGGCGTCGACGCGGGCGTCATCGAGACGCGGACGGATCTCGACCTGTACGGCAGGCAGACGCGCCCGCTGCCGAAGCTGTTAGAGTACGCCTCCGACGTGAAGATCCCGGGCGTCTCGAACGACGAGGCGGGGGCGATCGCCTTCCTCACCGACCTCGACGTCGACGTGAAACGCGACGGGGAGTGGCGACGCTGGGTCGACCTCGACGGCGACGAGCGGCAAGTACTCGCTTCCGGGCTGATGCGCCGCGCCGTCGCCTCCGGGGTCCCCGCCGACCGGATCGAGGCCCTCGTCGGCACCTCCTACACTCTCGTCGACGAGGAGCCCGGCACGGAGCTACGGGACGTGAGCGAGTTCTCCACCCTCCTCAACGCAACCGCCCGGTACGAGCGGGCCGACGTGGGACTCGCGGTGTGTCTCGGCGACCGCGGCGACGCGCTCGTCGAGGCGCGCCGTCTCCTCCGGAACCACCGGAAGAACCTCTCTGAAGGGCTTCGGTGGGTCAAAAACGAGGGCGTCACGGACGAGGAGCACCTCCAGTGGTTCGACGCCGGCTCGCGGATTCGCGAGACGATCGTCGGCATCGTCGCCGGGATGGCGATCGGCTCGCCGGCGGTCGACCGCTCGAAGCCCGTGATCGCGTTCGCGGAGGAGAGCGCCGAGGAACTGAAGGTGTCATCGCGTGGGTCTCACGCGCTCGTCCGGCAGGGGCTCGACCTCTCCGCGGTGATGCGGGAGGCGAGTCAGGCCGTCGGCGGCGACGGCGGCGGGCACGACGTGGCCGCGGGCGCGACGATCCCGATCGCCGAGCGGGACGCGTTCCTCGCCGAGGCGGACCGGCTGGTCGGCGAGCAGCTGTCGTAAGAGGTCGCGATCAACCCAATCACTTCAGTGTCGCGTAGGTCAAAAGCGACACCGCGAGCAGTTCGAGCACGCGCATCCCGAGCACGACCTGTCCCACGAGGGGGTCCATCGCGTACAGCGTCCGCATTTTGCTGAAGAAGAAGGCGATAGAGACCAGGTTCTCGACCAACAGGACGGCGCTGAATCCCAAGAGCCCCAGCAGTAGCGTCGAGCGGAACTCCCGGTAGTTCTCGAGCCAGACCGCGGCCAACACCGCCAACAGCGCACTGTTGATCCCCGTGATCAGGATGGCGATAACGGTGGGTGTGACGGGACTCATTCGGCGTCAACCTCCGACATGATCTCCTCGAACGTCTCTGCGTGGCGCTCGAAGTTGTCGGTCAGGAAGTAGAGCTTCCCGTAGTCGTGGTCGCTCGGCTCGACGACGTCGTGGTCTTTCAACATCTCTAGGTGGTGAGTGATCGTGTTGTAGTCAACGTCCAGTGCCTCCGCGAGCTCGTTCGCGTTCCGGGGACGGGTGCGGAGTTCCCGGACGATCCGGACCCTGTTGGCACCACCGCGACTCGCGACGAACAAGTACCACAGGGCCTTCTCCATCTGGCGTACTGGTGTGTTGGGTAGGTGATGAAAGTCGTTTCGGCCCGGACGGGACGGTCCGGGGAGCGATCGCAGGACGGCGGTCGACACGTCAGCCGACCGTTCGGCGGACCCAGCCGGACGACCCAGTCGGCGACGGATCCGACGGCTCTCGGAGCTGCCGATTCCCCTCCCCGTCGACCGCGCGGACGACGACCTCGTGCGTCCCGTCGGGGTCGAACACGTGGCGCCACTGTCGCCAGACATCTACGTCGGGAAGCCGCTCGGAGAGCGTCGCGTCGGTCCACGAATCGCCACCGTCGGTCGAGACCTCGACTCGTTCGATCCCGCGCGTCCCGGCGTATGCGTGGCCGGCGAGTTCGATCCGACCGTCGTCGAGCGCCGTAATTCCCTCGTCCCAGAGCTTGGCGACCGTCTTCACCTGGCCGGTCCCCTCCCAGCCGCGCTCCTCCCAGTAGCCGTCCTCTTCGACGTTCAACAGCTCGATCTCCGAGAGCCACTTCACGTTTGTCTCTCCCCAGTGCCCCGGGATCAACACTCGGACCGGGTGACCGTGACCGGCGGGAAGCTCCTTCCCGTTCATCCCCCACGCGAGGAAGCCGTCGGCGAGCACGTCGACCGGGAACTGGACGTAGTACCCGTCCTCGCCGCGCAACATCGCGCAGTTGCACTCGCCCTCCGGGTCGACGGACTCGAGTAACGGGCGGATCGGCGTCCCCGTCCAGACGGCGTTGTCCAGTTTCCGCTCGTTCAGACGCTCGCCCACGCACCGCAGCGTTACCGCGCGGTGCTCGACGGGACGGTCGATCAGCTCGTCGAAGGTGACCGTCCGCTCGGAGGCCGTCTCGCCGGTGAACGTCAGCGACCACTCGGTCGCGGTGACCGCGGGGTCGAACTCCGCGATGTCGACGTTGTAGAACTCGCCGATCGGGCTCACCATGCCGAGGAGGTCGTCGCTTTCGACCGCCAGCGAGGCCGATTCGAGCTCCCGAAGCCGCGCGGTCGCGCCCTCGGATCGCGGGGCGTCAGCGAGCGGCTCGTCGTCCATCGCGAGCGCTCGCCGACCGGCGACCGTCACAGCGGCGAACCCGAGCGCCCCCACGACGATACCGAGCGTCCGGCGACGAACCGCATCAACGGCACCAGTCGACGCCGCTGCGACGGCGGACTCGTCTCCAGACGCCGGATCGGGCGCGGGGAACCCACCTGCCGCGACGACGGCTGCCACGGGGAGCGCCACGCCCAGCGCCTGCGTCGGGTCGCCGGTCAGGCCGGCGGCGAGTAGCCACGACGCCGCGCCGGCTGCCACGGCGCCGACCAGCCACCGATCGACGCGCTCAGAGAGCCGGAGGCCGGCGAACGCAATCGCACCGAACAGCCCGATCACGGTCGCGAACGCCACGGCGATGTGGATCAGATGCCCCGCGTCGCCGACGGTCTCGATGGCGAAGGTCACGACCGGTCCGGGCGTCCGGTTGACGATGGCCTGGTCGACGGGCCGGACAACGAACGACGGGGTCCACCCCGTGAGGAGGTACGATCCGGCGGCCCCGGTGGTCCCGGCCGCCGCAGCGAGAAGCGTCTCTCGATGTTCGGTAACGTTGATCACGATCTACGTCGGAGTTACAGTCACCTGAACCACGTCCTCGGCGGCCGGGTACTCGTGGCCGTCGTCGACATCGCTCAGCCGGCGCACGACGCCGTCCTCGTCGGAACCTTGGTCGGGAGCGCCCTGTGCGGGCGCCTGGTCGGGACCGGTTCCGGGAGACTCCGTGTTCGGCTCTGTCCCCGCGTCGAACAGCGCCACGGTATCGGTGATGTCGCCATCGACCGGATCGCCGTCCTCGGGCCACAGCGCGATCCCCTCCTCGTCCGTCGAGATGAACACGTCGTTCGAGGGGACGAACATCGAGGCGAAGGAGAGCCGCTGGCCGGGCGCGACCGTCACCTCGAACTCGAAGGCGCCGCCGGGCGAGAGGCTCTCCCAGCCGCGATGGGAGTCGTGCATGAACGCCTCGTCGCCGGCGAACTCCTTCGGGACGAGCCACCAGCTCGTCGTCTCCGTCGTCCCCGGCCCTCGGGGGTTCCACTTCCGGATGCAGGCCCACGGCCCGCCCCAGCCGCCCGACTGGATACCGTGGATGATCGAGACGTTCGGGAACACCGTCCCGAAGTGAAACACCGACCGACCGAACAGTTCGCGCTGCTCGTCGCTGAGCTCGGAACTCAGCGCGTCCGCGATCCCGTCGGGGTAGCCCATGAACGTGTCCGCGTCCTCGGAGAGGTAGTAGCCGATCGAGTGCCGATCCGTACAGGCCAGATAGGAGGCGCCGGGGAAGTCGTCGAGTTCCTCCCACGGCCCGCGCGCGAGGTTCTCCGTCTCAAGGCCGGCCTGGTGGGTCGTCAGGACGTGATACGAGTCGCCCGAGAAGTTGTCGGCCGAGGTCTTCCAGTCGTGGTTTGACTCCCAGCGGTGAGGTTCGCCGACGACGGTCATCCCCTCCTCGGTCGTACCGAACAGGAGATCCAGATACCAGGTGAAATCGCCGAGATAGGTTTCGAGGTCGGGACCCTCGTCGGCGATCCGGCCGAAGACGAGTCCCTGGTAGGTGTCGAGGTGGGCCTCTTCGAGGCTGATCTCGTCTTCGTCCAGGTCCTGATAGGCCTCGGCCATGTGGGGCATGCCCTGGAGCGTGCCGTCGTTCTTGTAGGTCCAGCCGTGGTACGGACAGCGGAAGTGGGAGGTGTTGCCCGACTCGGCCGTGCAGAACTGCGCGCCGCGGTGCATGCAACTGTCGAGGAAAGCGTGTAACTCGCCGCGCTCGTCGCGGGTGAGAATGAAGGGGTCCTCGCCGATGTAGCGGCGCGCGTAGTCACCGGGCTCGGCGAGTTCGGAGACGTGGCCGAGGTAGACCCACGCGCGACCGAAGACGCGCTTCAGTTCCGCCCGGTAGACGTCGGGGTCGTTCGTGATCTCCAGCGGGTACCTGCCCTCGTCGAGCGCGACGCCCGTCTTCTCGATCAACCGTTCCACTCGCTCCGGTCCGTCGGCGTCGGCGGGTGCGGCCATAATACGCGAGAGATCGCTCCCGGCTCATTAATAGGTTGTGGCGCGTTCAACTGACGGGTCGTTCGGTGGTCGTTCGTCCCGTTCTGACCGAGCCGTGTCGACGCGTGCCGACTTGCTGTTCACGGCACCGCGGCGACAACCTCGATCTCGATGTCGGCGTCGTCGGCGATCCGGGCCACTTCGAGGGCGGTCCGGGCCGGCGGGTCGCCGTCGAAGAAGTCGCGATACACCGCGTTCATCTCCTCGAAGTCGCCGACGTCGGTCAGGTAGACGGTCGTCTTGAGGACGTCGTCCATGCCGGCGTCGGCCTCGTCGAGGATCCGCTCGATGTTTTCGAGGGACTGTTGGGTCTGGACGCCGATCGGTTCCTCCGAGAGCACGTCGCCGTCGGGTGTGACCGGTATCTGGCCGGCAGTGAAAACGAGGTTCCCGTCGGTCGCGCCGTGGCTGTACGGGCCGAGCGGCTCGGCGTTGCCGTCCGCGTTGATCGTTCGCTTCACAGTTCGACCAGTGACGAGAACGGCTTAAACCCGGCGCCGGTGGGGCGGATCAGGCGTCCGCCGAACGCAGAGATGGTTTATGACCTTAAAGATCGGCGTCGGGGGGCGGACCAGATATTTATACCTGTCTTCCCAACCGAACGGACAACGAGCCACCGCGGTTAGCGAGGCATCCACATGCACGTCGATCTCACCATCAACGGCGAGGAACAGGAATACGCAGTAACGCGTTCGGAGAGTCTGCTCGACGTCCTCAGACGCAACGGCTACACGGGCGCGAAACGGGGGTGTGACACCGGCACCTGCGGCATGTGTACCGTCGTCGTCGACGGCGACCCCGAGATGTCCTGTGTCACGCCCATCGCGAAGGCCGACGGCGCGACCGTCGAGACCATCGAGGGGCTGGGCAGCCAAGACGACCTCGACCCCGTCCAGGCGGCCTTCGTCGACAACTCCGCGCTCCAGTGTGGCTTCTGCATTCCGGGGATGATCATGCGCTCGAAGGCGCTGCTCGACGAGAATCCCGACCCCACCGAGCAGGAAATCCGCGAGGCGCTGTCGGACAACCTCTGTCGCTGCACGGGCTACAAGAAGATCGTCGAGGCGGTCCTCGACGCCAGCGACCGACTGGACGGCGACCCCGCGGTGGCGGCCGACGGCGGGTCGCTCCCGACGGACGAGTGCTGTCAGGCGGCCGGTGGCAGGTGCCAGCACCCGGACGCCACCGGTGGGGGAGGTGAGCAATGAGCACGCCCGACGACGCTCCCGAGGCCGACGTCTCCTCGGAGGCCGACATCTCCTCGGAGGCCGACATCTCCTCGGAGGCCGACATCTCCACGCAAGCGGATGTCGAAGAGTCCGAGCCGGCCGGAACGGAAACAGAGGCGGAGGCGAAAAGCGAGACCGACCGGCGGGTCATCGCCGAGGACGAGGAGAAATACGACGCACGGAAAATCGTCACCGGGGACGCGCGCTACACCGCGGACTACCGCGAGCGGTTCCCGGACCTGGCCCACGGCGTGATCGTCCGTAGCGACGTGGCACATGGCGTCGTCACCGACGTCGACACCGAGGCCGCCGAGTCCATGGACGGCGTTCACGCCGTCGTCACGCCGTTCGACGACGTGATCCCCGACACCCTCTACTCCAGTTCCGGCCAGTCCTATCCGGAGCCGAGCCCGTGGGACATGCGAGTCCTGCGGAAACACGTCCGCTTCGTCGGCGACCCCGTCGCGGCGGTCGCGGCCGAGACTAGAGAGATCGCCGACCGCGCGGCCCGCCAGGTCGACGTGACCTACGAGGAGCGCGAGGCGGTGCTCGACCCCGAGCGCGCGACCGACCCCGACGCGCCACGGATCTTCGAAGACGGCGAGGTCGAGAACGCCCAGTCCGGCGCGGACTACGAGCGCAACCTCGAATCGTCCTTCGAGGGTGAGGTCGGCGACGTTGACGCGGCGTTCGCGGCGGCCGACGACTCGCAGGTGCTGGAGATGGAGTTCGAGACGCCGTATCAGTCCCACTGCGTCCCGGAGCCGCACACCACTATCGCGTACACGGACGAGGACGACCGCTACACCTTCGTCACGGCGACGCAGGTGCCGTTCCACACGCGCCGCCAGATCGCACATCTGTTCGACGTGCCGATCCGCGACGTCCGCGTGATAAAACCGCGCGTCGGTGCGGGCTTCGGTGCGAAACAGGAGATGGTCATCGAACCGGTCGCGCTCGCGCTGCATCAGGTCGCGGATCGGCCGGTCAAAGTGGAACTGACTCGCCGCGAGGAGTTCTACGCGGTCCGCTCGCGACACCCGATGTCGATGCGGACCCGCAGCGCCGTCACCGAGGACGGCGCTATCGAAGCGCTTGACCTCTACGCGCTGTCGAACTCCGGCGCCTACGGTACTCACGGGATGACCGTCGCCCACAACGTCGGGACGAAGGCGCTCCCGCTGTACCCCCGCGTGCCAAACGCCCGCTTCGAGGGCGACGTGGTTCACACGAACCTGCCGATGGGCGCGGCGATGCGCGGCTACGGCGCGCCCCAGGGTCACTTCGCCGTCGAGGTCCACGTGGACGAACTTGCGCGTCGACTCGACGAGGACCCCATCGAGTTCCGCCGCGTGCACGCCATCCGCGAGGGCGACGTCGACCGCATCTCCGCCGCCGACTCCCCCGACCCCGACCGGTTCGCCCGCGAGATTCGCTCGTGTGGGATCCGCGAGTGCATCGACCGCGGGCTCGAGGCCGTGAACTGGGACGAGGTCGACCAGCCCGACGACCCGCACCGCCACCGCGGACTCGGAATCGCGCTGTGCGCGCAGGGCAGCGGCGTCGCCGGGAAGGAACTCGGCGCGGCGAAACTGAAGATGAACGAGGACGGTTCCTTCAACCTCCAGGTCGGCGGCGTCGACGTCGGCAGCGGCAACGACACGATGTTCACCCAGGTCGCCGCCGAGGTGCTCGGCTGCGAGCCGACCGACGTCGTCGTGAAATCGTCCGACACGGACCTGACGCCGTTCGACTACGGCGCCTACGCCTCCTCGACCACCTACATCAGCGGTCGCGCGGTGCAGAAGGCCGCCGAGGACGCGAAAGAGCGCCTGCTCGCGTGGGGGAGCAAGATGCTGGACGAACCGGTTGACGACCTCGCGACGGGCGACAGCGAGGTGTACAGCGAGGCCACGGGCGAGGCCGTCACGCTCGAGGAGATCGGTTACGAGGCGACTTACGGCGAGGACGAGCGCGAGCAGATCATGGGCGACGGCAGTCACGCGACCGACGAGAGCCCGCCCCCCTTCGGCGCGCAGTTCGTCGACGCGACCGTCGACGAGCGCACCGGCGAGTTCGAGATCAACAATCTCGTGTTCGCCGCCGACTGCGGTGTCGCGATCAACCCGCCGCTCGCGGAGGGGCAGGTCGAGGGCGGCGAGCACATGAGCCTCGAGTACGCGACCAGCGGCACCCTGGAGTTCGACGACGAGGGCAGCCCTCAGACGCTTGGCTTCCGCGGCTACGGGATGCCGCGGACGACCGACCACCCGCCGATGGAGACCATCCTCGTCGAGACCCACGAACCGACCGGGCCCTTCGGCGCGAAATCGATCGGCGAACTCCCGACCAACGGCGTCCCGCCGGCGCTGTCGAACGCGATCCGCGACGCCGTCGGCGCGCGCGTCACAGAATTGCCGATCACCGCCGAGAAAGTCCAGGCGGCGATCGACGACGACGAACAGGACGCGTCGGCGCCCGAATGACTGGGACTGCCACCCGGTCGCTTCGTCGGGCAATTCCCGCGCGAGGGCCAACAGTTATCCCCGCGGAACGGCACAGTTGGGGCATGAAGACGCGAGCGCGAGGTGTCGCGTGACGTGGCCCACGTCGGCTTCCTCGTGACCGGCGGCCCATTCGACAGCCAGCGGTGGCGTACCGCCTACGAACTCGGACGGGCGGCGCTGGACGACGGCCACGAGGTCACCTACTTCCAGTACCTCGACGGCGCGCTGGTGCCCGTCGCCGACCAGTCGTTTCCCGACTGCGCCGACGGCGGCCTCTTCGACGAGATGCCCGCCGAGAAGTTCGCGGAACTCGTCGACGACGGCGCGACCGTCATCTGTTGCGGGCTCTGTGTCGACGCCCGCGGGATCGACGCCGAGACCGACTACCCCGACGGCGTCGAGGTCGGCCTCCTGCCCGACCTCGCGGACCTGGTCGGGGAGGCAGACAGGGTGATCTCGCTGTGAACCGGACCGTTCCCGGTCGGGAGGGCCGGCGATGAAACAGACCGTCCTCGTGATGCTCACCCGCGCGCCCTACGGCCGCGTCCACGTCCCGGAGGGACTGCGCGCGGCCCGCGGCGTCGCCGCCGGCTTCGACCGCCACGACGTCACCGTCCTGTTCACCGAGGACGCCGTCTACGCGGCTCGCGAGTCCGTCGACCGCGAGGCGCTGAACATGCCGGGCCACCTGGCCGACCTCGACGCCGAGGACGGCGACCTGGTCGCCGACGCCGACGCGATGGCCGCACGCGGCGTCGACCGCAACGAAATCGCACCGGACGTCACGGTCGCGTCGGGTGACGAGGTCGCCGACCTCGTCCGCGGGGCCGACCACACCCTGGACTTCTGACCATGCTCTACCTCATCGACAAACCGCTGGCCGACGTCGCCCTGCGAACCGCCGCGACCGACGACGACGCCGTTCTCGTCCTGATTCAGGACGGCGTCGTCCTCGACCCCGACCTCGACGCACCGACCTACGCCGTCGCGAAAGACGTCGACGTCCGCGGCGTCGACCCGCCCGACGGCGTCGAAGTGGTCGACTACGACGCCGTTCTCGACCTGATCCTCGACCACGAGGT
>ENA-ORCR01000302-ORCR01000302.1-marine-metagenome-genome-assembly--contig:-NODE-302-length-36086-cov-6.662945_pt1 | contig 36086 bp, 38 predicted proteins | sample MGYA00237782_ERZ508514 | MGnify/ENA primary metagenome ERZ508514 (study PRJEB26185, sample SAMN06268960) | marine metagenome | isolation source: Eden Landing Ponds, San Francisco, CA, USA | place...
GCCGCGACGGCGCTGACGGTCGTGCTGTGGCTGTTCGACCGGTAGCCCGACACCCAAAGCTTGATACTAACTAACGTGTTAGTTATTTATGAGGTAACTAGGAATGGGTGGTCACCAGCAGGCAACAGCGTTCTCGCGGCCGGGGGTGGTCGCGGGAGAGATCGAACGGGTCAGTCTCGACGCCCGGATCGGCGAGTCGGTCGTCGTCCTCGCGTTTTATCCGTCGGACTTCGGGCCCAAATCGGGCCAGAGCGCCGCACTTTTGCGTGCGGTCGAGCGGCTGTCGAGCGAGGGCGACGCCGAGGCGGTCGGGGTCGCGCCGGAGTCGGTGTACAGTCACCAGCGGTTCGCCGAGGAGGCAGGCATCGACGTGCCCCTCGTCAGCGACGCGTCCGGCGAGATCGCCGAAACGTACGGCGTGGCGGCGAGCGGTGATAGCGGCCAGCCACTGGTCAAGCGGGCGCTGTTCGTCGTCGACTACCGCGGCGTGATCGTCCACGAGTGGACGGCCGACCACGTGGCCGCGATGCCGGCCTTCGACGAGGTGCGGGCACAGATCGAGACGATCACGCCCGACCGGTCGGCCCAGGGCAGTTACCGCGTCGGCTACGCCCACTACCGCGAGGGCCGGCGCTACCTCTCGAACGGGTTCGAACACTGCGAAGCGGGCAACTGGGGGCTGGCGGGGTCGGCCTTCACCGAGGCGTGCCAGGAGTTCAGCGAGGCGCCCGAGGTGTTCCCGGCCGGGCAGCGGCTGGCCGACGACGGGCCGCTGCGCGAGCGAAACAGCCGCGGTCGACAGACGGCGACGACCTACTGGGAGGCCGCCGAGTGGCTCGCCGGGTTCGCGACCGCCTCGCGCAAGGAGAACGCGGCCAACCGCCGGGAGAGTCGAACCGCCGCCGAGGAGGCCCTCCAGCAGGTCCGCGACGTGACGCTGCCAGAGCCCGAGGGCGGGCCGGTCTCTACCGACCGCTCGGCCTCTAACGAGCGACCAGCCTAAACGGGCGTTGCCCCGTGGCCGGTACTGACTGCCGTCTCACTCGACGACTCGCACCCCGTCACCGACTGCGAGTCGCTGCTCCCGGTCGGGTTCGGGGACACGAGCGATCAGCATGAGCGTGTAGTAGTGGTCGAAGGCGTCGAAGTCGGCCCACTCGGGGAACGTCGCCTCGCGGCGTTCGAGGAACCGCTCGCGGAACTCCGGGGTCGGCTCGCCGGTGTCGGGGTCGCGTTCGGGGACGACACAGCGACCGCAGGGCGTGACCCCTTCGATGCGCACAGTCGAGTCATCGTCGCCGACCGCAAAGGCCGAGGCACCGTCCCCGACGAAGCGGTCTTCCCAGAACGCGGGGACGCCGCCGACCTCGACGTTCGCTCTGAGCCGTCGGCGTGTGCCATCGACCGTCACGTCGTCGAACCACGACGCCACTTCCCGCAGCGTCGCCGTCGAGACGACCGACGGCCCCATGTCCCGGCGGTCGACGTAGCCCAGTTCGCGGTCCCGTTCGAGGTGGAGGTCGACGCCGAACACCTCGGAGAACCACTCGCTCGCAGCCGCCGGGTCGTCGGCGAGAGCGAACCGGTGTCGCTGGCCGTCCAGTTCGACGAGGAGCTCCCCCGTCGCCGGGTCGAAGTCGGTGTCGAGGTCGTGCACTCGGTCGGTTCGCTTGCCGTTGAGCACCTCGCCGTCGCCGTCGAACAGGGCGAACTCGCGGTCGTGGGCGAGCGTGCCACCGGGCGTCACGGTCGCCGTCTCGCGGTCGACGCCGTCGAGCCCCTTGACCGGGTAGACGGTGAGCCGTTCGATCTGTGCCATGGTGAAGCCACCGTCGCCGAGTGCCTTGAAACGGCTCGTTCGTATGATTTTTACCCGTTTGTCGTGTGGCAAGCCACCATGGCGCAGTCGACAGTCGACACGCCGGAGTGGGGAATCGGTGGCCTGGCAGAACAGGCGAACAAAGCCTTCGCGGTCGGAGCGGTCGTCGTCCCGCTGGCGGCGCTGGCGGCGGCACTTGTCAGCGGCAACGTCAGAACGCTGACCTACGTCCACGTGATGGCCGGCGTGCTGTGGACCGGCATCGACCTCTTCATGGGACTGGTGCTCGGGCCGGTGCTGGGCGGCCAGGAGCCGGAAGCGCGAGCCGACTTCTTCTCCTCGTTCACGCCGAAGATGACGTTCCTGATGCCGACGCTGGCCGCGGTGACCATCAGCGGCGGCATCCTGCTGGCGCTGCGACTCGGGAAGTTCCCGAACGCCGACCCGTGGCTGGCGCTGATGACCGCCGCGACGCTGATTCCGGTCGTCCTGCTCGTGGGCACCCAGTTCGGCGCGCTGACCGACCCGAAGACGCTCGTCGCCCTGGCGCTGGCCGTCGTCGGCTCCGGCGCGTACCTGGCGACCGCGCTCCCGCAGTTCGCGATGACCTCGTGGTGGATCGTCGCCGCGCTCGCCATCGTCACGGTGCTGTCCGTGCAGGGCTTCGGCGTCATCCTCCCCGGCGAAATCCGTATCTACCGGCAGGTCGTCTCCGAGAACCCGGACGTGGACCTCATCTCCGACATCGGGATGCGAAACGCCAAGCTCGGCGGCCTCCAGGGACTGATGCAACTGGCCATCGTGTTCGTGATGGTCGGCATCCGCTGGTGGACGCCGTAGTCGCGGGTTCGACCCGACGGCGCGACCGGGCGACACTGTTCTCACCGCTCGGCTCGTATCACTCGGTATGCACTTCGCCTACGCCGCCCTCTCGGACCGCGTGCTCGCTATCGACGGCGACGCCGTCGACGACTGTCTCGTCGGTCACGACATCGAGTGCGTCGCGGCCGACCCGGCCGCGCCGGACCGCGCGTTCGTCGGCACCGCAGACGACGGCCTCCAGCGGACCACGGACGGCGGCGCGTCGTGGACGCGGGTCCTCGACGCCGGCGACCGCGTGACGAGCGTCACGGTCGGCCCGCACGGCCCCGACGTGGTGTGGGCCGGCACGGAGCCGAGCGCCGTCTACCGCTCGACCGACGGCGGCGAGACGTGGGCGGAGCGGCCGGGGCTGACCGGCCTGGAGTCGTCGTCGCGGTGGTCGTTCCCGCCGCGGCCGCACACCCACCACGTCCGCTGGATCGCCCTCGCGCCGGACGACCCCGAACGGGTGTACGTCGCCATCGAGGCCGGCGCGTTCGTCCGTAGCTCAGACGGCGGCGAGACGTGGGTCGACCACCCCGAGGGCGCGCGCCGGGACAACCACACGCTGGCGACCCACCCCGACGCGCCGGAGCGGGTGTACACCGCCGCCGGCGACGGGTACGCGCTCTCGACCGACCGGGGGGCGACGTGGTCCCACCCGCAGGACGGCCTCGGCCACCGCTACGTCTGGGGGCTTGCGGTCCGTCCGGACGACCCCGACGGCGTGGTCGTCTCGGCCGCCAGCGGGCCGCGGTCGGCCCACAGCACGAGCGGCGAGAGCTACGTGTACCGGTGGACCGGCGACCGCTGGGCGGTGGCGATGGCAGGCCTGCCCGGGCCCGAGGGGCTGGCTCGGCCCGTGCTCGCGGCCGACCCCGAGGGCGGCCTCGTCGCCCTGACGAACCACGGCCTGTTCCGGTCGGCGGCGGGCGCGGAGTGGGCCGCCGCGTGGCCCGAGACGGGGGTGGCCGACTGGCCGAGCGAGTACGACCAGGTCCCGAGCGGCCTCGCGGTCGTCTGACCCCGTTTTCTCGGTGAGAAACTCGGTTGTCACTACTATGACAGCCGCGGCCCCACCGGCGAACGACATGGACATCGCGGACGCCCGCTCGGAGTGCGAGCGGGTCCTCCAGGCCGTCGAATCGAGCGTCGTCGCCGACAGGGAGTTCCTCGAGACGGTCCTGACAGCCGTCCTCGCGCGGGGGAACGTCCTCATCGAGGACGTGCCCGGGACCGGCAAGACGCTCACCGCCCGGAGCTTCGCGTCTGCGCTCGGGCTCTCCTTTTCCCGGGTCCAGTTCACGCCGGACCTCCTCCCGGCGGACGTGACCGGCACGCACGTCTACCGCGAGGCGGACGAGGCGTTCGAGTTCTCGCCGGGCCCGATCTTCGCGAACTTCGTGTTGGCCGACGAGATCAACCGCGCGCCGCCGAAGACCCAGGCCGCCCTGCTGGAGGCGATGGGCGAAGGGCAGGTGACCGTCGACGGCGAGACCCACGCGCTGCCGGAGCCGTTCGTGGTCGTCGCCACGCAGAACCCCGTGGAGAGCGAGGGCGTGTTCCCGCTCCCGGAGGCCCAGCGGGACCGCTTCCTCGTCAAGACGGCGATGGGCTACCCCGACGCCGACGCGGAGCGAGGGCTGTTGCGCCGGCGGACCGAGCGCGAGGCGCGGACGCCGAGCGCCGACGCCGTCCTCGACCCCGCGGACGTGCGCCGCCTCCAGACCGCTCCCGAGGACGTGACCGTCGACGACGACGTGCTCGGCTACCTCGTCGACCTCGTCGGCGCGACGCGGCGGGACGCTCGCACCGAGGTCGGCGTCTCCCCGCGCGGGACCCAGCGCCTGCTCGAAGCCGCCCGGAGCCGCGCCGTCGTCGAGGGCCGTGAGTTCGTCCGGCCGGCCGACGTGCAGGCAGTCGGCGAGGCGGTGCTCGCCCATCGGCTGGTTCTGACCGCCGACGCGACGGTCGAGGACGCGACCGCGGAAGACGTGGTCGCCGACGCCTTCGACCGCGTCGCCGTGCCGACGGTCGACTCCCCGGAGGCGAGCGCGACGGAGTGAGCGATGTCGGGGCAAGCGCTCGTTCGGGCCGCGACGACCGGGCCGGATCTCGACGTTCGGAGGGGCTGAGATGGAGCGACTTGGTTCGATCGCGCTGGCCGCCCTCACCGTCGTCGCGCTCGCGACGGTCGCCGCTTCGGTCGAGACAGTCTCGACTGCGCCCGCGGTCGAGCGCGAGGAGCCGACGCCGGGGACGCCGGAGCGGTATGGCGGACCCGGAAGCGGAGCGGAGACGCCGGGAACGCAGTCAGCGACCGCGGTGGAAGACCCGGACGAGGAGACGGCGACGCCCGCGAGCGCGTCGAGCGACGGGCCGCCGCCGTGGCAGGTAGCCGCCGGCCTCGTGCTGTTCGTCTGCGGCGGGCTGGCGGTCCTCTACGGACTCACGCGGGGCACCGCGGACGAGTCGCCGGCCGACGGTGACGACCCGGTTCCCGCGCCCGTGTCACCCGACCCGGACGCCGTCTCGCTGGCCACGGACGCGCCGCCGGACAACGACGTGTATCGGGCGTGGGCGGCGCTCCGAGAGCACGTCGAGACGCCGGCCGACGCGTCGACGGCCGCCGACGTGCGCGACGCCGCGGTCGCTGCCGGCCTGCCCGAGCGGCCGGCGTCGGCACTCACGGACCTGTTCTGTGTGGTCCGGTACGGCGATGCCGACGCCACCGCCGAGCGAGAGCGGCGGGCGCGGTCGCTCGCGAGCGACCTGTCGCTCTCGCTCGGGTCGGCCGACGGGGGCGGTGCGTCGTGACCTCGACCCGCCGACTCTCGGTCGGGGTCGGCCTGCTGTCCATCGCCGTCGGCGGCCTCCTGCTCGCGCTCCCGGCGCTCGGGAGCGGCCTCGTTCCGCGGACCGTCGCGACGCTCCTCACTGTGGGCGTCGGCACGGCGGCCGTGGTCATCGCGGGTCGGCGGCTGTTCGAGTCCGACGAGCCGCCCGTCCGCCTGCCGTCGCCGGAGTCGCGGCCCCGCTACCGGACGCCGGGGTCGTCGTTCGCCGGACTCCTCGACGACGTGAGCACGGTCGGCCGCCGGGCGGTCGACGACGCGGACGACTGGGACGGCGACGGCGAGTTCGCGCCACGGGAGCGGGTGTTCGCCGCGCTCCACGACCTGGCGGTGGCCGTGCTGGCCCGGACGGAGGGCCGCGACGCCGGCAGGGCCGCCGACCGCCTCGCCGACGGCCGCTGGACCGACGACGAGGACGCCGCCGCGTTCTTCGCCGAGGGGCTCAGGCCGCCGCTCCCGCGCCGGGCGTCGCTCCCCTGGGTCCGCCCGGAACTGCCCGTCGCGCGGCGGGCGCGCCACGTCGTCGCCGAACTCGCCGACCGGGCGGGGACCGACGCACCGGACCCGACTGAGGGCGGCGGACTCGCGGCGACCGACGAGGCGGAGACCGGAGCGTACTGGCCGACCGCGGACCTGCCGCGGGAGCGCTCGACCGGCCGGACCAAGCGCGTCACCGTGGCGGTCCTGCTGACCAGCGCGGTCGGCGTCGTGGCCGGCCTGCCCGGAACGGTGTTGACCGCCGCGTTCGGCGTCGCGCTCGCCGGCGCGGCCCGCGTCTGGCGGCCGTCGACCGACCTCGCGGTGTCGCGGTCGGTCAGCACGCGGACGCCGACTCCCGGCGAGGCCGTCGAAGTCACCGTCACCGTCCGCAACGTCGGCGAGTCGACGGTCCCGGACCTTCGGCTCCTCGACGGGGTCCCCGCGGGACTCGGCGTCACTTCGGGGACGGCGCGGTTCGCGACCGCGCTCCGGCCGGGGAAGGCGGCCTCGACCACCTACACCGTCGAGGCGGTCCCGGGGACGCACAGGTTCGAGCCGCCGGTCGCTGTCGTCGGCGACGTGGCCGGCGCGCGCGAGACGGTGCAGGCAGTCGAGCGCGTCGACGGGCCGGCGACGCTGGACTGCGGCTTCGAGCGCCGCGGACGGGAGAGCGAGGCTCCGCGACCGCAGGTCACGCTCGCGCCGGGCCGCCGGACGGCCGGCGTCAGCGGCGCGGGCGTCGAGTTCGACGCGCTCCGGGAGTACCGACCCGGCGACCCGCCCGGCCGCATCGACTGGAACCACCGCGCGAAGACCGGCGACCTCGCGACGGTCGAGTTCGAGGAGCCGCGGCGACCGCGCGTCGTGGTCGTCCTCGACGCCCGCCACGCGGCGTACGTCGCCGAGACGCCACACGGCGTTCCCGCGCCGCGCCACGGGGCCGCGGCCGCCTTCGCCGTCGCCGACGGGCTGCTCGAATCGGGGGTCCCGACCGGGCTCGCGACCGTCGGCGCGACTGGCTGCTGGCTCCCGCCGAAGACCGGGAGCGCACACCGCGAGGCGGTCCGCGACCGGCTCGCCGGCGACCGGACCGTCCCCTGGACCGCGCCGAGCGAGGAGACCGTCGTCGCGGACGCCGCGGCGGACCTCACCGCGCGGCTCTCGGCCGACGCGCAGGTGGTCCTCGTCACGCCGCTGTGTGACGACAACGGCGTCTCGCTCGCGAGGCGACTGGACGCCGCCGGCCACTCCGTCTCGGTCGTCAGCCCGGACTGCACGGACCCGTCCACGGTCGGCGGGGCGTACGGCCACCTGACCCGTCGCGAGCGAATCGCGATGCTCCGACGCAGGGACGTTCCGGTGCGGGACTGGGACCCGACGACGCCGATTTCGGAGGTGTCGCATGCCGAGCGGTGACCGGGTGCCGTCGGCGGCGCTGCCGCGGTTCAGCGTCGCCGTCAGCGCGCTCTCGGTCCTCGTCGTCTGCGCGCTCGTCGCCCCCGCCCCCGCGCCGCTCGCGCTCGCGGTCGGCGGCGGCCTAGCGCTCGGCGCGGGGCTGGGACGAGACGCCGAGTTCGCGCTGACGGCCGGCGTCGCCGGCCTGTTCGCCGCCGTCCTCGTCGCCGGGAGCGAGGGGCGGTCGGTCGAGTGGGCCCTGGCCGCGGCGGTCCCGGTCGTCCTCGCGTGGGTCACCGCCAGGCACGCGCTCCGACTGGGCGCGCAGGTCGGCCGCGCCGCCGGGACGCTCCGGGTCGAACTCGTCCACCTCGTCTCGACGACGGTCCTGCTGGCCGCGGGCGGCGGCGTCGGCTACCTCGCCTACCGCTCGGTCGCGGGCAGTCCGTCGCCGCTCGCGCTCGGCCTGCTCCTGCTCGCCGTCGTCGCGTTCACCGTCTCGCTCCGGTGAGTCGCGCGCCCTCGTCGCCCGCGACCGGGCCGTTCGTCACGGATCCACGACATATCAACGCGGTACACTGATGATGCCGGGACGTGTATCAATCGGCGATGTCCCTCCAAATCGAACTCTCGGATACGTGGACGTTCGCCTTGCTCGGCGGACTCCTCGCCGCCCCGTTCACCGTGCTCGAAGTGATACAGTCGTCGGGAAGCCTGACGTTGAACATGGTCGTGGTCGGGAGCGCACTGGCAGGCTATCTCGTCAAGCGCCGCGGCGGGAACAGCACCGCGACCGGACTGCGCGCCGCTCTCGTCGGGGGGCTTCCGGCGCTCTGGACGATAGGCGAGTTCGTGTCGATCATCCCCTCCGTGCCGAACCCGCTGTGGTTCCAGGCGGTCGGCGTCGCGATGGGGCTGGCGGTCGCGGCGCTCCTCATGCTATTTCTGGCGGTCGGCGGCGCGCTCGCCGGGCGGTTCGGCGGCTGGCTCGCCGAACTTCGCGGCCACGGCGGAGCGACTCCGGCGGGCGGATAGGTCCGGTATCGCACGCTCGGGAACGGACCGGGCGAATCGCGAAGCTATTTGGTTCGTGACACCCAGGAGACGTGTATGTACGACGTTGTGGTCGTCGGGGCGGGGCCGGCCGGGTCGCGGTACGCGCGCCGGGCGGCCGAGCGGGGGCTGGACGTGGTCGCCTTCGAACAGGGGGAGATCGGCGAGCCGCTGGCCTGTTCGGGCCACGTGAGCACGGACGTCTGGGAGTTCACCGAGGACGCGCGAGAGGACCTGTTCCAGAACGAGATCTCCGGCGCGCGCTTCCACACCGGCGGGCCGGGCAGCGCGGCGCACCCGTTCTACAAGGACGAGGTCATCTCGAACGTCATCGACCGCGTGGGCCTCGACAAGCACCTCGCGGGCCTGGCCCGCGACGCCGGCGCGGACGTGCGCGAGGACCACTCCGTCGTCGGCGTCACCGAGGAGCGCGACGGCGTCACCGTCGAGGTCCGCGGGCCGGACGGGGTCGAGACCCACCGCGCGAAGATGGTCGCCGGCTGTGACGGTCCCAAGAGCCGCGTCCGGCGGGAACTCGGATTACCCGAACCGGACGAACTGCTCCACGGCGTCCTCGGCTTCAGCGACGAGGTCGACCACGGCGACTTCGTGGACGTCCACCTCACCGTCCCGCGCTTCTTCGCGTGGCGCATCCCGCGGGGCGAGGCCGGCGTCGAGTACGGGCTGGCCGTCCCGCCGGGCGACGACGCCCGCGGGCGGTTCGAGGCGTTCGTCGACGGCTACGGCGTCGAGACCGACCGCCGCTGTTCGGGGCTCATCCCCATCGGCCCGCCCCGGCGGGTCACCGGCCGGCGGTCGTTCCTCGTCGGCGACGCCGCCGCGCAGACGAAGCCCTTTACCGGCGGCGGCATCCGCTACGGCATGACCGCCGCCGACCACGCTGCACGGGAAATCGACCCCGACGACCCGGCGACGCTCGGGGACTACGAGCGCGCCTGGCGCGACGACCTCAAACAGGAGATTCGTCTCGGCCACGCCGTTCGGGCGGGCTACTCCGCGCCGAAGCCGATACAGGAGGCCGGGATGACCGCCTTCGAGGGCGAGATCGGCGTCCACATGGACCGGCCGACGACGCTGTTCTCCCGCGAGCAACTGGCGGCGCTGTTCTCGCGGTCCTGACCGCGCGCCCGCCGGCCGCATAGCCGTTGCGGGGCGAGTTCACCGTCCTGTGCGCGCTCGTTCATGCCCGTTGTCACCTCCGGGAACGCTTTTGCCGGACGCAACGGAAGGGAGAGCGTGGTTCGACGCAGACGGACGTACGTGCTCGCGGGCCTGCTCGTCCTCGTCGGGATGGGGACGACCGTGCTCCTCTCGAGCGTGCTGTCGACTGTGTTCTTCGCCGTGACTGTCGCGTACGTGCTCTTCCCGCTCTCCGAGTGGCTCGTCGGACACGGACTGCACAAGCGACTGGCCGCGGCGCTGGTGACCGTCGTCGCGTTCGGTTCGGGGACGCTCGTCCTCGTGCCGCTCGGGGGCGTGTTGTACCTCCGGCGGATGGACCTGTTCACGTTCGTCCAGCAGCTCCCGGACACGCTGACGCTGGAGTTCGCGGAGTTCGTCTACGTCGTCGACATCGAGTCCGCGCTGGTGGCCGGGCGGGCGGAACTCGCGGCGCTCGCCGTGGAACTCGCGAGCGAGTCGCCCGTCATCGCGCTGAAGGTCGTGCTGTTCGCCATCCTCGTCTACGCGATGCTCTGGCGGCCCCGCGCCCCCGCGGACGTCGTCTATCGGACCGTCCCGGGCGAGTATCACGACATCGTCGACCGACTCCACGAGCGCCTTCGAGGGACGCTGTACGCCATCTACGTCCTGCAGGGGGCGACGGCGTTCGGGACCTTCCTCACGGCCTGGCTCGTCTTCTGGCTGCTGGGGTACGAGGGCGCGTTCGCGCTGGCGGTGGTCGCGGGCGTCCTCCAGTTCGTTCCCGTCGTCGGCCCGAGCATCGTGGTCCTCGCCATCGCCGCGGCCGACCTCGTCGCCGGCGACGTGAGCGGCGCGGTGCTCGTGACCGTCGTCGGCCTCGTCTTCGTCGGCTTCCTGCCCGACGCCGTCATCAGGCCGCGTCTCGCGCGGTACACGACCGGGCTCCCCGCGAGCCTCTACTTCGTCGGCTTCACCGGCGGCGTGCTGTCGCTCGGCGCGGTCGGGTTCATCGCCGGTCCGGTCGTCATCGCGCTGCTCGTCGAACTCACGTCGATACTGGCGGACGCGCGGCTCGACGGGCAGCAGACGTTGCAGTGAGACGGCCGTCAGTTCGTCTCCAGCGGCCGGTCCTGTGCCTCCCACTCGGTGAGACTGCCCTCGTAGAAGTCGACCCGCTCGAAGCCGAGGTGGCGCAGGACGACGTACGTGTGGCTGATGCGCCGGGCCGTGTTACAGTAGAGGACGACGCGCTTTTCGGGAACGATGCCGGCCGCTTCGAGGACGGACAGCGCTTCCTCGCGCGGGAGCAGGCCGCGGGTCTCGTCGTCGACGAGGTCGCGCCAGTCCAGCAGGACCGCGCCGGGGATGTGGCCCGCGTCGTACTCCTCCGCCTCGCGGGTGTCGACGACGACGGCGTCGGGGTCGTCGGTGGCCGCGGCGACCTCGTCGGGACCGACCAGCGGCGTCGAGGACGGCGGCTCGACGGCGTAGTCGGTCTGTTCGACGTCGGGCGTCTCGCTCGACGTCTCGCGTTCGAGCTGCCAGCTGGAGAAGTCGCCGTCGAGCAGGTGCAACCGCTCCGGGTCGTGGCCGAGCAGTTCGGCGGTGACGAGGAAGCGCGCGGCGAAGACGCCGTGGTGGTCGTCGTAGGCGACGACGTCGCTCTCCCGGTCGATGCCGGCCGACGAGAGCAGGGCAGCCCAGTCGTCCTCGGCGGGGAGCATCCCGCTTCCGTCGCCGTCGCTCGCTTCCGCCGCGTGCTCGTCGGCGCGGAAGGAATCGAACGGGACGTTCACTGCGCCCGGCAGGTGGCCGAGGCCGTCGTACTCCCAGGCGTCGCGAACGTCGACCAGTCGCAGGTCGGACTGGTTCGCGACCCAGTCCGCGGAGACGAAATCGGTCATCGTCGTGGCGTTACCGCTCCGACCGCTTGAAAACTCCCATCGCGGCCGGTCGAAGACGCTGGCAAATGTATCCGCATCTCGGCGCACGCGGAGCCGACGCTCCCGCTCGCGGGCCGGCCCCGGCGTCGCGTCCGTCGCAGGCTCGTCGTGTCAGCGGGGCTATTTCTCCGGTGTCGGCAATATATGCCTCCACGGTGGACGAGTGGCCGAACATGCCGAAAGTCGTGGTAATATATGGTCGGTCGGCTTACGAATGGATGCACGATGACCGACTACGCCAACGACGTGCTCGTCTCCGCCGACTGGGTGAGCGAGCACCTCGACGATTTCCAGAGCGACGACCCGTCCCACCGACTGGTAGAGGTCGACGTGGACACGGAACTGTACGACGAGAGCCACGCGCCCGGCGCGATCGGCTTCAACTGGGAGACACAGCTCCAGGACCAGACCACACGCGACATCCTCACGAAGGAGGACTTCGAGGACCTGCTGGGCAGTCACGGCATCAGCGAGGACTCGACGGTCGTCCTCTACGGTGACAACTCCAACTGGTTCGCCGCCTATACCTACTGGCAGTTCAAGTACTACGGCCACGACGACGTGAAACTGCTCGACGGCGGCCGCGAGTACTGGGTCGAGAACGACTACGAACTCACCGACGAAGTCCCCGAGTTCTCCGCGGTCGACTACGAGGCCTCCGGCCCGCGCGAGTCCATCCGCGCCTACCGCGAGGACGTCGAGAACGCCATCGAGCGCGACGTGCCGCTGGTCGACGTTCGCTCGCCCGAGGAGTACTCCGGCGAGATTCTCGCGCCCCCCGGACTGCAGGAGACCGCCCAGCGCGGCGGCCACATCCCCGGCGCGCAGAACATCTCCTGGGCCGCCGTCACCAACGACGACGGCACCTTCAAGGACTACGACGAGCTCGCGGAGCTCTACGCGGAACACGGCATCGACGGCGACTCCACGACGGTCGCCTACTGCCGCATCGGCGAGCGCTCCTCCGTCGCCTGGTTCGCGCTCCACGAACTGCTCGGCTACGAGGACGCCATCAACTACGACGGCTCCTGGACCGAGTGGGGGAACCTCGTCGGCGCACCCATCGAGAAGGGCAACTGAACAGCGTGAAAGAGCCCGCGAATCGGAGCGGGGAGCGGATGCGACCCGCGGAGAAGGGCGAGGCCGAGCAAGCGATGGCGCACGAGGCCTCGTAGCGACACGGAGAGCGAAGCGAGCCGCACCGACCGTAGATTCAAGTCGGAGGGGCGGCCTACAGGCAGACGTGGACCGACAGGAACTCGAACGCGAACTCCGCGAGACGTTCGACGGCGACCCCGCTCTCGTTCCGGTCGTCGCTCGCCAGGCGAGAGACCTCTCCGAGTCCGAGCAGTTCGCGACCGATTTCGGGGACGAACTGACGGTCGCGGACGTAATCCGCAACCTCGCGGACGCGCCGGAGGACTACGGACTCGCCGAGCGGTGGAACTGGTGGCTCGGTGCGCTGGACCTCTCGCACGGCGGCTACGCGCGCTTCAGCGTCCGCCAGGACATCGATACGACGTCCTAACCGTTCTTCGAGGCCGCGAAAAAACGTGGTCGACGCCAGTCAGTGTACGCTGAGCCCGTGTGCCTCTCGTGCGTGTTCGAGGAGTTCCTCCGTCGTGTCGAACTCCTCACCGCAACTGCACGTGTGGTACGTCGTCGGGGTCTGCTGGCGTGTCGCCATGACAATTGAACTATCGGACCGTAGTGTAATAATTGTTTATACTAGTACGGTACCGTTACTCACCCGACACGTCCATATGTCACAAGATATCACGAGACGGCACCGTATCGCCGTCGAGACGACCAGTAGTGATATCGATTCTGACAGAACGTGACGGGCTGAAACCGGAGGGTTCCCACGGAGGACTGGAACTGGGCGACGCCCGCCCCCAGGTCGGGCCGCGAGGAGTCCCGAACCGACGAACGGAAAGCGGTCGACCCGCTACGGTGACGCGATGGAGGTCCAGTTCCTCGGCGGCGTCGGCGAAGTCGGCCGGAGCGCGCTCCTCGTCGACGAGTCGCTGTTGCTCGATTTCGGGATGCTGACCGGGAACCCGCCGCAGTTTCCCGTCCGGACGCCGTCGCCCGACGCCGTCGTCGTCTCCCACGGCCACCTCGACCACGTCGGGACGGTCCCGGCGCTGCTGTCGGGCGACCGACGCCCGCCGATTCACTGGACGCCGCCGACGTACGAACTGGCGATGACGCTCGCCCGCGACACGCTGAAACTGCACGGCGGGACGCTCCAGTGTCCGTTCACCGAGACGAATCTCCGGCGCGTCACGCAGGTCTCCGAGACCCACGGCTACCGCGAGTCCTTCGAGGCCGCCGGCTACGAGGTCACATTCTACGACGCCGGCCACATCCCCGGGAGCGCCCACGTCCTCGTCGACGACGGCGAGACGCGACTGCTGTACACCGGCGACTTCCACACCGACGACCAGCGCCTCGTCGCCGGCACGACCGCGCGTCCCGAGGCCGACGCGGTCGTCTGTGAGAGCACGTACAGCGACGTGGAACACGACGACCGGACGACCGTCGAGGAGCGCTTCGTCGAGAGCGTCGAGACGACGCTCTGGGAGGGCGGGACGGTCGTCGTTCCGGCCTTCGCCATCGGACGCACGCAGGAGCTGCTCCTCGTCTGCGAGGCCTACGACATCCCCTGTTACGTCGACGGGATGGGCAAGCAGGTGACCGAGATGCTCGCCCAGTACCCCGAGTTCGTCCGCGACGCCGACGCGTTCCGGCGGGCGAAGTCCCACGCGCGCTTCGTCACGGGTCGCGACGGCCAGCGCGAGCGCATCACCGAGCAGAAGGCCGCCATCGTCACCACCAGCGGGATGCTCTCGGGCGGCCCAGCGATGACCTACGTCCCCGCGGTCCGGGCGAACCCGACGAACAAAATCACGATGACGGGCTACCAGGTCGAGGGAACGCCGGGACGCGACCTGCTGGAGACCGGGAGCGCCGAGATCGACGGGCGGATCATGCCCGTCAGCGCGCAGGTCGAACAGTTCGACTTCTCGGCCCACGCCGACAGAGACGGTTTGCTCGACTTCCTCGAGAGCTACCGGGATGCGCCGGTTCTGGTCGCCCACGGCGACCGCTGTGACGCGTTCGCGGCGACCCTCCGCGAAGACGGCTACGACGCCGACGCGCCGGCCCTCGGCGAGACGATCGGCGTGTAGGTCGCGGCCGCAGTGCGCGGGTCACACCGGTTCGTCGCCAGTGTCCGCGCTGCTCTCTGTGCCCGCACCCTCGTCAGCGGCCGCGCTCTCGGCCGCGGCGCGCTCTTTCAGCCACTCGTCGAGCAGGTCGCGGATCGCCGCGTCGCGGTTGTCGCGGTGGTCGGCGAACGCCTTCTCGTCGATCGCTTCGAGCAACTCCTCTTCTAGTTCGACATCGACCGATTCGAGGTCGAGAAACGCTTCGTCCATTGAATACCGGGAATGGGGCCGCCAGAGAGATATATCCTCGTCAGACGCCCGTCGGCCAGTCGCGTGACGCGGGGCCCGGATGGCGGCGACGCGCGCCACGGCGGTGCTCATCCGGCAGGCGCTCGCCGTGCCTTCATTACGCACCCGGGAGTAGCCACGGGTCAGGATGGTCTCGCTACGCTCTCTCATCGAGCGACGGCGGCTCGACGCGCTCCTCGCGTGGGCGGTAACGATCGGACTCGTCGGTGGAGTCGGTCGCTTCGCCGCCGCCGGCGAGTGGGACTGGGCGGTGCTCGCGGCGGTCCTCGTCGCGGTCGCGGTCAGCGCCCCGGTGGCGACGCGGGACCTCGAACAGACGTTTCCCGGGGAACTGCTCGGACTGGTGGCGCTGCCGGTGGCCGTCCGGCTGCTGGGTGGCTTCCCACAGCTCACGCCGTTCCTCACGGTCGCCGGCCTCGCGCTGCTGGTCGCCGTCGCCCTCGACGCGTTCACGTCGCTCGCGATGACGCCGCGGTTCGCGACGGTGTTCGTCGTCGTCGTGACGATGGCGTTCGCGGGCGGCTGGGCGGTCGGGAGCTACGCGGCCGACGCCCTGCTCGGGACCGCGTTCCTCGACGGGCAGACCGAGTTGATGTGGGACCTCGTCACCGCGACGGCCGCCGGCGTCGTGGCCGGCGTCGTGTTCGACCTGTACTTCGAGCGGTCCGAACGCATCGACCGCCTGCGCGCCGCCGACCCGGACGGGTCGGCGACGGACCGCACGGGAGCGGCACAGTCCGATGGGAGCCGGTACCATCGAATCGCCGTCCGGGCGATGCAGGCCGTCCTCGCCGCGATCGCCGCCGTGGCGCTCGTCCGAGGGAACGTGACGCTGTTCGTCAACAGCGGCGGTCCGCTCGCCATCACGTTCCTGCCGGCCCTGCTCCGCCGGGAGTACGGCTACGCGATGGACACCGGACTCGCGCTGTGGATCACGCTGGCGGCGACGCTCCACGCGGTCGGCGCGTTCGAACTCTACGAGTCGGTCGGCTGGTACGACAGCCTGACCCACACGGTCTCGGCGACGCTCGTGGCGGGGATGGGCTACGCCGTCGCCCGGGGGGTGGAACGCCACTCTCGGGCCGTCGGGTTCAACCCCGAGTTCCGGGTGACCTTCCTCGTCCTGTTCGTCCTCGCGGTCGGCGTGGGCTGGGAGATTCTGGAGTTCGCCAGCGGCGGCCTCGCGTCGACGGTCGGCGGCGAGGCGGTCCTCGCCCAATACGGGACGAGCGACATCGTGAACGACCTCGTGTTCAACACGCTCGGCGCGGTCGTCGTCGCGGCCTGGAGCACCGCCCACTTCGAGGGCATCGCCGCCAGACTCGTCGGCCGGGTCGGGTGGCTCGCGGGCGGCGACTGAGACGAACAGCGATTGTGGGACCGCCGAAACACGCCGCCGCCGAAAGCGACTCGGTGCCGCGAGCGGACGGACGCGTATGGAACGCGCACACCTCGACTTCGACCGCCACTTCGAGGTCGTCATGGAGACCGACGAGGCGCAGGTCGCGGAGATGACCGTCGAGCCGGGACGCTCGGTCGGCGGCCCGGAGAACTACCACGCCGACAGCGACCAGTGGCTGTTCGTCGTCCGCGGAAGCGGCGTCGCCACGGTGGACGGCGAGGAACAGCGACTGGACGCCGGCGACCTCGTCCGCATCGAGGCCGGCGAGCGCCACGGCATCGAGAACGACGGCGACGAGCCCCTGGAGACGCTGAACGTCTACACGCCGCCGCGGTGACCGACGCCGGAGGGGGTCCGTCCCGTCACTCCACGCCGGCCTCGGCGTCCATCGGGTCCTGGATGTCGCCGACGACTTCTTCGAGGAGGTCGGTGACCGTGACCAGGCCGACCACCTCGCCGTCTTTCATCACCAGCGCGACCTCCTGGCTCTCGGCCTGGAACTGGTCGATGGCGTCGCTGACGCTGGTGTCGGCGGCCAGCGTCATCGACGGCGAGGCGATGGCTTCGAGGTCGATGCCGTCGAGCAGGCCGCCCGACCCGTCCTGTTCCTCGCGCTCGTCGACGAGCGCGGGGATGTAGACGATGCCCAGGAAGTCTTCGAAGTCCTCGCCGACGAGCGGGTAGCGGGTGTGGGGCGTCTCGGCGATGCGCGTGGCGTTGGTCTCGTCGTCGTCTGTCGTCGACAGGGCGACGATGTCCTCGCGGGGGACCATCACCTCGCTGACCGGGCGGTCGCCCACCTGGAAGGCGGCCAGCACCTCCTCGCGGCGTTCTTCTGAGAGGTCGCCGCGTTCGAGGATGGAGTCGAGTTCGTTGCGCAGTTCGGCGCGTGACTCGTAGGTATCGACCTCGGTCTCCAGCCACGCGCCGGACATCTCGACGCCGAACAGGCCGAGCGTCCACTTGGCGACGCCGTCGCCGACCTTGATGATCGGCGAGATGAGCATGGCGAAGTAGTACAGCGGGGTCGCGCCGTACCGACAGACGAACTTCGCGCGCTCGACGCCGAGGTACGTCGGCGTCTGCTCGCCGTGGGTCAGGTGGACGAGGTTGATGATGAGGAAGGCGATGGCCCCGCCGGCCCCGACGCCCGCCAGCGCGGACGACTGGAAGTACGGCTCGAAGATGGCCGCGAGCGCGGGCTCGGCGACGATCCCGACAGCGATGCTGGAGGCGGTGATGCCGACCTGACAGCTCGTCAGATAGATCTCGAGGTCGTCGGTCATCTCCCAGGCCCGTCGCAGGCCGGGTTCGTCGAACTCCGACTCCGAGTACTGTCTGGCCCGGGTCAGGCCGAACTCGATGGCGACGAAGAAGCCGTTAGCGAGGATGAGAACCACACCGGCGAACAGTCTGGCGGCGAGCTCCACAGTCTGCATGTACCGACGGGGTTCGACGGCCCCCTACGAAAAGGTGCGGCAAGCGTCGGCCGGACCGCGAGTCGCGACGGGCCGCGGGCGTCAGTTCGCGTCGCCGCCGCGTCGACGAGCGAGCCAGCGGCCGGCCACCAGCGCGACGCCGCCGGCGACCGCGAGCGCGGCGAGGCGGCGACCGGTCGACCCGCCGGACTCGTCGTCGGTCGAAGTCGCGTCGACCACCGGCTCCTCGCCGAAGTCGTACTCGACGCCGGTGAGGTCGGTCGAGACCGTCCAGAGCCGCTCCGCGGCGGCCTCGTCGGAGGAAGCCGGGCTCGACTCCTGGAACTCGGGCGCGCCGCGCATCCCGAACAGGCCGTCGGGGCCGACGTACTCGCCGCCGGTGACGTCGTCGGCCGTCGCGGCGTAGAGCATCGGAAGCGCCCCTTGCGCGGCCGACTGGGCGAACACCGCGTTGGCGGCGCGCATGGCGACCGCCCGCGCGGTCGACCCCGCCTCGCGCGGCCCGCGGAACTGGAGTTCGGTGTCGGCGTAGCCGGGGTGACAGGCGACGCTCACCACCTCGTCCCACCCGTATCGCTCCAGTCGTCGCTGGAGTTCGTAGGCGAACAGGAGGTTCGCGAGCTTGCTCTGGGCGTAGGCGTCCCACTTGTCGTAGGACCGCTCGGACTGCAGGTCGTCGAAGTCCATCTCACCGCGCTCGTGGACGCCGCTCGATTGCGTGACGACCCGCGCCTCGCCGTCGCTCGCGTCGAGCAGGTCGAGCAGGCGGCCGGTCAGCGCGAAGTGCCCGAGGTGGTTCACCCCGAACTGCGTCTCGAAGCCGTCGTCGGTCTCGCTCCGGGGAATCGCCATCACGCCGGCGTTGTTACAGAGCACGTCGAGGGCGTCGTAGTCGGCGCGGAGGCCGTCGGCGAACGCCGCCACGCTGTCGAGGTCCCCGAGGTCGCACTCGCGCACGTCGAGGTCCGCGTCGGGCACGTCCGCTCGGATCTCGTCGGCGGCCGCCTCGCCGCGGTCGACGCTCCGGCAGGCCATCACCACGGTCGCGCCCCGTCGGGCGAACGCCTTCGAGCCTTCGAGTCCCAGTCCGCTGTTCGCGCCGGTCACGACGACCGTCCGGTCCGTCAGAGAGGGCATGTCGGCGGCAGTCCAGTCTCCCATACCGCACGGTTCGGGCGCGAGCCACTGAAACCCATCGGCGACGGCAGGGCCTATGGTCGCCGACCGCGTACGTCCCGGCGATGAGCGACGTGTCGGTCACCGTCTACACGCGCGAGGACTGCCACCTCTGCGATGAGGCCGTCGAGACCATCGAGCGGGTCGCCGACGACGAGGGGGTCGCCGTGGCGCTCGACCTCGTCGACGTGGATTCGGACCCCGAACTGCAAGCGGAGTACGGCGAGCGCGTTCCGTACGTCTTCGTCGACGGGTCGCCGGCGTTCAAGTACCACGTCGACGAGCGACGCCTCCGGGAGAAACTTCAGAAGTCGGCGTCGGCGTGAGAAACAGGGGTCGAGCGGCCGGACGGCTGCGAGAACAGACGGAAACAGTCAGTCCGAGCGCTCGACCTGGCTGATTGTAATTCGGACACTCCCGAACGGCCTGAGCGTGAGCGCGTCGCAGGTGTAGAAACAGCGCCGCAGTCTCGCGGCCCGTCTCGCGCCGATGAACAACCCTGCGAGCGCCGCGAGGGCACTGAGACCGACAAGCGGGTGGCTAATCGTCCACAGTAGTACGAAGAACGCGAGTAGCAGCGCGTAGCTCGCCACGATTCGCCGCCACGTGGGATTCAGTCCGGGGCGGTCACGCGGAGCAGATGGTGGTTGTTGCACGTTGTCGGTGTGTTAGTTAGTATCTATCTCTCTCGTCTCGTCGAGAATGGCGAGGAGCCGGTCGGCGCGCGGGGTTGCGGTGTAGTACCGCCAGCGGCCCTCCTTCCGGCGCTCGACCAGGCCCGCACTGAACAGCCGTGAGAGCGCCTGACTGACTGCGCCCTGGCTCACGCCGAGAGCCGGTTCGAGCTCGCAGACGCACACTGCCTCGTCGGCCCCGGCGATGAGCCGGAGCGCTTCGTAGCGGGTGTCGGTCCCGAGCGTCGAAAGCGTCTGGACGTCCGCAGCGAGTTCGTCTTCCGACAGGGGCTGGGTGACTGACGAACAGCAGTTCGATTGTGGACCGTCGTCCTCCGGCGGTTGGGTCGCTGACTGGTCTGAAGTCATATTAGTGTACTCTAATATTAGAATATGCTAATATAAGCTTTTCCCACCAAACAGTCAGCGTCGGCACTCCCCGGGAGAGACGAAGAGAGGTCAACAGCAACTTCGAACCAGTGAAGAAACCCGCTACCGGCCGCGCTCGACCGCCGCGGCGAGGTCGGCCGTCGCCGCCGCCGGGTCCTCGGCGCCAGTGATGGCGGTGATGACGGCGACGCCGTCGGCCCCGGCCGCGACCACGTCGGCCGCGTTCTCGGCCGTGATGCCGCCGATGCCCACGATGGGGATGTCCACGGCGTCGGCGATGGCGGCGACCCGCTCGGTCCCGACGGCGTGCTCCTCCTCGGGGATGTCGTCTTTCGACCCGGTGGCGAACACCGCGCCAACGCCGAGGTAGTCCGCCCCCGCCGCTTCGGCCTCGCGGGCGGCCTCGACGGTCGAGGCGGAGCGGCCGACGACTGCGTCCTCGCCCAGCAGGTCCCGGGCGACGGGCACCGGCAGGTCGTCGTCGCCGAGGTGGACGCCGTCGGCGTCGAGCGCCTGCGCCAGGTCCACCCGGTCGTTGACGACGAAGGCGACGCCGGCCTCGCGGGTCAGCGCCCGCACTCGTCGGCCCGTTTCGTAGCGCTCGCGCGCCGAGCGGTCCTTCTCGCGGAGTTGCACGACGCCGACGCCGCCCTCGATGGCGGCGGCGACGACGTCGGCGGTGTCCCGCCCCGCGGAGAGCGACGCCTGCGTGACCAGATACACGTCCCAGTCGACCATACGCGGCCTCCGCGCCGTCGGGACTTGGGTGCTGTGAGTTCGGTCGGCGCGGGTGACGGGGACCGGTCTCAGCTCTCGGACTCGGCCGACGGCCCCGACGCGCTCGCGCCCTCGTCGGCGACGGGGGCGGTCAGGCCGCCGTCGCGGACCGCCATCCGCAGGCCGAACTCGGCGACGTTGCCGCCGTGCTGGGCGGTCCGCGAGAGGCTGTCGAGCACGCGCGTCAGCCGGTAGTCGGCGTCGGTCGACTCGAACAGCCGCTGGTCGAGGTCACCGACGCGCTCGCACACCTCGCGGCGTCGCGAGAGGGTCTGTCGTGCGGTGTCGACGCGGGCGTCGCCGATGACCACGCTGACGGCGTCCTCCACGACGGCGCGGGCGTCCTGCGCGAGGTCGCCGAGGTCGGCGGCGAGGGCCTCGTCCGGCGGCTCGTCCAGCCGTTCGGCGACGAGGCCGATACGCTCGGCGTGGTCGGCGACGCGTTCGAGTTCGTTCGCCGTCGCCCAGAGGCCGAACAGCTCCGGGCGCGTCAGCCCGAGCGCGTCGATCTCGTCGAGGCGGGCGAGCCCCCGCTCGAAGTAGCGGTCGACCATCGCGTACAGCCGGTCGGCCTGCTCGTCGCGGTCGCCCCAGCGGTTGCCCGTGGACCCGCTGGTCAGCGTCGCCGTCGCGTCCCGGTGCATCGACAGCGCGACGAACTGGAGCTGACGGACCGACTGGGTGACCGACACCTCGCTCGCGTCGAGCAGCGTCTGGACGGTCACCCGCGTGTCGGTCGCCTCGGACACGGTCACGCCGGTCAGGTTCCGCGCGACGCGCTCGACGGCGCGGTACTGGGCGTCGGAGAAGCCCGCCGGCGCGTCGAGGACGACGGATTCGACGCCGGCGGCGTAGGCCGCCCGGAGCGTCTGCTCGATTCCCTCGGGCTCGTCCGACCCGATGTCGAGCGAGACGCGGCTCGTCGTCTCCGCCTCGGACTCGGGCGTCTGGACGACGAGCAGGCCGTCGATGTGCGTGTGGAGGTTCACCGTCGTGCCGGCCGTGCAGTCCTCGGACTCGGCCCACTCCTTCGGGAGCGAGACCGTGTACGTGCCGCCGCCGACCGTCTGTATCTTGCGTTGCTCCATGTCAGTAGAGGAGTTCGGGGTCCGTCTCGACCATGTACAGCGTGCGCGCCGCGACGTTGACGGCGTGGTCGCCGACGCGTTCGAGGTCCCGGACCGTCAGCAGCAGCCGCGAGACGTCGTCGAGCAACTGTTCGACCGACCAGAGGTCGTCACCGTCGCCCTCGCGCTCGACGAGGTCGCGAGCGACGGTCTCGCTGGCCCGCTGGCAGAGCGCGTCGAGGTCGTCGTCGTCGGCCGCGATGGCCCGGCAGGCGGCCACGTCCTCGCGCTCGTAGGCGTCGAGGCTCCGCTCGATCATGCTGGTCGCCTCGCGGCCGATGGTGTCCACGTCGACCTCGGGCGCGAGTCGGCGGTCGGTCGCCAGCGCGTACGCGCCGAGGTTCGTCGCCAGGTCGCCGACGCGTTCGAGGTCGGTGATGACCTTGAACGAAGCGGCGACGAAGCGCAGGTCGGAGGCGACCGGCTGCTGGAGGGCGAACAGGTCGATGCAGTCCGATTCGAGCGACAGATACAGCTCGTTGACCTCGTCGTCGCCGTCGATGACCTCGCGAGCGAGAGCCTCGTCGTTCGTTTCCAACGCTGTCAGCGCCGCTTCGAGGCGCTCGACGACCAGTTCGCCCATGCGGACCACGTCGTCCCTGAGTTCGTCCAGCAACTGCCGGTACGACTCGCGCGACATCGGAATCACCCGAACTTGCCGGTGATGTAATCTTCGACGCGCTGGCTCTCGGGGTCCTCGAATATCTTGTCGGTGTCGTCGTACTCGACGAGTTCGCCGCCGGTGAGGAAGACGGCCGTCTGGTCGGAGATGCGGGCCGCCTGCTGCATGTTGTGCGTGACGATGACGACCGTGTAGTCCTTCGAGAGCTCCTCGACGAGGTCCTCGATCTTCGAGGTGGCGATGGGGTCCAGCGCCGAGGCCGGCTCGTCCATCAGGATTACCTCGGGGTCGACCGCGAGACAGCGAGCGATACAGAGACGCTGCTGCTGGCCACCCGAGAGGCCGAGCGCGTTGTCGTCGAGGCGGTCGCTCACCTCGTCCCACAGGGCCGCCTGCTTCAGCGACCGCTCGACGAGTTCGGCCTCAGCCTCGGTGTCGTCGCGGCCGAACAGGCGCGCGAGCAGGCCCTTCTCGATGTCACCGTGCTTGCGCGGGCCGTAGGAGATGTTCTCCCGAATAGACTTCGGGAAGGGATTCGGCGACTGGAACACCATGCCGATGCGTTTTCGAAGTTCGACGAGGTTGGCGTTCGAGTCGTATATCTCGGTCCCTTCGAGTTCGACAGAGCCGTCGACGCGCGCGGCCTTGATGCGGTCGTTCATGCGGTTGAGACACCGCAGGTACGTCGACTTGCCACACCCCGAGGGGCCGATGAGGGCCGTGACGCTGTTCTCGGGGATCTCCATCGAGACGTCCTTGAGCGCGTGGTCGTCGCCGTACCAGACGTTCAGGTCGTCGACGGAGAGCTTCGAGGGACCGTCGAAGCGGTAGTGCGTCCACTCTTGGCGGACCCGCTCTTCGCTCTCGCCAGCGGTCGTCTGGATACTGGGCGACTCGCCGTCGGGGCTCGCCTGTGTGCCGGTACTCGTCTGTGCGTCGGTGTTGATGCTATCACTCATAGTCGAGTTTCCTCCGGAAGTACGTCCGCGCGGTGATGCCGACGGCGTAGAACGTCAGCACGACCATCAGCAGGATGAACGCCGTCGCCCACCCCATCTGTGGCGACCCCGACACCCCCGCCGCGATGACGGCCCACACTTGCGTCGGGAGGGACGCCGAGGCCGTCAGCAGGGCGTCGTTGACGACGAACGGCGGGCGCGCGACGAATCGGAAGCCGCCGATGACGTCGACGGCGTTCGTCGCGTTGAGCGTCGACCCCAGTACGAGGATGAGCGGGGCCGTCTCGCCAGCGATGCGGCCGACGCCGAGGATGACGCCGGTGATGACGCCGGGCATCGCCGCCGGCAGGACGACGCTCCTGATCGTCTCCCACCGGGTCACGCCGAGCGCCGCGCTGGCGTCGCGGTACTCGTTCGGAACCGACTTGATAGCCTCGCGGGAGGTGATGAGAACGAGCGGCAGGAGCATGAATCCCAGCACGAGCATCCCCGCCAGCAGCGACTCGTCGCCGCCCAGGCGGGGGACGAGGAAGGCCGCGCCGAACAGGCCGAAGACGATGCTCGGCGTCGACCAGAGCGCGTTGGTCGCGATCTCGACCAGCGCGGTGAACCGACCCTGTTCGGCGTACTCGGTCAGGAACACTGCCGCGCCGAGACCGAGCGGGACGGCGAACAGCGTCGCCCCGACGACCAGCCACACCGTGCCGACGATGGCCGGCATGATGCCGCCCGGTTCGAGGCCGAGCGGGACGTACGCCTGCATCACCATCGGCCACGAGAGGCTGCCCGCGTTCCCGACAGAGACGCCCAGGACGGTGAACGAGACGCCTGTGGCGGCGACGTGCAGGCCGATCAGCGCGGTGAAGCCCGTCGCGCCGACGAGGCCGAGGCGCGTCTCCTCGGCGAGCAGCCGTCGGGTGATCGTCTCCTCGCTCCCCCGTCGGGCGGCAGTCGTCAGCACCGCGACGGCGAGGGAGGCGACCGCGCCGAGCAGCGCGACCGCGGGGACGAGGTTCACCGGGCCGACCAGCGGATTGACGGCGGTGACGGGCTGGAGGACGAGCGCGGCGGTCAGCAGGCCGAGGCCGCCGAACACGCCGAGCGTGAACAGCGGGGCCTCGTCCTGTGCGCTGGCCGCGAGCGACGCCCCGTCACTCGCCAGAACGCCGGCCAGCGGGAGGACGGCCAGCGCGCCCGCGGCGACGGTCCCCGCGACGACGGCGGCGACGCCGAGCGTGCCGCCGAGGGGAAGACCGAACGGACGCGGGCCGAACACGAGAAAGAAGACGGTCAGCGCGACGAGTCCGAGGATCGCCGTCGGGACGGCCTGCCTGACCGACCTGACGCGCGTCGGCTGCGTGCCGACGCTCCGGAGCGACCCGAACGCGCGGAAGAACGCGACTGCGAGGAGGAGGGCCGGCACGGTCAGCAGGAGCGTCCCGACCGTCGCGTCGGGGGTCACCGTGATCGCCGTGTCGATCGTCTCTCCGGAACGGTTGACCTGGACGACGTAGGTGAAGGCGTATCGAAGCGTCGACCCCGTGAGCAAGACGCCGGCGAGGACGGAGGCCAGCGAGCCGACGAGCGCCAGCGGGAGGACCCGGAACAACTGTCGCGCGCCGGTGTTCCAGTCGCTCGTGCCGGCCGGCGAGCGGGCGAACCGAACCGCGCCGACGAGCGCCGGCGCCAGCACGACGAGCAGGGTCAGCGCGCCGACCGTGATGCCGTGGACGGCGTAGCCGACGCCCTTGAGCGTCACGAACAGGACGATGGTCGCCATCACGGCGACCATGAGGAGGGCGGTGAGGTTGATGACGAGGAACGCGCCGTACTCGCGGCCGCGAGCGCCGAACCCGGCGCGGCACTTCGCCGCGGACCAGGCCGACAGCAGCGTCCCGAACAGGAGGAAGACGGGGACGACCGCAGTGCCGGTGAAGCCGCCGGAGAGCGTCTGCGGGTTCCACCGCCAGCCGACGCCGACGACGCCCGTGACGACGACCAGTCCGAGCGTCGCGACGACGAGCGCGGGCGATACCGTCGAGCCGACGTCCTCGCGCGGGAGGACGGTCACGGCGAGCAGAAACGCGCCGGTTGCGAACGCCACGACGGCCCACAGCGGTGAGCCGAATCCGACGAGCGCCCCGCCGATGACGGTCCCGAACGCGAGGCCGACAGCGCCGAAGACCGACCCGGCGAGGAGGCCCGCGCTCGCGTTCGGTTCCGTGTCCACGACGCCGACCCGGGAGGTGACGCCGGCGGCGACCAGCGCCAGCGCCTCGACCAGCAGGACCGCGCCGAGCAGCGTCGCCATCGTGACCGGGAGGGCCACCGCGAGGACGGTCAGCGAGACGGCGCTGACGACGAGGCCGAATCCGATGCCGCGCACGCGCTGTGACGTGACGGGGGCGACGCCGGTGTAGGAGGCGAGGCCGGTGACGCCGACCGCGCCGACGACGACCGCGAGCAGGGTCGCGAACGCCCCCGTGAGCGCGCTCCCGCTGGCGTCCAGCGGGACGAGGTTCACGAGCGTCGTCATCCCCAGGGCGAAGCCGACGACGCTGAGCGCGATAGCCGCGTCGAGGCCCCGGTCGTAGACGTTCGAGTCCGCGCTGACGAGTCGGTCGGTGGTCGCGTAGGCGTCGCTCATTGGTTCCCCTTCAGTTTCTCCTGCATGCGCTGCTCGATGAACTGCGAGACGACGCTCATCCCGGCGACGATGACGAACAGCATGACGCCGGCGACGAACAGCACGTCGATGGTGCTCTCGGATGCGCTGCCGTACTGCGTGGCGATGAGGCTCGTCAGCGTCACGTTCGCGTCGAAGACGTCGAACAGCGGGTCGGCGAACTGCGTCCCGGCGGCCATGATCGCGGCCACGGCCATCGTCTCGCCGATGGCCCGTCCGAGGCCGAGGATGACGGCCGCGGAGATGCCCGAGAACGCCGCCGGGATGGAGATGCTCTTCATCGTCTGCCACTCGGTCGCGCCCATCGCGACGGAGCCGTCACCCATCGACTGCGGGACGCTCGACAGCGCGTCCTCGCCGACGGAGACGACCGTCGGCAGCGCCATCACGCCGACGACGACGCCCGCGATGAGGAAGCTCGCGCCGTCGTCGAGGAAGTTCGTCTGGACGAAGCCGTTCAGCACCTGGAAGCCGATGAACCCGTAGACGATGGAGGGAATCCCGGCCAGGACCTCGACGCCCGGTTTGATGACCTCGCGCAGTCGGTCGCTCGCGACCTCGGCGATGAACAGCGCGCCGAAGAGGCCCAGCGGGCCGGCCACCGCGCCAGCGATGATCGTGACGACGACCGTCGCCCAGATCATCGGGAGAAGCGAGTAGGCCCCGCTGAGCGGGTTCCAGTACGTCTCGCTCGTCGGGAGCACCCCTTCGAGCCAGAAGAACCACCGTGGCTCGCCGTTCTGGACGGGGATCATGAGGAGCCCGAGCCCGTGTTCGAGAAACGCCGGGAGCGCGCTCACGAACAGGAAGAACGTGATGAATCCCACGGTCAGCACGGTCAGTATCGTCGCGACGAGCGTCAACAGCCGCGCCATCTCGGCCTGGTAGGTCACCCAGCCCAGCGCGGTGATGAAGGCGAAAGCCAGCAGCATCGGCAGCGCGAGCGCCGGCCGGACCAGGAACACCAGAATCGTCGCGACCAGCGTGAGCGCCGAGCCGCCGACGGCCAGCAGTGACCCGTCTATCGTGACACCGCGCGACAGCGTCTCGCCCTCCGTCGTAGATAGTTCGTCTGTCATAGTATGGAAAATCGACCGGCGCGGTCGGCGGTCGGTCGACCGACGACAGGTCGCAGTCGATCAGACCTGGTCGGGTAGCTTGTTGCGTTCCTCTTCCAGGCGGCGCTCGCCGAGCGTGAAGTAGTTGTTCGGCGCGACGAACGTCTCCTGGCCGAACTCCGAGAGGATCATGTTGATGAACGCGCCCTCCTTGTTCGAGGTGCCCTGCCACGTGTACATGTGGAGGTCACGCGAGAGCGGGTACTTCTTCGAGTCCAGCCCGTTCTGCGGGTCCTCGTACTTGTACGTGGTCCCTTCCCACTCAAGGGCGATGGGGGCGAGGCCGTCCGTGTTGATGAACGCGAGCGCGAGGTAGCTGATCGCGTTGTCGGCCTGGGCGATGGCCTGGGCGAGGCGCTGGTTCTGGCCGTAGCGGTTGGCGACGGAGGTGTCCTCCTCGGGGTTGCCGAAGACGTTGGAGACGAACGAGGTCCGCGTCCCGGAGCCCTTGACGCGGCCCAGCACCTGGATCTCCTTGTCCGGGCCGCCGAGTTCGCTCCAGTTGGTGAGCCGGCCCTTGTAGAGGTCCTTCAGCTGCTGGCCGGTGATCTTCTCGACGCCGGCGTCGGCGATCTCCTGGGAGACGACGAGCGGCTGACCGTCGACGGCGACGACGTGGTCGATGAAGTCGTCGTAGGAGTCGCGGTCGGGGAGTTCGTCCTCGACGTTCCCGCTGGAGTTCCCGATGTCCAACTGGCCGTTCATGACCTTCTCGACGCCGGTGCCGGAGTGAGACAGCGCGACGGAGGCAGTAAACGGCGCGTCGCCGTTCTCGCGCGACTCGAAGCCGTAGAGGCCGGCCCAGTAGTCAGCGAGGTTGTTCTCCGTGTCGATGTCGTACTCGCCGTGGGGCCAGTACTCCGTGTCGCTGGCCGGGCGGTTGGCGTTCCAGTAGGAGGCCGCGGTGTTTGCGACGGGGTACACCGTCGAAGAGCCGCCGGCCTCGAGCGGGCCGGAGCCCATGGAGCTACTGCCCTCGTCGGTGCTCGCGGTCTCTTCCATCTCCGTGTCCGTCGCCGGCGCGTCCGTGCTCGCACTGCCGTCCGAGCCGCTGTCCGTACTGGCCCCACCGTCCGAACTGCTTCCGCTGGAACAGCCGGCGACGGCGGCGACGCCGGTCGCACCCGTCGTCGCGATGAACTTGCGTCGTGATACCCGGTCTGACAGCCCGTCTGAGTCGTGCGCCATCACCTGACTGGTCGGGGAAGGATAGTAAGTAAGCTGCTAAGATACCTCTATTGTATAGGTTAGAACTATATAGATATGCCATGTGTAACACTCACAAATCTGGTCAACAATATCACTATTTTTCGCGCGACAGAGAGCCGCTATGGCCATATATCTCGAATATTCGTCAAGCTCCACCTGCGCGTCGAGCGCGACCGAAACAGCCCCACATCCGGCAACAAATTCCTCCAAATGGGCGAACTACCGGTGATTTTGGCCCAAATATTAGCTCCCCAATACAATATATAGATATGAGTGGATTTATATCACCCCGAGAGTGATTGACGGTCACATGGAGACACGTAAGGTGCAGGTGACCGGCGGATCGACGTACACCGTCTCCCTCCCGAAGGAGTGGGCGACCGAGAACGACGTGAGCGCCGGTAGCGTCGTCGAGTTCCACGCCGAGCGGGACCTGCTGTTGCTCGCGCCAAAGCAGGAGAACGGCCGCGTTGAGGGGTCACTCGACGTGGACGGACTCGAGGACAAACACGAGCTCACGCGTGCGGTGATGACGATGTACGTCAGCGGCTTCGACATCATCGAACTCGAAGCGTCCCGCATCACGGCCGAGCAGCGCCGCATCATCCGCGACGCGACGCAGGGGCTGGTCGGCCTGGAGATGATCGAGGAGACGACCGACCGCGTCGTCCTGCAGGACTTGCTCGACTCCTCGGAGCTGTCGGTCCACAACGCCATCACGCGCATGCGCCTGGTCTCGCTGACCATGCTGTCGGACGCCGTCGAGGCGCTCATCGAGGACGACGACGACCTCGCGCAGGACGTGATGCAGCGCGACGACGACGTCGACCGCCTCTGGTACATGGTCTCGCGCGTCTTCCGCACCGTCCTGCGCAACCCCACCGCCGCCAACGAAATCGGCTTCCCTCGCGAGACGGTCTTCGACTTCCAGTCCAGCGCCCGCCAACTCGAACGCATCGCCGACCACGCCACGAAAATCGCCAGCCTCTCGCTGGAGATCGGCGAGATTACCGGCGAGACCGCCGACCTGCTCCAGCGCCTCGAATCCGAGGCCCTCGCCGTGCCAGAGACCGCGATGGACGCCCTCCTGGCCGAGGACTCGGACGAGGCGGTCGAACTCGCAAACGAGGCCCGCGCCCGGATTCCCAACGTCGACGACACCGCCCGCGAGGTCGACGGAGAGATTCGCGAGTTCGACCCGCAGAGCGCCCAGGTCCTCGGACTCGTCGTCGACTCGCTGTCGCGGACCGCCGACTACGGCGGCAACATCGCCGAGAGCGCCCTTCAGAAGGCCGCGCCGCGACCCCAGTCGTAAGCCCGTTGCGAGTGGTCACCGGGTTCGGTTCGTCGGTCCGCGTCGGAGCACTCCGTCCACATCAGAGCGTCCCGTCCGCCTGTCCGGTCGCTACACGCCGCGGTACCGACATTACTTCAGACAGTACCGCCGCTGTCGCCGTACCGTCTCGAGACAGGCGACGACGTCGGCCAGCGCCGGACACGTCACCGCTTCCTCGGCGTAGAGGTACTGCGTCAGGCTCGACTCGTCGATCCCCGAGAGTCCGGCGACTGACCGGTCGTGGAGGCGGCGCTGACGGCGGGCCGCGACCGCCTCGCACTCCGCTTCGACGTCGGCAAGTCCTTCGTCGATGGCGGACAGTCGCGACGAATCGGCCGTCCGTCGGGCGTTTTGGCCGAGGACGGTCGCCCGGCGCTCGCAGTCGTCGAGGCGCTCACGGACCGTCGTCAGCGACTCGCGCTCGCGTTCGAGTACCGGGAGCATGGTCTCGCGCTCGTCCCGTGCCCGCTCGCTCGCGGCCAGCACGGCCTCGTACACCCGCGGCGTCAGTCGCGTTCCGTCTGCGATCTGCGCCGCGAGGTCCGCACCGAACTCCGCGGCCACGTTCGCTTCGAGCGTGTCGTCGTACTCGGCCTCGAAGTGCGGGACGTCCATCACCGTCTCGCGGTAGGCCGACCGGACGGCCCGCAGACCGGCGTCGGGTTTCGTCGCCGTTTCCAGCATCAACGCCGCGCCGCCGCCCCTCGCATCGACGCCGCCGACCGTCGGCGAGGGTAGTTCGATCGAGCGGACGCGCGACCGAAACCGCCTGAACGCCGTTCGCTCGGCCTCGATACACTCGATTTCGCGGTCGACCACGCCGAGGGCGGCTTCGATGCGCGGGTGGCTCGTCTCGGGACCGTCGGTGTGAGACACGGGTGAGTCGACCCCGACTTCGGAGCGCCCGACATAGATAGTTTCTATGTTTTCTATATAGTCAATGGGAGCCATGGGTCCCGCTACGGACGCTCGGTCCCGAGGTGACCGAGTCGAAAACCGCCTCCGCTGACCGAAGGCGTGCCCGGCGTAACTGTGAGTCTCGTAACACATTTATACATGACAGCATTTTAACTATACGTATGTGTGCAAGCTCGACCCGGACAGGGTCCGAGAATCGACCGGAGCAAACCACAGACTGTCCCCTCTGTTCCCTCCGTGCGGACAGTCAGACCGACATCTACACGCACCTGCTGGTTTCACACCGGAAGAGCGACGTCGCCCAGGCGTTACTCGATTCGAACCGGGCCCAGTAGACTCGTTCGCGCCGCCGGGGAACGGACCGCTTTTCTGCCCCCGCGCGCTACTGACAGGTGGTGGCGATGACGAGCAGTTACCCCCGCTGAGCCCCTTGTGACGACAGCCTTTCCCGAGCCACCGTTCCTGCCGCGACGGCGCGTCGACCTCGTGAGCAGTAGCCACCGCGCGTCGGCACCGTGAAAAAGCAGTCAGCGACGCCACGAGCCACCAGCGGCCGTGCCGTCGATCCGGCCGACGCAGTCAGAACGGCGCGTCGGGACCCTCGTCTGAGCCGCCGTCGGCGGTCGCGGTCGTCCCCGCCGAGTCGGCGGCGTCCGACTGTTCGAGCGGCCCGTCCCAGCCGTTCAGGCCGGGCGCGAAGCTCACCACCTCGCCGTCGAATCCCCCGTACGAGGCGATGAGGCGAGCGGCCTGCACGCTCGATTTCCCGTGGGGACAGACCGTCACGACCCGGTCGTCGCCGTCGAACCGCTCGACCTCGTCGACGATCGTCGGGAGCGGGACGTTCTCGCTGCCGGGGATGTGTCCGCGCCGGAACGACCCGGGCGAGCGAATGTCGATTACGCGCGCGTCCGCATCGTCCAACAGCGACCGGAGTTCGTCAGCGCCGATTTCGCCGTCCATGTCCGATGGGTCGGGGTCGACGCCTAAATCGGCACCGACTACAGCAGGCCGTCGGCCCGCGCGAGCAAGATGCCCTCGATAGTCGCGTCGTTGGCCGGCTCTCGGCGGGCGACCTGGAGCGCCTCGTCGACGGGGACGGTCGTCACCGAGAGGAACTCGTTGTCGTCCAACTCGCGGTCGACCGGCTCCAGTCCCTCGGCGAAGACGATGCCGCGGCGGTGGCGGAGCACGCCGGTCGAGCACCAGAACTCCTCGACCAGCGAGACGCCGGCGGCCTCGAAGCCCGTCTCCTCGCGGAGTTCGCGGGCGCCGGCGGTCGTGTAGGACTCGTCGCCCTCGACGATGCCGGCGGGGAGTTCGAGGCACTGCTCGCGGATGGACGGGCGGTACTGGTCGACCATGACCAGTTCGTCGCCGGTGGTGGCCACGACGACGGCGGCGGCGGGCAGGTCGGCCCAGTAGTAGTCCTTCTCGGAGCCGTCGGGCTGACGGACCCGGTCGTAGCCGCCGGTGTACCAGCCGGTCTCGTACTCGGACTCGCTCTCGAGGACGGGCCACTCGTGGGCCGGTTCGCGGGTCATACCGTCTGTCGGACCGCGACGTGGTAAAACGTGGCGTTGTCCCGGACGACGACGCCTGCGTCGGTCGCGGCGTCGGGATGTTGCAGGCGGAGCGCGTCGCGCTCGTCGAACGGCGAGTGCGTGAACGCGCCCTTGAATCCGACCGGGCCGCGCCAGTAGGGCTCGGACCGCCCGGACTCGTTCGGCGTCGCCGCGTCGAGGGCCGCCGTCGTGTACGGGTAACGCCGTGGGGACTGCTGGCTCCAGTTCACCGCCGTCCCGTTCTCGACGCTGTACTCGCCGTCGGCCGGCGTCGCGACCACGTAGTACGGGTCGCCGCTCTTGAGGTAGCTCGGGAGCGCACCCAGCGCGAGCAGCAGGACCACGACGGCGAGCAGGCCCAGCAGCGTGTTCCGGGTGACCGGGCGCATCAGACGACCTCGCGGTAGATGCGACCGAACGCCTGCCGGCGGAGCGTCCCGACGGCCGCCCGGCGCTCGCTCTGGAACGTCGCCGCGACGGCCCGCTCGGCGAACGGCGCGGCGTGCCAGACGACGTTGTCGACGTTCTCCGCGCCGACGAGCGTTATCTCGCACTCCGTGTCGGCCCGCCAGGATTCGAACTCGTCCATCGTCCCCACGCGGACTTCGAGCGACTCGGCGAACAGCACGTCGCGCGCGGTCTCGACGACCTCGCTGGTGACCCGCTGTTCGTACGCCTCGGCGTCGAGTCCCATCGCTTTCGCGACTTCCTTGACGACGACCTGTGCGGTCGGTCCGAGCGCCTCGTAGCGGTCGCGCGCCTCCGCGGCCGATGCCGGCGAGAACTGCCCCTCGGTCTCCATGTCACCCCGTAGTCGCCGGCGGGATTACTGGGTTTCGTCTCCGCCGTCGGTCTGGTCGCGGTCGGCGTCGGTCGCCTCGTTCTCCGCGGCCCCGTCGGACGCGTCACCCTCGTCGTCCTCGTCCAGCATCGCTCTGGTCAGTTCGCGGGCCTCGGCCAGCACTTCGCTGTCACGGTCGCGGAGCGCGTTCTTCCCGCGGTGACGAGACGCCCCCTGCGGAAGGTCGTCGTGGCCGGGCCCTTCGTGGTCGTGATCGTGCCCCCCGCCGCTCCGGTCGACGGTGTCCTCGAACACCTGCGGGAACTCCGTCTCCTCGGCGTACTCGACGACCTCCTCGGACAGTTCGGCCTCGCCGAGCTGGCCCCAGCCGGGAACGCGCTCGTCGAGCCACGCCTCGTGGTCGTCGCCTCCGGTCATCGCCGTGAACGCGAGGTGGTTCGCGAGGTGGCCGGCGTCGGCTTGCGGGTCGTCGCACACTGGACAGGCGTATCCCATCGGTATCGGAAGAAAGACGCGGAGCCGTATATGGTGTCGGGGTCTACAGGCGGAGTAGGCCGAGTGCCTCGGGGCTTGACCCCGAGGCGGTTCACAGGAGGCGGACCATCACGAGCGCGTCCGCGCCGTTGCTGTAGTAGTTCGGGATTGTCTTCCGGTGCTCGAAGCCGAACCGGCGGTAGAGTCGGCGCGCGCCGTCGTTGTCCGCCCGGACTTCGAGCTTGACGGAGCCGGCCCCCGTCGCGTCGAGGACGGCCAGGGCGCGTTTCAACAGCGCGCTCGCGACTCCGCGCCGCCGGTAGGACGGCCGGACCGCCAGGTCCTTGACGTGGCCCAGCGGCGTCCCGTGGTTCGGAACCGTGTCCGCGATGACGTAGCCGGCGACGGCGGGCGGGTCGCCGTCGTCGTTGTCCGTCTCGGCCACGAGAAAGCCGTCCTCGCCGAGGTAGCTCTCCAGCGCGGAGAACGGCCAGGGCTGGGGGAACGACGCCTGCTCGATCCGATGGATCTCGATGAGGTCCGCGCGAACGGCCTGTCGGATCGGCGGGGCGTCGGGCGACCCCGTGTCCTCTGGTGCGACTGTCGTCACAGCCGTGTTTCGGGACGCGCCCACATATGTGTTATCGCTCCACCAGGACGACGGCGCGAACGTCGATCACACCGGCCGAAGTATACCCTCACAGATCAGGGCCGTCGGATCGCCGGTCGAGTGAAACGTCGCAAGGTTCATAACCGCGACGACCTTACTTATAAGCGCACCCGTTTTGGGTGCCACCACCCCCACCCCCACCCCCACCCCTCTTTCCGTTCTTTCCGCCGTCGGACGACGTTTGGGAGAGCGACGGCACTGCTCACCGACCGTACTGCAGGTACGAGGCCACCACGAAGAACAGAAGGGCCCCGGCCGCAAAGGAGAGCAGTCCGACGACCCCGCTCGTCGGGACCGCCCCTCTGACTATCGAGACGGTGAGGAGTCCAACGGCGGCGCCACCGAGGACGAACAGTGCGCCGGTCTGCCAGTTCGCCAGCGACTCGCGGAGGGAGGGCTCGGACATAGCCGCCGCTACGCGGCGTCACGACTTAGTTCCACAGCCTGGCTGGGACCCCCGTCGCTGGACGGGACACCCGCTAGGCAGTGTCGGACACACGCGACCGCTCCAAAAAAATCGGGGTTCCGTCGGAACCTCGCGTTAGTCGTCAGCAGGCGCAGCGCCGCCCTCGTCGTGCTGCATCTTCGTGTGGGGCAGCTTGCCGCCGTCGGCGAGGATCTCGCGCTCGCGTTCGGAGGCGTCGAGCGTCGCCGTCGCTTCCCAGTCGTCGTTCACGCGGATGGTGAACTCTTCCTGGCCGGAGCGGACGGCCTCGGCCACGTCGTCGACGATCTCGACGTCGTCGCCCTGCTCGATCTTCTCGTAGGTGTCCTCGTCGATCTCCAGCGGGACGATGCCGAAGTTGAAGAGGTTCGCCTTGTGGATGCGGGCGAAGCTCTGGGCGAGGACGGACTCGATGCCGAGGTACATCGGACACAGCGCCGCGTGCTCGCGCGAGGAGCCCTGGCCGTAGTTCTCGCCGGCGACCAGCACGCCGCCGTCGGCGTCGAGCGCGCGCTCGGCGAACGTGTCGTCGACGCGCGAGAGCGTGAACTCGGAGAGCTTCGGCACGTTCGACCGGTACATCAGGATGTCCTGGGTGGCCGGGATGATGTGGTCGGTCGTGATGTTGTCCTCCATCTTCAGGAGGGCCTCACCGCCGACCTCGGACTCGAGGGGGTCCTTCAGCGGCACGTCGCCGATGTTCGGGCCCTTGATGAGGTCGTCGTCGACCGCGTCGTCCGGCGCGATGAGGTCGGACTCGGAGTTGCCGATGTACGAGTCGGGCATCTCCAGGCCGGGCGCGTCGAGGTCGCCGAGTTCGTCGGCGAGGTTGCGCGGGTCCACGATTTCGCCCTTGATGGCGGCCGCGGTCGCGACCTCCGGCGAGCAGAGGTAGACGTTGTCGTCCTCGATGCCGGAGCGACCCTCGAAGTTGCGGTTGAAGGTCCGCAGCGAGACGGAGTCGGAGGCGGGCACGTGACCGATGCCGATACACGCACCACAGGTCGCCTCGGAGAAGTTGACGCCGGCGGCCATCATCTCCGCGGTCCAGCCCTCGCGGGCCAGCATCTCGGAGGCCTGCTTGGAACCGGGGGCGACGATCATCTCGGTCTTCTTGTCGATGTTGCGCCCTTCCAGCATCTTCGCGGCCGGGAGGATGTCCTCGTAGGCGCCGTTCGTACAGGAGCCGATCATGACCTGCTCGACGTCGACGCCCTCGACCTCGGAGACGGGCACGACGTTGTC
>ENA-ORCR01000304-ORCR01000304.1-marine-metagenome-genome-assembly--contig:-NODE-304-length-35888-cov-3.700288_pt1 | contig 35888 bp, 32 predicted proteins | sample MGYA00237782_ERZ508514 | MGnify/ENA primary metagenome ERZ508514 (study PRJEB26185, sample SAMN06268960) | marine metagenome | isolation source: Eden Landing Ponds, San Francisco, CA, USA | place...
AGCGCGACGGTGGGCGCGTCGGTCCCCGACACGGTCACCATCGACGGGACCGAGGTCGACCTCTCCGAGTTCATCGTGGAGACGCGAGCGATCGAGACGGTCGAGGGCTGAGCACGTCTCGAGTCGGGACTCTCAGTTGACCACGTTGAGGTCTTCCCGGGCGAGAATCGTCTCGGATTCGGTGTGGTGGACGACGATTTCGATCCGCTGGCCTGGCTGGAGGTCCACTCGTCGTTCCTCGATCCGGAAGGCCATCGTATCACCCGCTTCGAGCGTCGCGCCGCTGCCGTTGGGGGCGGCGATGACGCCGTCGATTCCCTTGCGGCCGCGCGTGAAGATGTGATTACCCGAGTAATCGTCTTGCGTGAGCCGTTCGGTTGGAATGCCGTGCAATCGCGCCCGTTTGGTATGGTCCGGGAGTTTGACCACCAGTGCCAGGTTCGAGACGGCGACTGTATCGCCGCTCGCGTGTTTCATCCGGACCCACTGACTGTGCTGTCCCGAGGTGTGCACTGGTTCCGCATTGACTGACAGGATCGGACCGCCGTCGGAGAGCGAGTCGCTGGTTTGCATCAAGAGTCCGCCCGCGATTGCGATCATGAGGACCGTTAGCCCGAAGCCGAGGGCCGCCATCCCCTCTCGCGAGATGGCCCGGTCGGTGATCGCTTTGATTCGTTCGTGCATGTCCCCCTCTGGGTCTGTCCAGTCGATACCACTCCGACGCTCTTAGCTCCTATTGTGACTCAGATTACAGACCCCCGGGCGAGAACGGTGCGCAGTCGCGTGGGCGCACTCAGGACAGCGATTCCACGTATCGCGTCACGTGGTCGTCCATCCGGCGCTTGAACCCGGCCTGGCGTGCCAGTCTGTCGAGTTCGCGCGAGACGAGGCTGCCGTACTGGACGGCTTTCTTCTCCCGGAAGGCGACGGGGTCGGGCACCCACTCCCGGGCGGCCAGGCGGAGCGCCCACTTGCGCTCGCCCCGGTCAGTCACGAGCGAGGTACCGGGGAGTGCGAGCGCCGACGCGACGACGTCGTCGTGCAGCAGCGGCGCGACCGGTTCGACGCCCGCTCCGCGCAGGGTCAGTACGTCCCGTTCGAGTTGCTCTGGTAGGGTCTGGACGACTTCGCGACGGGCGCCCCTGACGGTGTCGGCCGCTACGCGTTCGTCCTCGGGGGCGCGAGCGACTTTCGCGTACCCGCCGAACAGTTCGTCCGCCCCCTGGCCCACCGCAAGTCGGTCGAACCCGTCCGCGGCCGCGCGCTCGGCGACCAGAAAGAGCGGCAGTGCGATCGAGACGTCCATCGCGTTGGTTCTGCCGGTCGCGGCGACGATTTCGGGCACCGCCCGTTCGAGGTCGGCGTGGGACAGTTCGACCACGCGCAGGTCGCGGTCGAGTTTCGAGGCCGCCGTCCGTGCCGCCTCGACGTCGTGACTCTCCGGGAAGCCGACGACGTACAGCGGCGCGTCCAGCCGTGCTGCCAGCGCCGCGGAGTCGACCCCACCGGAGAAGGCCACGGCCAGTCCCTCGGTGTCGACCGCGTCGATGGCCGACCGGACGGCCTGGCGGACTGCGCCGACCGCCGCCGTCTCGTCGGCGACCGGGTTCGGGTCCGGGAGCGTCCAGACTCGCTCGTCACCACCTGCGGTCCGGGCGTGGCCTGCGGGAACGGGGTCGGCCGCCTCGAAGTCGGCGGGGTCTTCGCTCCAGACGGTGGGATCGGTCGCGTCTGTGAACACCGGCACTCGGCCGAGGACGTCGCGGACGACCCAGCCGTCCACGGCGCCGCCGAACCCGGAGGTTCCGGGGAGGGCGTCGCCGCTGGCACGGGCATCGCGGACGATGTCGACAGTGGCTCCGCGCATCGAGTCCTCAGAGACGTGGCGGACTGTCTCGGCGCTCTCGCGGTCTGCCCGAGTTCGGCCGGCGTCAGTCATGGCAGGAGGGCGTTCAGCGCAAGTCGAACGCGGCGCCGCGTGTTCCCGACGGCCTGGCGCGCGCTGACCAGCCACGGGGTTCGCCTGGTCTGGAGCGTCGTTCGGCCGTCGAGAATCGCGTCACAGATCGCGTCCGCGGTCCGTTCGTCCGCGTCCACGAGAGTGACTGCGCGGCCGACCATGTCGCTGACGTGGGCGTCGCTGCCAGCGGTGATCGGCAGCCCGTAGCGCTCGGCGAAGCGGCGCGCCTGCCGGTTCGAGTAGCCCGTGACGAGCCGCGAGTTGTACACCTCGATGGCGTCGGCCTCGCGCAACTCTCCTTTGGAGATGTTGGCGAGGACCCCACTGCGCATCTCCTGGAACGGATGCGGGACGACGGCGATGCCACCCTGTTCGCGGATCTGTCGGAGCGTCTCCGCGAACGAGAGGCCAGGTTCGATCAGGTCGGTGACGTTCAGGCCGATGACGTGTCCGGCGGCGCTCGAGATTTCGATGCCGGGGATGCCGACGAGGTCGTCCTCCGGGGCGACCTCGGCGGCCCGAACGCTCGCCGAAATTTCGTCGTGGTCGGTGACCGCGAGCCCATCGAGTCCGACCTCGGCTGCCCGTTCGAGCAGCATCTCGACGGAGTCCCGACCGTCGTAGGAGGCCGCCGAGTGCGAGTGGAGTTCGACCGAAAGCACACGATAGGTTTGTGCAGGTGCCGGCAAAAGCGACTCGGTCCACTCGAAGCGGTTTGCCCGAGAGAGGCAGAGAATTCGACCCTCGCACAGGCACCCGCGGTAGGCTCCCACGTCGATCGTTGCGACGGTGAAAGCCCAGCAGTCGGAGACGCGGAACCACCGCGTGAACTACCGCTCGTGACGGCGTTTCCCGGCCAGGAGGAAGCCGGTGCGATGCGGTGGGGCAGTAAGGTTTTGCCACTCGGGACCCCACTTTAGTACGGTTCGATTACGATGACGACTGCCCCACCAGCGTGCCGCGATGATCGAGTCCGATCGAGCGCCCAGTCCTCGCGCAGACACGCCACGGGCTCTCGACCAGAACTCCGTGGCCGGCCGGCGGGGCTGGGCGGGCGGTGATCTACAATGTACGACCGGATACTCGTCCCGACCGACGGGAGTGACCACGCGCTCGCGGCCGCAAAGCACGCACTCGAGCTCGCAACGACGTACGACGCCGAACTCTACGCCCTCTACGTCGTCGACACCGGGACGAGCTGGCTGCGCCTGTCGAGAACCGACATCCAGGAGACGTTGCGAGGGCTGGCCGAAGACGCGGGCGGCCAGGCGCTCTCACCCATCGAAGCCCTGGCCGAGAACACTCCGGTGACCGTCGTCAAAGAACTCCGGGAAGGCACGCCACACGAGGTTATCGTGGCCGCCGTGACCGACGAAGACGTCGACCTGGTCGTCATGGGCACGCACGGTCGAGACGGGATACGCCACCGACTCCTGGGGAGCGTCGCCGAGCGGGTCGTGCGCGGTTCGGACGTGCCGGTGATGACGGTGACTGCCGAGGAAACCGAGGACTGAGACTGCCGAGGAAACCGAGGACTGAGGAATTCCCGCGGTCGGTCGGTGGTCGACGCTGCGGTAGCTGGTCGACGCTGCGGTAGCTGGTCGACGCTACGGTCGGTGGTCGACGCTACGGTCGGTGGTCGACGCTACGGTCGGTGGTCGACGCTACGGTTGGTGCGAACCCGGCCACGGCTCCCGTGGCTTCGCTCTGCGCCTTGCTGAACGCTTACCCGGTTGCCATCTTCTCCGCCGCGGCACCTGATAGCCGCATTGCCGTGAGAGCGCCCCTACCCTTCCGACCACCATCTTATTCCGTCCACGTGCCCGTATGAGACTAATGCGAAGTTACACGCTGACGACTATCTGGGGCATCCCGATCAGGATAAACGTCTCACTGCTGATCTTTCTCCCGATACTCGCGTGGATCATCGGGAGCGGGACGCAGATAGACACCTACGCCGGGGTGGTCAACGGCTTCGCCCCGAATCAGATCGACGTGTCGATTCTGACGGCGGGGTCGACGCCGTGGCTTATCGGTGCCGCGGCCGCGCTCGGCCTCTTCGTGAGCGTCGGGATTCACGAACTCGGCCACGCGTGGGCGGCGCGGCGATACGGCATCGGGACGGAGTCCATCACCCTCTGGCTGCTCGGTGGCATCGCCGCCCTCGAATCGATGCCCCGCGAGTGGAACCGCGAGTTCTGGATCGCCATCGCCGGACCGATCACGAGCGTCCTCACCGGCGTCGCCTGTTACGTCCTCCTCGTGTTGACGCCAGCGTCGGCACCCGTCGCCGCGTTCGTGCTCGGCTGGCTGGTCGTGACCAACGTGATCCTCGCCGCCTTCAATCTCCTGCCGGCGTTCCCGATGGACGGTGGGCGTATCTTCCGTTCGCTCCTGGCACGCACGCGCTCGTACGAGTCCGCCACCCGGACCGCCGCTCGGTTCGGCACCGGGTTCGCACTGCTGTTTGCCATCGTCGGCGTGTTGAACTTCGCACCGATGCTCATCCTCCTCTCGCTGTTCATCTACGGCGCGGCCTCCTCGGAGTCGCGGACGGTGCTGCTCCAGGGACTGCTCACGGGGGTCACCATCCGGGACATCGCCTCGCTCGACCTGGACCCCATCGACGCGGACGCTTCCATCGCCGAGTTCACCGACCGGATGGTCCGGGACCGCCGAACGGTGTATCCCGTGAGCGACGCTGGTGAGGTCGTCGGCGTGGTCACGCTGGACTCGGTCAGGCAGACGGACAGCGAGGACCACGACGCGACCCGCGTGCGCTCGATACTGGACACGGAGCTACCTCGCGTGTCGGTCGATGCGGACGCCTTCGAGGCCTTCGTGGAGTTGAGCCAGTCTCCGGCCAGGCTCGCCCTCGTCGAACGAGACGGCGAGGTGATCGGCCTCCTGTCACAGGGGGACTTCACGCACGCCATCCAGTTCCGCCGCGAAGGGGTCGCCATCGGCCCGAAGACGGCGCTGTGACCGGATCGGGACCTGCTCCATTCGAGTGAACCGCCCCGGACGTCACGCGGACGAGGGTACGGGACTCAGAGCCCGGCTGCATCGAATCTGAGTGCGTCCGCCCGGATCGGAGCGATCGGAGGGGGTCCAGGTCGTGCTGGCCGGGACCCTCGGTTCCGTGGGCGTCCCAGTGGTCACTGGCGCGCACTCGTCACTGACCGCCGCGCTGGGTGGCTTGCTCTTGGCTCGAGTGGTGTGGTAGACGGTCCGCTCTGGCGGTGACGGATCGGACCCATCGTCAATCGATGACGACGCTGCGGCTGGTCGGAAGCGCCGTCCTCAATGGCTGCGATGCGCCGGTCGTCCCGCAATCGACCCGAAGCCTCGCACTTCGGGGACCACCGACTCTCGGACCCCCGACTCGGCAGTACCAGATGACGAGCCTCGAAGCGAGTGATCTGTTCGGGAGGCTAGCTGTCCACAGTCTGTTCACAGTGTCGGGCACAGACTGGTGTACCCGCTCGACAGGACAGCTCACTGTGTCAGGCGTAGACCACCATACCGACGGGGAGAGGCTGTCAGACCGGCAAAAAAGATGCTGTCAGACCGGCAAAAAAGATGCTGTCTGACCGGCAAAAATACTGGCTACGGCGTGCAGTGGGGTCAGGCCTCGATTTCCGCGGCCGGTGCGTTTCGCTTGACGCTCTCGATGGCGTCGCGGGCCCCGCTTCGGTCCGCGTAGCCCTCGCCGCTGTCGAGCAGGATGTTGCCGTTCCGGTGGCGGAGTCGCCAGCGGTGTTCGCCGGCCCTGTCCTCGAAGAGTTCGAAGGTGGCTCGACCGATGTCGAGGACGTCGGCCTCGGGCGCGTACTCGCGTACCCGTTCGACGGCTTCGGTGGCTTCGGACTCGCTGCTGTAGCCTTCGCCGCCGTCGGCGATGATCTGATCGTTGCCGCCGCGGAGCCGCCAGCGGTACTCCTTCGCCTGGTCTTCGTAGACTTCGAAGTCGAGTTCGTCGACGCGCTCGCGGATACGGTCGACGGCCCTGTTCGCGTCGTTCCGGCGGCTGTAGCCCTCGCCGCTGTCGGCGAGGATGTTCCCGTTCCGGTGGACGAGTCGCCAGCGCCACTCGTCCGCTGCGTCGCGGTACACCTCGAACCCGGTCGGGTCGAACCAGAGGTAGTCGGCCGGGCCGACGTACGCCTGCATGCGGTCGATGGCGCGCCTCGCGTTGCTCCGGGAGGCGTACCCCTCGCCGCCGTCGCCGATCACGTTCCCGTTGTCGTGGCGGACCCGGTAGCGGTACTCTCCCGCGCTGTCTTCGTAGAGTTCCACGGTCGCTCGGCTGTCGCGTTCCTCGACGGGTTCGAACGTCTCCACGTCGGCCGGGAGGTCTGCCTCCGTCTCGTAGAGCAAGGTCGTCGCTCCGAGGGCGTTCCGGCGAACGCTTTGCATCCCTTTCTGGGCGTTGTGCTTGCGCGTGTACCCCTCGCCGCTGTCGGCGATGAGATTCCCGTTCCGATGACGGAGGCGCCAGCGCCACTCGTTGTCGTCGTCTTCGTAGAGTTCGAACCGCGCCTGACTCTCGGTGAGCGTGTCGAGCGTGGCCTGCAGGTCCGCCTGTGCCGCGTCGCTCGCTTCCGTCTCGCTCCGGACCTCCTCGAGGTCGTTCTCGAGTCGGTCCCGTTCCTCCCGGAGCGCGTTCAGCTGGGATTCCAGTTCGGCGGCCTTTTTCTCGCTCACCTCCAGATTCGCCTGCGAATCCCCCACGACTAGCGGCGCGACAAGGCCAACGAAGGTGATGATCGTCAGTCCGCCCGCGTAGAGGACGATGACGGGCTGATTCCCCGTCTGGACGCTCCACTCCGCCGGGAATATCGTGACGAACCAGACGGCGGCGACGAAACAGATGGCCTGTCCGAGATACGCCGCGTAGTTGGCCCACGGTTGCAACGGGAGTCTGATCACGGGTCCAGCGACGAGCATCGCAAGCCCGACAGCCGCGATAAAGAGACTCGCCTCCCGCAACGTGAATCCGGAGGCCCCGACCGCTGATGAACTCGGCAGGAAGAGGATGATTCCGAGCGTCCCGAGTACCAGCCCCGTCAGGAACACCCAGTACCCACGCACCTCGTCGTGTGTCGAGGGCTCTCCCACTCGCTGCCGGTACAACCCGTACAAGACGCCGTCAGTTGTCTTCGTCGCCATAGGTCACGTCCTATTACACGTGGAGACTATATAAATGGCTGCCAGAGATGACTCCCATGAGTGGGCCATAGAAGGGCTAAGAGTTGGGAATAAAGCCGTTATTGGACCGGCCGGATTCACCCAGTTTATGACAGTGGCAAAATTTACCACGAGGTCGATGGACGGGTGATTCGATTCGTCGCGTCTCGAGAGTCGGACGGGCACTGTCCGGCAGGGTCGGCGTCCAGACAGTTCGAGACGACGGCCGCTGGGCGTCTCTTCCCAGAGGGAGTAGCGCCAGTCCGTGTGCAGTCTGGCGATTTGCTATCGCGGATACTGGTTTATTCGTGCGGGCAGGAACTCAGTCCGCGGGCCCAGGTGGGACGACAGATCCGTCCACACCCCGTTCTTCACGGGTGAGGTAGCACTGCGGGTCCGGGCCGAAGGGGTCGTCGCCGACTGCGAGCGCCCGGAGTCGCGACCCACCGCGACAGACGTCCTGATACTGACAGTCTGCGCACCGACCGGTGAGATGCTCCTCGCGCTCGCGGAGTGCGCCGAGGAGCGGATTCGACTCGTCTGTCCAGATGTCGCCGAACGGCCGGTCTCGTACGTTCCCCAGGGAGTAGCCCTGCCAGAACTGCGTCAGGTGAACGTTGCCCTGGTAGTCCACGTCGGCTATCCGTTCACCGGTCGGATCGCCGCCGTTGCGGCGGAGGTACTGATACACGCGTTCTGCCTGGTCTGGTCCCAGTTCCCGGCGTGCGTACTCCACGAGATAGGCGGCGTCAGCGTAATTCCCGACGAGGAGCGTCTCGATTTCGTGGCCCCGGTCGTGGTACTCGCGAGTCAGGTCACAGACCCGTCGGACCGCGTCACGGCGGTCCTCGGGCGAGAGGTCGACGTCCTGGATGTCGGCCCCCCGGCCGCCGTAGTCGAGGTGGTAGAAACAGAAGCGGTCGACGCCGCGGTCGGCCAGCAGTGCGACCACGTCCGCCAGGTCGTCGGCGTTGTGTCGGGTGATCGTGTACCGGAGGCCGGTCTTCAACCCCGCCGCTTGCGAGGCCTGAATCCCAGCGAGGGCGCGGTCGAACGCGCCTTCCTGGCCCCGGAACGCGTCGTTCTGTTCGGGCATCCCGTCGACCGAAACGCCGGCGTACATCAGCCCGGCGTCGCGGAGGGCGCTCGCGCGCTCCTCGGTCAGGAGGGTGCCGTTGGTCGAAAGCACCGGGCGAAGGCCCGCGTCGCTCGCGTGGGCCACGAGTTCGGTGAGGTCGTCGCGAACCAGGGGTTCGCCCCCGGAGAAGAGGACGACTGGTGCACCGAACGCGGCGAGTTCGTCGAGGAACTGTTTGCCCTCGGCCGTCGTCATCTCGCCAGCGGCTGGTTCGGTCTCCGCGGCCGCGTAGCAGTGGTCACAGTAGAGATTGCACTGTTTCGTGCAGTTCCAGACGACGACCGGCCGTCGCTGCTTTCGTTCGCGGATCTGGGCTTTCGAGGATTCGGCGGCGGCGTCGTAGCGGAGGCCGTCGCCTTCCGCGTCCAGATCACAGAGCAGTTTGCTGACCGAAATCACGCCCGCTCACCCCTCGAACCGTCGCACTCCGCGCTGTTCGGGTCGCCCCGCTCGCTTCCATCGTCGGTGCCATCGGTACGCTCGGCGGTTCGCCCCGCGAGCGAGACGTCTTCGGCGGTGAATCGGCGCGTCTCGTCGGCTGGACAGAGCCAGAGCGTCTCGGCACTCCAGCCGAATAGTTGCGCGGCCTGTTCGCGCGCTATCTCGGCCGTCGGGGCGCTGACGCTCCCGGCGTGACGGAGTGGCTCGCTGGACTCCTCTCGGACGAACAGTTCCCACTCCCGGGTCACGTCGCCACGTGGAGCGTCGACGGCCGCGTCGATACCGACGGCACCGTCGTCGGGGTCGGACATATCGGTCGAGACGGTGGCGTCCTTGATACCTCTCCTCGGTATTTTCAGTCCCTGGGAACGCGGCCCGCCGCTTAGGTGAGCGCGTGCGAACTGGACGACGATGACCGAGTCTCGCACGTTGCGGAGGTCCGACCTCGCGTCGACCACCGACGATTGTCGAGGTGCCGAATCCGACTGTCGTCCGGGGAGGTGGCGCTGATGCGACCCTCCGTCGACACCACTGAGCGCCCGCTGGTACTCATCTGGGAAGTGACCCAGGCTTGCGAACTGACCTGTGACCACTGTCGGGCGGACGCTGAACCAGCCAGACATCCGGACGAACTCTCGACCGAGGCGGGCAAACGACTGCTGGACCAGGCGGCCGAATTCGGTGACCGCCAACTGGTCGTCCTGTCGGGCGGCGACCCCATGAAACGCCCGGACCTCGTCGACCTGGTCGATTACGGGACTGACCAGGGGTTGCTCGTCTCGCTGACGCCGAGCGGGACGCAGGAACTCGATGCGGAGGCCATCGACTCCCTCGCCGAGGCCGGCCTCAAGCGGATGGCGCTGAGTCTGGACGGGGCCACGGCCGAGCGCCACGACGCGTTTCGCGGCGAATCAGGGAGTTTCGACGCGACGATGCGGGCCGCGGAGCAGGCCGAGGACGCCGGCATCCCGTTGCAGATCAACACGACAGTCTGTGCGAGCACGGTGGACGAACTGCCGGCCATCCGCGACCGGGTCGCCGACCTCGGGGCAGTGCTCTGGAGCGTCTTCTTCCTGGTACCGATCGGTCGCGGTCGAGTCCTCGACCCGGTTTCACCAGCACGGGCGGAACGAGTCATGGAGTGGCTGGCGTCCGTGGCTGACGAGGCGCCCTTCGGACTGAAGACGACCGAGGCACCGCACTATCGTCGAGTCCGTCGTCAGCAGGCCGCCGAGACCGGGGCAGAGAGTGGATCGGGTTCCGCTGGGGGTGAGGGGCAGCGAGCGAGCGTCCTCGCCGGTGACGGCTTCGTGTTCGTGAGTCACATCGGGGAAGTGTTCCCCTCGGGATTCCTGCCGAAATCGGCGGGCACCGTCCCCGAGGATCATCTCGTCGACGTCTACCGCGAGTCGGAACTCTTCACCGCGCTACGTGACCGCGAGCGATTGCAGGGGAAATGTGGTGCCTGCCCATTCAGGCAGGTCTGTGGCGGTAGTCGTTCGCGGGCATACGCGCACACCGGCAATCCACTGGCGAGTGACCCGCTGTGTCCGTACGTTCCACCCGAGTACGACGGCCCGCTCCCCTGGGACGACGCCGAGGACCCGGTTCAGGCCGACGGTGGACAGATCGCTGTCGACGGACGGCAGGAGTAGGCCGACTGCGACCAGTTCTCCGACGAGGGTCCCCAGACCCGAACCGACGACGATTCGTAAGAGAAGCGGACCGACATGTTCGAAGCGTATCACTTGCCCGACGCGTCGAGCGAAGGTGCACGCGCAGGATCAGCCCTCACACTGGCGACTGTGTGTCGGTGAAATTATAACGGTCCTCTGGGAATCATAGGATAGAATGGTCCGTGATCCGTTCGCGGACGACGAGGCGCCGGACCTCCAGGACGTCCTCGACGCATTGGACGACCCAGACTGTCGGGCGATCGTCACGGCGCTCGACGAGCCGATGACCGCCAGTGAAATCTCGGACGCGAGCGACATCCCACTCTCGACCACCTACCGGAAGATCGACCGACTGGAGGAGGCACAACTGCTGTTCGAGGGCACGGAGATCCGACCCGACGGGCAGCACGCGAGCATCTACGAGGTCGACTTCGAGGAAGTCGTCATCGCTTTGACGGAGGAACGCGACTTCGAAACAGAGATCGCACGCCAGCCCCGGACGCCGGACCAGCGCCTCGAATCGCTCTGGTCGGAGGTGCGTAAAGAAACATGAGTCCACACGCCACTACCATCCTCGTCGCACTGAAGACGATAACCCTCCTGCTCGGAGGGCTCATCACGTACTTCTCCTACAGCGCGTATCAGCGGAGCGGTGCGCGCCCGCTCTGGTTCCTGGCGGTCGGGTTCGGAATCGTGACAATGGGGATACTGACCGCCGGGGTCGTCGACCAGTTGCTCAGATTCTCGTTGCTCTCTGCGAACCCGGTGCCGTTTATTACGGGGAGCCTGGGCGACAGAGCGGTCGCGGACATCGCACTCGTCCTCGAGAGCGCGTTGACTGCCGCCGGGTTTGCCGTCATCGTCTACTCCCTGTATTCCGAGTAACCGCGTTTTTCCGAGCAGACTCCGGTTTCCTCCGCGGTATTCGATCCGGTTACGTTCAGTTCGGCTGATTTTTCACACCCTGGGAATCCGTGTCGGGGTATATCGTCGTCGGTCACGAATAATATCGTATGGAGTGAGTCCCAATGCTCGAAACGACAGTCATCCTCGCGTTGTCCAAGTCCGCCACCCTGGTTTTCGGAGCCTTGCTGGCAGGTCTGTCGTGGCGTGCGTATCGCCGAACGGCGGATCCGGCGCTCCGTGCGCTCGCAGTCGGCATCGGCCTCGTGACTGCCGGCGCAATCCTGGGCGGTGCATTACACGAATTCCTCGGCCTCGAACTGGCCGTCGCGGTCAGCGTCCAGAGCGTCTGTACGGCGGCGGGATTCGCCGTGTTGACCTACTCGCTCTACGTCGGCCCCAGGCCGGATTCGAATTCCCCGAATTCGAACCAGCGAATCGTCTGAGACGCATATTTTGCGAATTCGTTCATTCCGGGAGTGACTGTCACGGCCGCCCCCGATACATGCTATATCGCTATATGGAATGATCCCGCCGAAGCCAACGGTGAATCAGAGCGGGTGAGCCGTAACAGCCGAAATACCCGGTCGCACGGCTCGAAGTGACGACTTTCGGGCGGATTCGGTCGATAGAGTGATCCGTCGGCGACGGAACAATCGAGCGTCGCACGTCCAGTGGCGTCTCTCAGACCGCAGCGGGGTCGACCTGTCTGCCGACCATGACCAGACTGCCCAGTAACAGCACGACTGCGGCCGGGAGGAGCCACTGGAACGCGGTCAACAGGACGCCCGACGCCTGAATGCCGACGGCGATGAGGACGACGGGACCACAGCAGGCGGTCCCGGAGAGCAGTGCGGGGATGCCAGCGAACGCGGCCGTCGAGGACTGACCGATCCCGCACCTGGCTGGCTGGGTCCAGGCGAGATACGAGAGCGCGATGTTGAGGCCGACGAGTCCCGCAACCCCGACTCCCAGGACGGTGTTCAGCGAGAACAGGTAGGTTATGGGGCCGAGACTCAGCCGTGCGACCGGCGTAAACGAGAGCGGGCCCAGCGCGGGCTGGAAGAATTTGCCTGCAGCGTCGCTCACGACGGTGAGGCCGTACCCACCGAGGCCGGGTGCGAGATGGCCGAGCGCGTACAGGTAGACCAGCAGATAGCCGACGGTCGTAGCGACGAGAACCGCGGCGGCGTCTCGTCGCTGGACGGTGAGGCTCGCGGCCGTGCGCGTGCGTGAGAGAGCACCTCGGACGCGCGCGGAGGGGGCTGAGGTGTCCTCTGGGCCGGATCCTGGGTCGGATCCGGGCGTCGTATCAGGCATAGATGTTCGAGTCAGGGTAGTAGCCGGACCAGGCGAACCACATCGCGTCGAAGGTGTGGACCCTGGTCAACGGGAGGGCGTCGGGGGCGAACGTCTCGCCGTCACCGAGGACTTCGCCATCGTCGTACTCGAACGAGCGCTCCTCCGGGTTGAGGTAGACGTAGCCGGTTGTGAATCGCGGGTCGGCGACTGCGAGAACGGTCGTCGCTCCTATCTGCCCGGTCATGATCCCCGCGTCGGTGAGTTCGGTCTTGCCGAAGGCGACGGCCCCCTCGGGCGTTCGAGCGCCCATGAACACCTTCTTCGCCTGATGACTCGTGTCTTTGTTGAGACTCGGGAAGAGCGTGTTCGCGTTCTTGTAGTAGCCCGTTCTGGGGTTGTAGGCGCCGTAGGGGTCCCTGCGGTAGTTCCGGGCGGAGCCAGTGTCTTTCGAGAGGACCTGCGTGTCCGGATACTGGTCGCGCCACTCCTTCCAGGTCGTCCAGACGAGGCGGAACTCGGACAGCGACACGGTCGGCGGCCCCTCGTTCCAGGGCCCCGGAATCGCGGTGGCGAGAATCTGCGGCCACCAGGCTTCGGTCGCTCTGTCGTACATCACGAGGTTGTTGTTGATGAGTCGGCCCGAGACGCCGAAGGTCGTGTCGCCGCGGTCGAACCCCTGGACGGTGCCGGTGAGTGGGCAGTACGTTACAGCGACCGGTTCGCCGTCGAGTCGGTCGTTGACGATTTCGTGGTGGACGAGAATCTTCTGCGGGTAGGCTTTGACCGTGTCCCCACGGACGACGCCGAAGACGGGGTCGCCCAGTTGCAGGAAGTTCTGCTCCTCGGCCGAAATAAACGACGGGTCGTCTATCGACGGGATGCCGTCCTTCGCCGGGCCACCCGACCGTGCCTCGGAACGGAGTTCAGACGGCGACATCGGGAGCGGGAGGGTCTCGTCGGTCGTCGGCAGGTGCTGCGTCGGATCGGCGGCGGGGTCGGTCGGTGTCGGTGGGTCCGTCTCGCTGGCGCCCTCAGTCCCGCCGGTCCCGACGGTGTCGCTCGTCGAGGGTCCGCCGTCGCCCCCGTCACCGCCCTGGCCCGCGTCCGCACCGTCGCCACCATCGGCGCTGGATCCGGGCGATGAGCACCCGGCGCTCGCAGTGACGCCAGTAGCTACGGCCGCGGCGAGGAAGCGACGTCTGCTGAAGGCTGTCATACCCCAGGGTAGGTACGAGTCCCGAATAACTGTGGGCCGACTGTGCGGGCCGCACGCCAGGCCACCCCTCCGCGGGTCCGATGTGCCGGTCAGTACTCGTAGACGACGGCTTCGAACGGCCGGAACTCGGCGCCGAGCGGGTCGTCCGGAGAGTCCTCGTCGGTAGCGATCAATCGGATCGGGTCGGCGTCGCTGAGGGCCTGCGCGACAGCGGTGTCCGCTCCCGATCCGTCACCATCGGTGTCGGCGAGGTCCGCCCGCTCGACGGTCGTGGGTTCGTCGGCCCAGTTCAGGACGACGAGCCGTCGGTCGTCGCCGAGACTGCGAACGTAGGCGTAGAGTCGCTCGTGGTCGGGCGCGAGCAGTTCGTAGTCGCCGTACACCAGCACCGGGTCGTCGTGGCGCAGTTCGATGAGTCGCCGGTAGTGGTGCCAGACCGAATCCGGGTCCGCGACGGCGTCGGCGACGTTGACTTCGGTGTGGTTGTCGTTTAGCGCGAGCCACGGGTCGCCGTCGGTGAATCCGGCGTGGGCCTCGTCGCCGGTCCACTGCATCGGCGTGCGGGCGTGGTCGCGACTCCGGAAGTTGACGGCCTCGCGAACGTCGTCGAAGGAGTCGATTTTCCCTTCCGAGAGGAGGTCATCGACGATGCCGACGGTCATCGCGTCGTCTATCTCCGCCAGCGCGTCGAACTCGGTGTTCGTCATGCCGAGTTCCTGGCCCTGGTAGATGTAGGGGGTTCCTCGCATCGTCAGCAGAAAAGTCCCGACGAGTTTGGCCGACCGGCGACGATGTGACTCGTTGCCAAAGCGCGAGACGATTCGCGGGTGGTCGTGATTGCCGAGGAAGAGCGCTTCCCAGGCCTCCCGGGCGACTTCTCGCTGATTGCGCGTCATCAGATCCTTGAATTCGACGAGGTCCCACTCCCCCCAGTCGTCGTCGGCCCAGTCGCTCGCCTGGTCGACGTCGAGGTGGTCGAAGTGAAAGACCATGTCCAGGCAGTCACCGCGCTCGATGAACTCGCGGGCGTCCGTCGCGGACGCGCCGCCCATCTCTCCTGCAGTCATGGCATCCGGAGGAATCACCGTCCCGAGTTCGTCCAGGAACTCTCCGAGGCGTGGGCCGAAGGTGTAGTGTTCGGCCCCGAGCGGCCCATCCGCGTCGGGGTCGCCGTCGGGGTACCCCTCGGCTTTCGAGAGGTGGCTGATGGCGTCCATGCGGAAGCCGTCGATTCCCTGCTCGAGCCACCAGGAGACGACCGATTTGACGGCACCGCGGACCTCGGGATTGCGCCAGTTGAGGTCTGGCTGGTTCTCGTTGAAGACGTGGAGATACCACGCTTCGCGCTCGTCGTCGTAGGTCCAGGCCGACCCACCAAAGAGGGACTGCCAGTTGTTTGGCGGTTCGTCGGGGGACCCCTCGACCCAGTGGTAGTAGTCGGCGTAGTCGCCTTCCTCCCGTCGGGAGCGCTGGAACCACTCGTGGTCGGTCGAGGTGTGATTCACGACGAGATCCATGATGAGGCGCATGTCCCGCTCGTGGAGTTCGTCACGGAGGCGCTCCCAGTCGGCCATGTCCCCGAACTCGTCCATGATCGCCCGGTAGTCGCTGATGTCGTAGCCGTTGTCCTCGTTGGGCGACTCGTAGACGGGGCAGAGCCAGACGACGTCGACGCCGAGCTCCTCGAGGTAGTCCACCTTCGCTGTGATCCCGGGAATGTCGCCGACCCCGTCGCCGTCGCTGTCGTTGAAGCTCCGGGGGTAAATCTGGTACACGACTGCCTCCTTCCACCAGTCGCGGTCGATTCGACGGTCTGTCGCTGTGCTCGTGCGGGTCATTGGTCTGGCTGGTCGGCCGTTCGGGCTGTCGTCGGGCGGGACGTCAGGTAGACGCGTGCTTCCCAGGGACCCAGGTCGAGGGAGCGACCCGGGACTACTGGGGCGTCGTCGTTCGTGAGTGCGAGTTCGAGTCCGTCGACGGTCACGCCGTCGGGGACCGCGAACGCGGTCGGTTCGTCGTCGAAGTTCAGGACCACGAGCGCACGCTCGGGGTTTTCGTCTTCGCGCTCGAGCGTCCGCGTGTAGGCGAACAGCGACGGGTGATCTGGTGCGAGCAACTCGAAGTCGCCATCGACGAGTACGTCGCGCTCGCGCAGGTCGATCAACTCGCGGTAGTAGTGAAACACCGAGTCCGGGTCCGACCGCGCGCGCTCGAGATTCACTGTTTCGTAGTTGGGATTCACGTCGATCCAGGGCTCGCCGTCCGTGAATCCGGCGTGCTCGTCGTCGCTCCACTGCATCGGCGTCCGGGCGTTGTCGCGGCTGACTGTCTCGATGGCCTCGCGCACGTCTGCATAGCTGTCCGCGTGGCCGTCCGGGTCGTCCACGGCCGATTCGACGTAGTTGAGCGCCTCCACGTCGCGAATGGCGTCGCGAGATTCGAAGGGCGCGTTCGTCATGCCGAGTGCTTCGCCCTGGAAGACGAAGGGGGTGCCGCCGAGGGTGTGCGTGAGGGTGCCGAGCAATTTTGCGGACTTGCGACGATACTCCTCGTCGTTCCCGAAGCGAGAGAGTGCCCGTGGCTGGTCGTGATTGTTCAGGTACAGCGAGTTCCAGCCGTCGTCGGCGAGGCCGGTCTGCCACTTGGCCAGGATCTGTTTGAACTCGACAAGGTCCGGGTCGCCGGCGTCCCACTTCGAGTCGCCGTGGTCGAAGGTGACGTGCTCGAACTGAAAGACCATGGAAAGGCCGTCGCCGTCCCTGCCGACGTACCGTTTCGCGTCGTCGACGGAGACGCCGGGGGTCTCACCGACGGCGAGAATTTCGTCGTCGGCCAGCACCTCCTCACACAGCTCCGAGAGGTACTCGTGGACGCGAGGGCCGTTGAAGAAGTGCTCGGCACCGGACATACCCAGTTCCGGGGCGCCGTCCGGGTAGCCCGCCGGCTTGGAGATGAAGTTGATCACGTCCATGCGGAAGCCGTCGATGCCCCTGTCGAGCCACCACTGCATCATCTCGCGAACGGCCGCGCGTACCTCGGGATTGCGCCAGTTGAGGTCCGGTTGGCTCTCATCGAACAGGTGGAGGTACCACGCCTCGCGCTCGTCGTCCCAGGACCACGCGGGGCCGCCGAACGCCGACTCCCAGTTGTTCGGTCGCTCGTCGGGCGACCCCTCGACCCAGTGGTAGTAGTCGGCGTATGCGCCCTCCTCGCGCCGGGAGCGCTGGAACCACTCGTGCTGGTCGGAAGTGTGGTTGACGACCAGATCCATGATGAGGCGAACGTCGCGTTCGTGGAGTTCGTCGCGAAGGCGTTCCCAATCGGCCATGTTTCCGTAGCGGTCGTCGATAGCCCGGTAATCGCTGATATCGTAGCCGTTGTCGTGTTGCGGCGACTCGTAGACGGGATTGAGCCAAACGGCGTCGACACCCAGGTCGTCGATGTAGTCGACGCGGTCGATCACCCCCTGGAGGTCGCCGACGCCGTCACCGTCGCTATCCTGGAAACTCTGCGGGTAGACCTGGTAGACGACGGCGTCTTTCCACCACTGGTGCTCGCCCGCGCCGCCGGTCATCGAGGCCTCCCGACCGTCGGACGCACGGCCTGACTGTTCGTGCGCTCGTCGCTCCGAACGTCTCGAATTTGCACCGGACATCTCCTAACGGGCCGATTGTGGTGGGTGATCGTCATGGGTGGGTGAGGGACATCCTGCCGTGGACTCCGTTCACAGAGACTCAACAGAACGAGTAACTTAATTACTACGAAGATGTTGAAGAACGCGTTCAACCAAAGTTTTTATTGCATGGTCATTCATGTGGCTAACCGAGCGATGTCTGATAATCAGCAACACGGCACTGACGGATTGCCGGTGTCACGCCGGCGGATGGTTCAACTGCTCGGAGCGACGGGCGCTGCAGCGGGGCTCGCGGGCTGTGGTGGACAGTCTGCGGTCGAGACGGATACCCCAGCGAGCGATGGAGACGGTGGCGACGGCGACGGTGACGGTGGTGGCGACGGCGGTTCGGACGACACCGAGACGCCGACCGAGACGGCGACGCCGGTGCAGGTCGACAGCGAGTCCCTGGCAACGATCCAGGAACTGGCGTACGTGACGAACCAGACACTCCCGGTACTCCCGCTCCAGGAGAAACTGGCCCAGTCGTTCCAGACGACGGACGACTGGTCGGTCCCGTCGAAAGACAGCGACGCCATTCAGACCTACTGGCCGACCGAGTGGCTCCCGCGTTCGGGCGACTGGACGGCCAAAGACGGCTCCGACGACGACCGACTGACCTTCGCCCAGTGGGCGGTCCCGAAGGACTCCCAGTACAATCCCTGGAACGGGAAGAACTTCGCCGAGGGTCGACGGCTCCTGTTCGACCGCTTCATGCAGTACAACCTCGCGACCCAGGAGTACTCGGGGTATCTCATCACCGAACACTCCCTCGAAGGGACGACCCTCACCCTGAACGTCCGCGAGGGTCAGACCTGGCACAACGGCGACGCCGTCACCGCGACGGACGTGGCCAACCAGATCAAACTGGACATCTACAACGGTGGCAGCCTCGGCAAGTTCGTCGCGCCAGACGACGACGGCAAGGTCTCTGAGCGCGTCAGCGCCGTCGACGAGACGACGGTCGAAGTCGAACTCGTCGAGGAAGTCAACGGCGACATCCTGCTGGCCTACCTCCAGCCGAAGTACCTCATCGCCCACGAGGGCACCTACGGCGACTTCGTCACTGCGCTCGACGAGGCGAGCACCGAGGACGAGCGGTCCAAGGCCCTCAACGAGCTAACAAGCGACACTACGCCCGACCCCGTCGGCTGCGGCCCGTTCCAGTTCAAAGACGCCGACACGCGTCGGACCCTGCTGACCACGTACGACGACCACCCGGACGCGGGCAACATCAACTACTCCGAGGTGGAGTACCTCTACAAACCGGAGAACCAGGGCCGCTGGAACTCCCTCATCAACGAGGAGACCGACGGTTCCGCGACGCTGTTCATGCCGTCGAACAAGCTCAATCAGCTCCCAGACTCGGTGCAGGTCAGTCTCATCCCGCGCCACTGGGGCCTGGGCCTCGTCTTCAACTTCGACGAGGAACCGGTCGACGACCCACGCGTCCGCAAGGCCATCGCGCACGTCGTCAACCGCGAGTCCGTCGCCAAGAACTCTGGCGCCGGCACGAACTCCAAGATCGCGGTCACCTACCCGAGCGGGCTCACCGGCGAGTTCAACGGGCAGGTCGAAGGCGCCTGGCTCGAGGGGGTCGCCAGCGAGTTCGAGACCTACGGCCGCGGTAGCGCCCAGACCGAGAAGGCTGCGGCACTCCTCGAGGACGCAGGCTACGAGAAAGTCGACGGTACCTGGCAGAAAGACGGTGAGAAACTGTCCATCCCGATCAGCGGTCCGTCCGGGTTCTCTGACTGGGTCGCCGGCGCGAACACGGTCGTCTCCCAGCTGAAGGAGTTCGGCATCGCGGCCGAGTCCCAGATGAAAGACACCTCGACGTACTGGGGCCAGGACTACTCGAACGGCGACTTCGTCGTCGGACTCCAGGGCTGGGCCTCGTACAATCAGGCCCATCCGTACTTCCACTTCCAGTGGTTGTTCGACAGCTGGGACGCGGCCAACGCGTGGAACCTCCCGAGCGAGTTCGAGTCGCCGGTGCTCCACGACCAGGTCCGCTCCTCGGAAACGGTCGCACCTGCGGACCTCGTCTCGGCGCTCTCGACCGCGAGCGAGTAACTCACACGCATGAGCTACGTACTGAAGCGGATCGGTCAATCACTCCTCACCATCTTCGTGGTGGTGTCGGCGAGCTTCGGCCTCATTCGGCTCTTGCCGGGCGGGCCGCTCGACTATCTCCGCGCGCAGGCCATCCAGCAGGGCGGGAGCGACATGACGATGGCCGAGATCAACCAGCGCATCGCCGCACAGACCAACATCGCGGTGAATGAGCCGATATACGTCCAGTACGTCGATTACATGGGCGCCATTCTGCAGGGCGACTTCGGCCAGTCCATCTGGTACGAAGAGCCGGTCACGAGCATCATCGGCCCGGCCATCCCCTGGACGGTCTTCCTGACAGCCTCCGCGCTGTTTCTGGCCTTCACCGTCGGCGTCTCGCTCGGCGCCATCATGGCCTACAGGGAAGGCTCGAAGTTCGACGTCGGCAGCACGGGCGTTGGGCTGGTGCTCAACTCGACCCCGGGCTACGTCGTCGCGCTACTGTTCGTCGCCTTCCTCAGCTACCGGTACGGGTTCTTCCCGACCGGCGGTCGCTACGCCTCGGAACTCACACCGGGGTTCAACGTCCCGTTCCTGCTGAGCGTGCTCCATCACGGCGCCCTCCCCATCGCGTCGATGTCCATCGTCGGCTTCGGCGGGTGGGCGCTGTCGATGCGGGGTAACAGCATCCGGGTTCTCGGTGAGGACTATCTCCGGGTCGCACGACTGCGCGGCCTCTCGACGCGCCGGATCGCGCTGCGGTACGTCGCGCGCAACGCCATCCTGCCGATGTACACCGGCCTGATGATCGCCATCGGGACCGTCTTCGGCGGCGCGGTCATCATCGAGAACATCTTCGCGTACCCGGGCGTCGGATTCTACCTCATCCAGGGGATCAACGCCCGGGACTACCCGCTGATGATGGGCGGGTTCATCCTCATCACGGTCGCCATGGTCATCGGCATCACCATCGCCGACCTCACCTACGGAATACTCGACCCGCGAGCCAAGGGAGGTGCCTCGCGTGAGTCCTACTGATAGCGAGCCCCAAAGCGGCTCGGAAACGCGAACGGAGAGCGGAGCGAGCCGTGAGCGAGGCGACGACGCTTGCGAAGACCCTGCTGTCGACGCCGTCGCGGGCAACGACGACGCCCTCGACGCCGAGGAGATGGTCGCCGACACCGACCGCGCCTCGCGGGCCGTCACCGGCCACGGGCGCAAGGGTCGAGTCGCCGCCGAAGGCGGTGCGTCGAGCGGAGCGAGAGGAGCCTCGCCGGACCACCGGTCCGACGGTGGTGCGTCGAGCGGTACGAGCGGAACCTCGTCAGAGCTTCGCGCTGACGGAGGGTCCGTCTCCGAGTTCGAGCAGATGGCAGAGGTCTCGTTGACGGAACACGAGCGACGGCGACAGTGGTTCGACGAGAAACTGCTCGCGCCCGCGCGCATCGTCTGGAACGACTGGCGTGCGCGCTTTGGCTTCTTCGTCGTTACGTTCTACCTGCTGATGGGAACGGTCGGCCCGCTGGTCGTCACGCAACCGAAACCGAACCAGGGCGACTACCTGATCGGCGCGTTCCGGACGATGGACCACCCATTCGGAACGACGGCGTCGGGCACGGACATCCTCTCACAGATCGTCCACGCAACGCCATCGATGCTGATCATGATCACCGCCGGTGCGGTGTTCACTGTCTTCCTCGGGACCACTATCGGGACGCTCGCCGGCTACAAGGGCGGACGCCTGGACAGCGTCCTGATGACGATCACCGACGTGATGATGACGATTCCGGGCCTGCCGCTGACCATCGTGCTCGCGGCGGCGCTCCGGATCGACGGCAATCCGGCCGTCATCGGGATTCTCATCACGATCAACGCCTGGGCGGGTCTGGCTCGTGCGATCCGCTCGCAGGTGCTGACCCTGCGCGACGCCGAGTACGTCGAGGCGTCGCGCATCATGGGCATCCCGACGCCGAAGATCATCGGGAGCGACATCATCCCGAACCTGATGCCATACATCACGATGAACTTCGTCCGACAGGCCCGCGCGGTCATCTTCGGGTCCGTCGGGCTGTACTTCCTCGGCGTCCTGCCCTACAACAGCGTCAACTGGGGCGTGATGATGAACGCCGCCGTGAATCGCGCGGGCGCGACGTCCTCGCCTGCGGCGTTCCACTGGTTGCTCGTGCCGATGCTGACGATCATCCTCCTCGCGCTCGGACTAACGCTGCTCGCGCAGGGTGCCGACCGGGTGTTCAATCCGCGAGTCCGCGCCCGACACGCGAAGTCCGTCGAAGGCGGCGGGGACGAGGAATCGACGACCACTGGAGGGATCTGACATGGCGAGTACACGCGACGACGGGAGTATCGAGGGCGGCAGCCGAGGCCGTGACCAGACGGCCGAAGCCACCGAGGACCCCATCGTCGAGGTGCGCGACGTCAGCGTCACCTACGACCTCCAGGCCCGCGAGGCGATGGTCCTGGACGACGTGAGCCTCGACCTGCGCCGCGAGGAGATTCTCGGCTGCGTCGGTGAGTCTGGCTCCGGCAAGTCCATGCTCGCCAACGCGATGATGGACGCCGTCGAAGAGCCCGGGATCACGACCGGGAGCGTCCGCTATTACCCCGAGAGAGACGCAGAACCGGTCGAAGTCCTCGACCTGGAGGGCGACGACCTCAAGCAGTTCCGCTGGGAGGAAATATCGATGGTCTTCCAGGGCGCACTGTCGTCGTTCAATCCCACGCTGTCGATCCGTGGGCACTTCGAGGAGACCCTCGACGCCCACGACTACGACGTCGACGAGGGGATGGAACGGGCTCGACAGCTGCTGTCGGACCTGTATCTCGACCCCGACAGAGTCCTCGATTCCTACGCGCACGAACTCTCTGGCGGGATGAGCCAGCGGGCGCTGATCGCCCTCTCGCTCATCCTCGAACCGGACGTGCTCGTGATGGACGAACCGACGGCGGCGCTCGATCTGTTGATGCAGCGCTCGATTCTGAGCCTGCTCGACGACATCAAGGAGAAATACGAGCTCTCGATCCTGTTCATCACGCACGACCTGCCGCTGGTGGCGGGGCTGGCCGACCGACTGGCCATCCTCTACGCCTTCGAACTGGCGGAGGTCGGGCCGAGCGAACAGATCGTTCGCAACTCGGAACATCCGTACACGCGAGCGCTGCTGAAGGCGGTGCCGAACCTCGACGCGCCGCTGGAGACGATGACGCCCATCGAGGGCACCGCGCCGAACCCGGCGCACGTCCCGAACGGGTGTCACTACGCGCCGCGGTGTCCGCTGGCCGACCAGCGCTGTCACGACGAGCAACCCGGCTGGTTCGACGCGGGCACCGACCAGCGGACGGCCTGTTTCCACCACGACCGGGCGGACGAAGCCGTCCCCTTCGACGTCGAGGACGTGCTGTCGTCGGTCGAGGACGTCGGCGACGCGTCGGCCGCGGCCGACGATTTCGGCTCCGACACTGCTGGACCCGCTCGAACGGCGTCCGACCAGGACCCAGTCGTCTCGCTGGAGAACGTCGACGTCCACTTCGAGGAGGAACAGGGCATGATCGCGTCGCTGTTCGACGAACCCGATTCTGTCCGGGCGGTCGACGACGTATCGATCGACATCCCGGAGAACGACGTGCTCGCGCTCGTGGGCGAGTCCGGCTGTGGCAAGACCACGCTCGGGAAAGCGATCATCGGCGTGCAGCGGCCGACCGGTGGCTCAGTGAACTATCGCGGCCAGGACGTCTGGGACGCCAAAGACGGCGTCGGGTCCACCGACGTCGAGTACGGCGACATCCGCCGCGCGCTCCAGATCATCCACCAGGACCCCGGTGCGTCGCTGAACCCCAACCAGAAGGTGGTGACGTCGCTGGAAGCGCCGCTCAAGCGCTGGGATCCGGAGCTATCGACGGAGGACCGGCGGGCGCGCATCTACGCGCTACTCGACCGCGTCGGCATGACGCCGCCGGAGGATTACGCCAATCGCTTCCCCCATCAGCTATCCGGGGGCGAGCAACAGCGCGTCGCGCTCGTGCGAGCACTCCTGATGAACCCGGACGTGATCCTGGCCGACGAGGCCGTCAGCGCGCTGGACGTGAGCCTGCGCGTGGAGACGATGGACCTGCTGCTCGAACTGCAAGAGCAGTTCAACACCTCCTTCGTCTTCATCTCACACACGCTGTCGAACGCTCGCTATCTCGCGGAGAAAGCCGACGGGCGCATCGGGATCATGTATCTCGGCGAACTGGTCGAGATAGGTCCACCCGAACAGGTCCTCCAGGACCCCAAACACCCTTACACGAAGGTGTTGCGGTGGGCGACGGCGAATCTCGACCCGAGCGACCAGGAGATGCGGGACCCGCCCGTCCGCTCTATCGACATCCCGGACCCGGTGGACCCGCCATCGGGGTGTCGCTTCCACACCCGCTGTCCGGAGGCGCGAGAGGTTTGCACCAGCGAGGCACCCGACCTGGGCGAGAACGAATCGACGCCCGGGGCACGCGCCGTCGCGTGCCACCGGTCCGACGACGGTCACGAGTACTGGCACAGTCCCGCGCTCGACGGCGTCGAGTCGGCCGACTCGCCGACTCTCCAGGACTGAGCCAGCGGTTTTCGTATCATGGACTCGACACCGACCCGTCCCCGTCTCACCGCTTGCCATGACTCACCCCGAGACTGGGGGCGGATCCGGGTCGGGACCATGAAGTATACACACGACGATGCCCGAGCAGGGAGGACGACTACGTGACGACCGTCTGGCGCGCGTTCTTCACAGCGAGCGCCGTATTGCTCGGCTTTCTGGTGCTCGCGGTCCCGTTCGTCGAACGGGGGAGCGGCGCCTTCGTCGTCTCCGTTGTCAGCTTCCTGATGCTCGCGATCATCTTTTGCGCGTCCGCAGCATTCATCTACTACGACTGGGATCCGTTCGAGGGGTTGTGGTGACTGCTGCAGCCCGTATCGCCGTCGAGGCAACACAAACGGGGAACGGCCCGAACAGACAAGAGGAACTTCCATACGTGAACGCACAGTACGAGGACCCATGACCGAACAGCACGTCGACGACCAGACGCTCCGGGACGAGTTGAACGTGTTCGGCTTTTCTGACACGGAGATTGACACATACCTGGCGATTCTGGAGCAGGGGGAGACGACCGTCAGCACGGTCGCAGACGAGGCCGACGTGACACAGCGGGCGGTTTACAACATCGCCGAGCGACTCGAAGCCCGCGACCTCGTCCGCGTGAACGACCACGCGTCACCGACGACGATCCGCGCGCTCCCGCCAGAGGAGGCCATCGACTCGCTATCGAATCGCCTGGAGTCGATCACGCCGACACTGGACGCGCGCTTCAATGAGACCCAGCCACAGGCCCCCGAGATACAGATCGTCAAGGCCCGCGAAACGGCCATCAAGCGACTTCGAGAGGGGATTCTGGAGGCCGAACACGAGATACTCGTCGCCGTTCCCGAACATTCCTACGAAGACATCGAACCAGAGCTACAGGCCGCGGTCGACCGCGGGGTGCTCGTCTTCCTCCTGATCGGGGACATGGCCGAATCGGATGGCAGGGACCTGAACCTGGCAGCGTCGACGTCAGTCGCGCGCTCGTGGTCCGAGAGTCTCCCGTTCATGTACGCGGCGGACGACGAGGCGGCGATGATCGGCCACTCGGGGATTCTGTCGGGGACGCACGTCGACAAAGAGGCCGTCTCGGTCACCCAGGAGAACCTCGCGGGCTCCATCGTCGGCCTCTACTTCGGGGCCTACTGGCCGACGGCCTCCGAACTGTACGTCCGCGAGGCCAGTTCCATCCCGCAGACGTACGACTGGTTCCGACACGCCGTGCTCGAGGCCGAACTGCACGTGCGCCAGGGCACGGACCTCACGGCGGTCGTGACAACGGCGGACGGCGAGGAGATTTCCGGGCGCGTCAGCCAGGTCCGCCAGGCGTTCGTCGAACCCGCGACCAACGATTACACGCTGGAGACGAGTCTCTACCTCGAAACCGACGACGGCGAGGCCAGCATCGGCGGCCCCGGGTCGTTCATCGAAGCGTACGAGGGCGAGACCGTGACCCTCCGACCCGCCGATTCCTGACCGGGTACGCCGGGTTCGTCCGTCTCACCGCACCCCGAACCAGTTCGGGAGAATCCTGTGGCCCGTTCGTCCCCTACGTCCAGGTATGTCTACGGGAATCGACGTCGATGCGGTCCTTCGCGAGACCGGCGTACCTCGCGACTCGCAACGAGAGACGCTCGACGTTCGGCGGCTTGGGCCGCCGAAACCGCTGGCGAACACGCTCGAACGCCTCGCGGAACTCGACGAGACGACGGTCCTCGTCCAGCTAAACGACCGCGCGCCACAACACCTCTATCCGAAACTCGACGACCGCGGCTACGACTACGCGACGCTCGAGCAGGATGGAGTCACCGTCACGAGTATCTGGCGAGCATGACGGACGCCTCGCCAGGTGACCGACCTCGTTCGACCCGGTTGTCCGGTGAGACGGGTCAGACGGGATCAGGGCCGATGACGGCACCCGACCCGGAGGCCGCTCGAGTGCAGATCCGCGAACGAGCCAGAACCGTCCGCGAAAGCGAGTTCGAGACGGCGCTCCGGAGACTGGAAGCGACCGACGACCTGAGGGCGTCCGACCGCGCCGTCATCGAGGCGCTCGCCGACCGACTCGTCGCTCGACTGATCGCCGTCCCCGACCGGAGATTGCGTGTTGCAGCGGATGCCGACCCGTCGGGAGACGAGAATGAGGGAGACGAGGTCAGTCCGGAGACGGTGGAGACGGCGCTCGATCTGTTTGGGTAAGTACGTCTGCGGACGAAACGGAAAGACGGTCCCCAAATCCCTCGATCGATTCTTGACCGTGGAATTTTGAATTGGTCCTCGAGTGGAGAATCCCGGATTGGTTCTGGACTGATCGTGTGAAAGTCCTGGCCAGTGATAGAAATGGCGTGCTGAATAGAGAGGATATATGCAGCAGGCGGTTTCTATCGGAGTCACGTTCTATCGGCTCAGCCGTTCTCTCGTGTCAGGGTGGCTATTTCGTAGATATTCTGATTAACAGATCTCAAAACCAGAGCAATTCCCGTAGCACGGCTGGCGAGGAGAATTCTTCCCCGCCAGTTTGGAGGTCCGAAAGTGGCTCGCCCGATTCGATGTCTAGTGCATACATGTTCTGATCGACTGAGTACCGAGGGCCTACAGCCCCTTCCCGAGCAACTCCCGGGCGATGATATTCTTCTGGATTTCCGTGGTGCCCTCGTAGATCTGGGTGATCTTGGCGTCGCGATAGAACCGGCCGACGTCGAAGTCGTCGACATAGCCCGAGCCGCCGTGGATCTGGACGGCCTCGTCGGCGACGTCGACGGCGACCCGGGAGGCGAACCCCTTCGCCATCGAGGCGAGCTGCGTGAGCTGGTCGTCGGCGTGCTCGACCGACCAGGCCGACTTGTAGGTCAGCTGGCGCGCCGCCTCCGTGTCGGTGACCATGTCCGAGAGTTTGTGCTGGATGGCCTGGAACTCGCTGATCGAGCGATCGAATTGCTCGCGCTCCTGGGCGTACTCGAGTGCCCGCTCGGCCGCGCCCTTCGCGATACCGACGCCCTGCGCGGCGACCGCCGTCCGGGTCTCGTCGAAGAACTGCATCTGCTGGAGGAAGCCCATCCCGCGCGTCCCGATGAGGTTCTCCTCGGGCACGCGCACGTCGTTCAGGATGAGTTCCGCGGTGTCGCTCGCGCGGATTCCCAGTTTCCCGGTGATCTTCTCCGCCTCGAAGCCCTCGCGGTCGGCCTCGACGATGATCTGGGAGAAGCCCGAGTAACGGTCATCGACGTCCGGGTCGGTCTCGCAGAGCACCACGAAGAAGTCGCCGACCGAGCCGTTGGTGATCCACATCTTGTTGCCGTTTATCACCCACTCGTTGCCGTCCTTTTCGGCCGTGGTTTCGATGGCGGTGACGTCCGAGCCCGCGCCCGACTCGGAGATGGCCGCGCCCATCACCGACTCCCCAGAGGTGATACGCGGCAAGTATTCCTCCTTCTGCTCCTCGGTGCCGTACTCCAGTAGCGCCTCTGCCCCTAACCCGGCCGATGTGATGCAGGCCGCGATGCCGGGGTCAACCGCGAACAGCTCCTCGACCACGAGCGCCCTCTCGAGCGAGGAGTAGCCCGCCCCGCCGTACTCCAGGGGGAGGCGCGACCCCGGCAGCCCCATCTCGACCGCCTTCTCCATCACCTCTTGCGGGTAGGTCTCCTCGCGGTCGTGCTCGGCGGCCACCGGCGCGATCTCGTTCTCCCCGAACCGGCGGCCCTCCTCGCGGATAGCCTGCTGCTCGTCGGTGAGCCCGAAGTCCATGTCCTAAGGGAGGGCGGTTGACGCTAAAGACGTTGGGCAAGAGAGGGGGCCGGGGCACCGGGTCGCCATCGCGGGCCGCTCACCCGCCAGGCCGCCGGCAACGTGAACACCCGCGCGTCCGCACGTAGTACCAGAAACTCGACGATGTCGAGACGGTCGCCACGTGGGTCGTCGACCTCGATGCCGAGGCCGCGACGGCCCTATACGACGCCTGCCAGCCGTGCGAGACTCGTACCCTGTATTCAGCACGACCGCTGAAACCTTTTAGCGCTCGAGGGTTTCAACAGAACGTCCTGAACCGAAAATCACGAATAGGCCCTGGGCTGGAGAATCCTGCGAAGCCTTCGGGCCGGGGACTTCCGATCAGCCTTCGGCGAGGACGAGCAGTGCGACGCTGTCCTCCTGGGCCGCCGGTGAGATGTCCTGGTCGCCGGAGAACCGGGCGGCGTCGCCGGCGACGAGTTCGACCGTCTCGTCCCCGAGGGTGACGTCGAGTCGGCCCTCGATCACGTAGCAGACGATAGCGGTGTCTGGATGTCGGTGGGCAGGAACGTGGTCACCCTCCTCCAGCGCCAGGCGGACGGTCTTGGGCGCACCCTCGAAGAGGACGCCGCGCCCGTCCCCGTCCAGGTCGGGGAGGTGAACCAGTTCTGTTTCCGTTGGCTCGGCGGGATCGGCCTCGCTCATCGTTTGGGCAGGTCGGCGACGAACTCGTCGACGTCGCGCCGTTCCACGTCGTAGTTCTCGGCGTCGAAGTCCTCGACTTCGGCCTGGAACTCGTAGAACAGCGGTTTGGGCTCGTGATCGTTGACGATCCGGAGCGTCTCACCGCTCTCCAGCGATTCGAATGCCTCGTGGATCATCGGGTGGCGTTCCGGCGGCGGCACGTCGCGGATGTCGAGGGTCGTTGCTGGCATGCGTCTTCGAATTGACTGCCGACCGCCCTGGGGGTTTGTCCGAACGTGTTCGGCCGGGGCGCGGTCCCGGGCCAGCGTCGCCGACAGATCGGGACTGGTTCGGCGCCAGGTTGAGGGGGGTGGCGTGCGGGGACGAAGCTACGATGTCGTCGGCAACCCGTTCCCGGTGGGCGCGCGCGTTCGTCGCCAGCGGCGTCTGCTGGCTGGTGGGCTGGCAGGCCGCCGCGGTGGCCGGGTTCCCGCGCCGGACGACCGTGACGCTCGGCCTCTACGGGTTCGTGCTCCACGTCGTCTTCGGGAAGGCCTACTCGCTGGTGCCCTCGTACTTCGACCGGGACCTGGCGTGGGACCGCGCTCCGGCGGCGCACCTGCCGCTCGCAACCGGTGGCACTGCTGGACTCGCGCTCTCGCCGCTGTCGGGGGTCCCTCCACTCGCTGGCACCGTCGGTGCCCTCGCGTGGACGGGCGGGTTCACGATATTTCTCGGCACGCTCGCGTGGACGCTTCGGGACAACCTCAGCGGCGGGGACACTGGCACCGGCGACCACAACGCCCGCCGGCGGCCGGTCGACCGCATCGCGAACCTGTTCGTCCCCGTCGTGCTGGGCTATCTGGCGGTCGGAACCTGGGCGACGCTCGGGACGCACACGGCCGTGCCAGTCCTGCTCGACGGCTATCCGCCGCGAGCGACGCACCTGCTCGCCGCCGGTGGCGCTGCCCTGCTGGTGTTCGCCGTCGGCTTTCGCTTGCTTCCACGATTCCTGGTCGCCGCCGTTCCATCGTGGGTTCCCGGAGTCGTGCTGCCGGCGGGTGCGCTCGGGCCGGCGCTGCTCGCCGTCGGCCTACCTGGCGGCCCCCTGTTCCGTGGTGGTGCAGTTCTCGAAGCACTGGCCGTCGTCGGGTTCGCCGTAGCCTACGTGTGGCTCTACCGGACCAGCGAGCGCGAGCGCGTCGGGTTCTACGGGCCGCTCCTCGGCGTGGGATTCGGTGTGCTCGCGGTCGCACTCGGCCTCACCTTCGCCTTCGGGTCTCTCGACCCGGCACTCGTGAGCGCCCACTACCGACTGAACCTGCTCGGGTTTCTCGGATTGACCGTGGTCGGCGTCACCTACCAGTTCTATCCCCCCACGGTTGGCCGGTTTCGAGGGGCCGGCGACGACCTCGCCGTCGCGGCCCTGGGACTGATCGCTGGCGGACTCGTGATCGAAGTCGCCGGTGCAGGCTTGGCTGTCGCACCCGCCGAGCGGGCCGGACCAGCGGTGGCCCTGGTCGGCACGCTCGCGTACGCGTATCTCCTGCTGGGGGTCTTTCTGCAACGGTCGGGAGTCATCGATCCCTGACCCGGATACGAGTCCGAACCACAGCACCCGACCCGAGCGTCCGAAGATGTTCCGGCGAACATCCAGGGGGAGAGCGATAGAACCCCTCGCCACATGGCTGACACGGCGACGCTGACGGTGTCTGGACTCACAGCGCTCTTCCTGCTGGGCGTGGTCACCTGGGTGATCCGCGTCGAAGACTGGCGCTCGTACGCCCCGGCGGCAGGCGACGGCGGTGGCGTCGCCGGTGGATACGACACCATCGAGGAACAGCGACACAAACCGAGCGGTATCCTTCGATGGGTGACGACCGTCGATCACAAAGACATCGGCATCCTCTACGGGACCTTCGCCGTCCTCGCGTTCGCGTGGGGCGGCATCGCGGTGATGCTGATGCGCTTCGAACTCGTGACGCCGACGAGCAATCTCGTCGGGAACGGGCTCTACAACGGCCTGCTGACCAGTCACGGGATCACGATGTTGTTCCTGTTCGGGACGCCCATTCTGGCAGCGTTTTCGAACTACTTCGTCCCGCTACTGATCGGGGCCGACGACATGGCCTTCCCGCGGATCAACGCCATCGCCTTCTGGCTGTTGCCCCCGGGCGCACTCCTCATCTGGTCGGGGTTTTTCCTCCCGAGTCTCGCGCCCGCACAGACGTCCTGGACGATGTACACGCCGCTGTCTATCGAACAACCCAATCCCGCCGTCGACCTCATGCTCCTGGGACTGCACCTCACCGGCGTCTCGGCGACGATGGGTGCGATCAACTTCGTCGCCACGATCGTCACCGAACGCGACGAGGACGTCACCTGGGCGAACCTCGACATCTTCTCCTGGACAGTGCTCACCCAGTCGGGCCAGATCATCTTCGCGGTCCCGCTGCTGGGGAGTGCCATCGTGATGCTACTGCTCGACCGGAACCTCGGGACGTCCTTCTACGCAGTCGGTGAGGGCGGCGGACCACTGCTCTGGCAACACCTCTTCTGGTTCTTCGGCCATCCCGAGGTGTACATCCTCGTCCTCCCGCCGATGGGCCTGATCAGCTACATCCTGCCGAAGTTCACCGGCCGGAAACTGTTCGGGTTCAAGTTCGTCGTCTACTCCACGCTCGCGCTCGGCGTCCTCTCGTTCGGGGTCTGGGCCCATCACATGTTCGCGACAGGTATCGACCCGCGCCTCCGGGCGGGATTCATGGCCGTCACTATCTCCATCGCCATCCCGAGCGCCGTCAAGACCTTCAACTGGATCGCGACGATGTGGAACGGGCGCCTCCGGACGACCACTCCCTTCCTCTTTTGCGTCGGGTTCATCGCGAACTTCATCATCGGCGGCGTGACCGGCGTTTTCGAGGCGTCGATTCCCGTCGATATGCTGTTGCACGACACCTACCACGTCGTCGCGCACTTCCACTACGTCATCATGGGCGGCATCGCCTTCGCCGTCTTCGCCGGTATCTACTACTGGTTCCCCATCTACTCCGGGCGGATGTACCAGCAGACCCTCGGCAAGTGGCACTTCTGGCTGACGATGGTCGGGACGAACCTGACCTTCTTCCCGATGGTGTTGCTCGGCTACGCCGGGATGCCCCGCCGGTACGCGACGTACTCGCTGGAGGTCGGCCCCGAACTCCTGTTCGCCCTCCTGCACCGGTCGGCGACGGCCGGCGCACTCCTGCTTGCCTTCGGCCAGATCATCTTCGTCTGGAACCTGGTCCAGTCCTGGCTGGAGGGGCCGCGGGTGACCGACGGCGACCCGTGGGACCTGAAGGAGACGGGCCAGCACGGCCGGGAGTGGGCCTGGTTCGAACGCCAGCAGGAGACTGCGCTGGCGACGGACGGCGGTCTCGCGAGTGAAGCGAGCGAGACCTCATCGGACCCCTCCGAGGGCGGTCTCGCGAGTGAAGCGAGCGAGACCTCATCGGACCTCTCCGAGGGCTGTCTCGCGAGTGAAGCGAGCGAGAACTCACCAGACGAGTCCGACGCCGGAGAGTGTATGGAATCGGACTAACCAGGTTCGAATTCCGAACTCCACCATCGGATCGGTCCAATCAGCGAACCGTCACGTTCGAAATGTATAACTTGTTGGTAGGTATTGGCATGCACATGGTTGGGCCTCCGTCGAGGGAGTCGGTCCGCGTAGTCGTCGTCGGCCTGCTCGCGATGACAGCCGTCGCAGCAGGTGCGGCGGCGATATCGGCGGGCGTGGACGCTGTCCCGTCCTCGGACGACCGAGGGACTGACGGCGGGGAACCCATCGCCGACGGCGCACTCTCGTCGGACGAACCCGAGCGACCCGAGCAACACGAGAACCCCGGGCCGCCGGTGGACCCGGGACCGCCACGAGATCCGATCGAGCCCAAGACGTGTATTCAACCGCTGGCGTCCTGGTACGGCACCGCCGTCTACTTCGGCGCGTTCGTGGCGCTCGTGGGGTGGACGAAGCGACGCTACTCACTCGGGGCCTCGTTTTTCGGACTCTACGCGTTCGCGCCACCGACGTTCGTGACGTACTTCCTCGCGACCGATTGCCCCGTGACCGGTGGCCCCGGCATCGGCGACGGGCCGACCCCGAGCGGGCCGAGTGGCCCCGAATTCACCGACCCGCTGGTCACGCTCGTCGACGTGCCGCCCGAGGCTGTGCTCGGCGCCCTCGGAGTGGTTCTCGTCGGCATCGCGGCGGTGCTCCTGCGGGCCTCGGGTGACCAGTCGGTCGCGGCCGTCGATCGAACTGCCAGCGCGAGCGACGACGGTGATCCAATCACCCCTCGCGACATCGGGCTTGCAGCAGGCCGTGCGGCCGATAGACTCGAAGGGCAAGACGCGGCCGTCGACAACGAGGTGTATCGCGCGTGGTGGGAACTGACCGGCCTCTGCTCGGTGCCCGACCCAGACACGGCGACGCCACGTGAGTTCGCCGACGCCGCGGTCGCAGTCGGCCTGGACGAGGCCGAGGTTGGCGAACTGACCCGCCTGTTCGAGGATGTCCGGTACGGCGAGGCCGACGCCGACCGCCGCGAGGAGCGCGCCATCTCGGCGTTCCGTTCGCTCGAAGCGGCCTACGCTGGCGATGATTCCGGGGTCGACCCGTCCCCAGGCGGTGAGCAGCCGAATTCGAAGCGCTAGCGGCGGATTTTCGACAGTTCGGGTCCTCGACCGGCGCTGAGCTTTTCCGGGCACAGTCCAAATGGCTGGTATGCGCGCCGCGGTCGTCGCAGTCGTCGTCCTTCTCGCCGGGTGTAGCGGCGTCGCACTCGGGCCCGGCGGGGAGTCCGAGACCGTGACCCCGGTGCCCGTCCCGACCGATAGCGGCTTCCCGCCGGGTCTCGGTCCGTCGGGGGTCGAAGACGTCTCCACCCTCGCCGCGAGTCACGCGGGCACGCTCGACGAAACCTCCTTTACCGTCCTCACGAATCGCACCGTCCGCTGGCCGAACGGCTCGATTCGCTCGGCGATGAACGTGCGACTCAAACTCTCGGCCACCCGGAACTACCACGCCGACGTGTCAGTCTATGGCTCCGAGGGGTCCGTTATCTTCGGGGAACCGCCGACCGAGGCGGAGTACTGGGCCAACGACGAGGTGTATCTCCGCCGTCAGGAGATCGACAATCGCACGGTATTCAGTCGCTACAGCACCTCGGAGGAGTACGTCGGCACCTGGCGGTTCTGGCTGGGCACTATCGCCCTCGACATCGGCCCGTCGACGGACCTCCGGCGGACGGTCGGGAGTTTCGACACCCGCGTCGCCGGACAGCCGACCGTCGATGGCGAACAGGTGGTTCACATCACTGGCACCGCGGTCACCTCAGAACGATTCGTCGACGACCAGTCCGACGCCTTCGACGTCAGGAACGCGACTCTCCACGCGTTCGTCACCGAATCCGGCTTCGTCAGATCGTACTACGTCATCTACGAAGCCGACCTCCCCGACCAGCGGACGGTCACCATTCGTCGGTCAGTCAGGTTCCGAGACGTCGACTCCACGACCATCGACCGCCCGCCGTGGTACGACGAGGCTATCGCCGACAGGTGAGCAGCGTCGGGTGAACGTGTTCGGCGGAGTCGGCTTCGGTCGCGCTGGGGTACTATCGTGTATGTCCGAGCGCAGGGCTGAATTGACGACGCTTGCGGAGCGGTTGACCGACGACGAGGCCGTGACAGACGCCTGGACGGCCAAGAGTTTCACCGATCGATTGTTCGTCGTGGAGGTCCCGTCCGATGGGCGGCTTCCAGAGACGATTCGGTCGGTACTGCACGAGCACGGTCTCCGAGAGGCCAACGAGGTGTACGACGTGTCTGGCGCGGCGGACGCGGACTTTGCCGGTGAACTAGCCGACGCTCGGCGGTATCGGTTCGTCGACGTCCAGTCTCGCGGCGAGATGCAGTCCTACGTGGTCGAGTAAGTAGGTCTGCTGGGTGAATAGGCAGTGTTTGGCGTGATTCCCCTGATCCGTGCTCCACTCATGGCCGACTGTGAAGCGGAGCGAGGGGTTGCAGCCTTGTTTGTGGCCGGCTCGCAACGAGTTCGTTCGCTTGCGGCCTGCAGTCAGTGCCGAACGCCCTCGGCGCGCTCGCTACGAGTCTCTGCCACCGCGGACCCCAGTCAGTGCCGAACGCCCTCGGCCCGCTCGCGGTCGCTGAAGCGGGATATCCGCGCTCGGACAACAGCACTGCACCGTACTCGCGCGGATAGTGCCCGCTCAGGCGACTGAACTGAACGCGAGCGTGCCTCACGGTTCGCTTCGCTCGTCTTCCGAGCCTGCGCTCACTTCGTTCGCGCAGACGCCGTTCGGCCAACCGTGGCGTTCCCTTCGTCTGCTCACGGGCGGCGGGAGACGGCTTCGCCGTCTCCATCGAGGCGGTGGAACCGCCTCGCAGCGCCCGTTCGCATGGTATGCGGGACCTTCGGTCCCGCACTAGTCGCGCCACGCGCGCCTCGCCCTTTCATTCCGCCAGGACCGCAACAGTAGCGGCCACCGAACCGCACGGCACCGCCACCGGCCACAACCCTCCCCAGCCGATTCGCTCGTTCGTTGCACTCACTCCCTCATCCACCGTCAGAGCAAGCTCTGAAGAGTCTTCCCTCGCTACGCTCGCGAACACCTCGCACGGTTACGTCGCGCGAATGAAAGCGCACCAACGTCAGAGCAAGCTCTGACGGCCCTCGGTATCGCAAGCGATTCCGAGACGACAGCGCGCGCCACTTCGGTTGACTCCTGGTCGTCATCAACGATTGGACAATTCTGGTCGTGAGTGACGCTGTTGCAGAGAAACTCGTGTTTCGAGCGTGCGTCAGCGTGTCAGTCTCGCTGCTGTGACGGTGAGCGGAGAAAATTCGGGCCTGTGTCAGGTGCTATGCGACGGGAGACGGATCGTCAGCCTTCGAAGCCGGCGTAGTCCATCAGCTGGGCGAAGATGTCCGAGTCCATGGCCTCCTTGTAGACGATGCCGCCGACCATGCCGCCGGGGTAGGAGTTCCCGTTCATCGCGTGGAACACCTTGTGGCAGTGCATGAGGTAGATGCCGGGGTCGGCGTCGGCCTCGAACTCGACGGTCTTGCGTTCGGCGGGGGCGATGTTGAGGACGTCCTGCTTGTACTGGGCCGCTTCCGGAAGGGGCGAGCCGTCCTTCTCGACCACTTTGAATCGGTGGTTGTGGGTGTGCATCGGGTGCATCATGTACCCGTTGTTGGCGAAGTGGATGCGGACGGTGTCGCCCTGT
>ENA-ORCR01000305-ORCR01000305.1-marine-metagenome-genome-assembly--contig:-NODE-305-length-35781-cov-7.776104_pt1 | contig 35781 bp, 37 predicted proteins | sample MGYA00237782_ERZ508514 | MGnify/ENA primary metagenome ERZ508514 (study PRJEB26185, sample SAMN06268960) | marine metagenome | isolation source: Eden Landing Ponds, San Francisco, CA, USA | place...
GGCCAGTCGACCGTGGAGTTCGGGCTCCGCGGGCGCAACGTCGCGATCGGCGAGCGCGTGAGCGTCGGGAACGACATCGAGGCCGAGGGCGATTGCCGGCTCGACACGTGGTGTTCCGTCGACGGCAACGTCCTCGTCGGCGAGGACGCGTACCTCGGCGAGCGGGTGACCGTCACGGGCCGGTTGATGGTCTCTGGCGACCTCGACATCGGCGACGACGTGTCGATCGAGGAGGGGTTCGAGGCGAACGGCTGGATCGTCATCCGGAACCCTGTCCCCACCATCGTCTTCTACTTCATCGTCCTCTCGCAGCTCCTCCGGGTCGGCGAGACTGACGCCGCCGACGAGCTGGCCGAGGCGCTCGCTGACGGCGACGACGTGCGCGACCCCCTCCTGATCCCGCGCGGCGCCGACATCTCCGACGACGCGTGGCGCGTCTCGACGCCCGCGGCGGTCGGCGACGACTGCCGTATACACGGGAACCTCCGGGCCGAGTCGGTCCACGTCGGCAAGCGCAACGAGGTGTTCGGCTCTCTCCGGGCTCGCGAGGGGATCACGGTCGGCGCCGAGACGATCATTCACGGCGACGTCACCACCCGCGGCGGGACGGTCACCATCGAGGCCGGCGCGCGGGTGCTCGGCGACGTCTCGGCGGGCGACCTCGTCGTCCACGACGGCGCCGAGATCGACGGCTCCCTCCGGGCCCGCGGCGAGATGAAGCTGGTCCAAGAGACCGGGACCGAGACCGACGACGGCGAGGCGACTAACGACGCGGAAGCGGCCGGTGAGGGGGAGGAATCCGATGACGTGGAGTCGACCGAAGGCGCTGACGAAGCGGCGGAACCTGAAGGCGCTGACGAAGCGGCGGAACCCGAAGCGGACGCCGACGGCGACGGGGGTCACACCGACGACACTGAAATCGGCGACAGCGACGAAGGTGACGCATACGGTGCCGAGATCGACCCCGACGGCGAAGCGGACGCCGACGGTGCTGTGGTTGCCCCCGACAGCGACGAGGCCGCTCCCGACGAAGGCGACGCCACCGACGACAACGCTGAATCCCCCGGCGACAGTGGGGTCGAAGACGCCGAGTCGGCGACGACCGATGACGGATCGAGAGCAGACGAAGAGCTGCCGGTGAAAGACGCCGAGACGGTCGCCGCGGAGGGTTCGGCGGGCGACAGCGAGACTGATCCGGTCCACGATGAGAGCGGGATCGATTCGGCCTCTGACGAAAGCGAGAGGGACACGGAGTCCGAGACTGCGGAGGCGGCCGTCGATCCCGACGCGGAAGCGACGTAGCCGACGCCGGTCGGCCGATTTCTAACCGCGCTACCGCTCGGGAGCGGCGCCGGCGAACACGTCCTCGTGGAGCCGGTCGGAGACGACGTCGGCGAGCGTTCGAAGATTTTCGGTGTCCTCGCGGTTGTACGAGACCAGGGTGTCGAGCGCGTCGTCGTCGCCGCGCTCGTACTCGCGCCAGAGCCGGACGGCGTCCCGTCCCGAGATGTCCGGGCGGTCGCGCTCGATCCCGATCTCCTTCTCGATCGGCTTCAGTCCGCCGGAGAGCCCGATCCGCTTACACGGGTACATGAGATCGAGGTGGGGCGTGTCGATATCGACGTCGAAGGAGGTCTCCAAGAACGGCACGTCGAACCGCGCGCCGTTGAACGTCGCGAGCAGGCTGGCGTCGGCGAACCGCTCGCGGAGCGCCTCCGTGGTCAGGTCCTCGCCGGCGACGAGCGTCGTCGTCTCGCCGTCTTGGTGGAAACTCACCGTCGTCACCTGATTGCGATGCTCGTCGAGGCCGGTCGTCTCGATGTCGAAGAAGCAGGTCTCCTCGCGGAAGTTCTCGTAGAGCCGCCAGCGCTCCCCGCTCGGGAAGGCGCGGTCGAAGTAGGCGGCGTCGCCGTCGTCGAGGCGCGTCAGCGCCTCGGCGATGAACGACTCGATCCGGTCGGCGGTGGTCGGGCCGACGCCGGACACGTCGACCGCGGGGTCGAACGACTCCCACGTGGTGACGCCGTCGCGCCAGAGCCGGCGCTCCGTCGTCTCGCCGACGCCCTCGACCGGGATGAAGCTGTTCTCGATACGCATACCGGACCGCGGCGACGCGCGGGCAAAAACCCGACGGGAGGCGGCAGACGGAAACGGCGGTCGGAGACGCCGATCGGAGACGCCGGCGATCCGGACGTATTCCGCCGGCTCCACCGTTGACCGCTATTTAATTATCGGTGGCCCCAACGGACCGTATCCATGTGCGGCCGCTACACACTCTTCACCCCCGCGAGCGACCTCGAAGCCCGGTTCGACGCCGACTTCGCGGGCGTCGAGCCGAGCTACAACTGCGCCCCTGGCCAAGACCTCCCGGTGATCGCCGACGAGGACCCGAGCGCCGCGACGCGGATGGAATGGGGGCTCACGCCCTCGTGGGCCGACGAGTCGTTCGACCTCATCAACGCCCGCGCGGAGACGGTCCGAGAGAAGCGGAGCTTCGCCGACGCCTTCGAGCGCCGGCGGTGTCTCGTCCCCGCGGACGGGTTCTACGAGTGGGTCGACGGGGAGCGAGGATCGGGCGGTAAGACCCCCTATCGCGTCGCCTTCGAGGACGACCGCCCGTTCGCGATGGCGGGGCTCTACGAGCGGTGGGAGCCGCCCGAGCCGGAGACCACGCAGACGGGGCTCGGCGCGTTCGGCGGCGGGGCGGGCGAGGGTGGCGACTCGGACGCTGACGGCGAGCCTATCGAGACGTTCACCGTGATCACGACCGAGCCGAACGACCTCGTCGCCGATCTCCACCACCGGATGGCGGTGATTCTCGACCCCGACGAGGAAGCGACGTGGCTCCGGGGCGACCCCGACGAGGCCGCCGCGCTGCTCGACCCGTATCCGAGCGGCGAGATGACGGCGTATCCGGTCTCGACGCGCGTGAACTCGCCCGGAGTCGACGCGCCGGAACTGATCGAGCGCCTCGGGTGAGACTCCGCCACCGTCCGCCTTCGAGGGAATATTTTTATTCCTATTAACTGAACGAGAAGTAATGCCCGCTGCCCTCCAAGTTGGCGTTCCCGGCGGCCCGCCACTGATCGTCGTCCTCATCCTCGCCGCAGCGCTGGTCGTCACGGCGGTGTGCGCGTCCCTGATCGTCTACCTGGACGCGGTAGACCGGAACAGCGACCACGCGCTCGCGTGGACGGTCGCCGCGCTCTTCGGCGGCGTCGTGGTCTGGGCGCTGTACCTCGTCGTCCGCGACGAGGTCGGTCGGAACGGGCTGACGGTGAACGGTCGTCGGTGAGCCCGTGGCCTGTATCGCCCGACTGACCCCGATGTGCCCGTTCCGGGAAGCGCGCGTCCTCTAGGGCGCCACCAGATCGACGACCGTCTCGTCGTCGACGACCACGTTGTACGCCCCCTCGTCGTCGTTCCAGAGCACGAGCCCGTTCTCGACGAAGACCACGGAGCCGTAGTCGGCGGTTCGGAGGTCGTCGTTGAGCACGGTCTCGCGCGTACAGACGAGGTAGTGGTCCACCGTCTGCGAGCCGTCGCCGACGAGGTAGAGGGCGTTCTCGCCGTCGCTGAGGTCGTGGCTCAGCTTCACGGCGAGGAGATTCACGCGGTCGGTGACGTGGGATTCAGAGTCGGCCATGCGAGCACAGCGACCGTCGCTGGCTCGCACGTCGACTCGCCGCTCCCCGTCCGGGCGGAGAATCGCGTACGCGAACTGGACGTCGACGTTCACGAACTCGCCCGGCTCGTCCGCCGATCCGCGCTCGGCGACCTCGTCGAGCCGGCGCTGGAACGGCGGCACGTCGAGGTCGCCTGCCACGTCGAAGGACCACCCGCCGTCGGAGGGGGTCGCGTTCGGCCAGAGCCGGAGCGTGGGCGAGTAGGTCTCCACGCCGCTCTCGGGGGTCGCGACCGCCCGCTCCACCTCCCGGAGCCCCATGGCGGTGTTGCGGTCGGCGGGCGCGAACGCGACGACGCTCCCGTCCGCCGCGAGCCGAGCGAGCGCGGCCTCGACGACCGCGACCGGATCGTCCAGCTCGGAGAGGACGTTCCCGAACACGACCAGATCGAACTCGTCCGGGGTGTCGACAGCTCCGGCGGCGTCGCCTCCCGCCTCCCCGCCGTCGATCCCGAGGAACGACTCCGCCGTTTCCTCGTGAATCGTCGGTCGGAAGTTCCGGCCCGTCTCGTCGAGCACGTGATCGAGCACGTCGGCGGCCGCGCTCGGCTCGACGGCGTGGTAGTCGACGACGGCGTCGTCGGGGAGGTAGTCGTGGAGGCCGAGCGCGGGGCCGCCGACGCCCGCGCCCACGTCGAGCACGCGGAGGGTCCGGTCGAGCAGCCCGTTCTCGACGAGGTCGTCGAGGACGTAGCCGATCGTCGCGTAGTAGGCCGGCAGGTGGTAGATCGCGTACCCGAGCGCCGCGACCCGGTCGTACGCCACGTCGTTCCCGTAGAGGTAGTCGTCCTTCAGCCGACGCACCGCCTCGCGCAGGTCGTCGCCGGACTCGCCGCGGTGCCAGTTCGCTCCGAACTCACGAACGAGGAGGTCTTCGAGGGCGAACGAGTACGCCTCGGGAAACGCCGTCGGTCTCCAGTCGGGGTCAGGGGCGGGCTCCTCGGGGACGGGCTCGAAGGCGCCGTCGTCGCGCTCGCGGAGCCGGAGGTCGAACGCCTCCTCGCGGAGCGTCTCGCGGACGACGGCGGGGTGGGCGCCCCCCTCGATGTACTCCGCGATCTCCTCGGGGTCGATCGGTCTGACGTTGCGCAGGTAGTTGGCGTTGTTCCGGACGGCTGCTCTGTCTATCATGTGGAGTCTCGTCTCTGTCGGGGGGTCGTCTGTCGCGGTCGCGGCGCCGTCCGCCGTGACCGCGGCGTCGGCTGGTTCGGTCGCGCAGTCATCTCACTCGTGTCGCTCCCGTTCCTCGCGGTCGCCCCGGGCGCGCTCGTACAGGTCGGCGAACGCCGCCGAGTCGGCGTCGGCGATCTCGCGGGCCGCCGCGGCCACGTCGTCGGCGCCGTCGAAGGCGCGCTGGATCTCGGCGTACACCGCGGGCGACCCCTCGGTGACGGTGTCGGCGACCTCCTCCAGCGCGGCCGAGACGGGCGTGTGGAACTCCTCGCGCACCTCGCCGCCCGCGAGCCGCCACGCGAGCACGGCGGCGTGCGCGCCGGCCTGCACCGTCTCCATCGCCTCGTCGTGTTCCGCGGGCGTCGTCTCGAACACCTCGTTGCCGCCGGCCTCGATCGCGGCCGAGATGCCCTCGATCGCCGGCCCGTTCTCGTCGACGACGACGGCGACGTTGCCGGGGACGCGCGGCGGCGCGAAAAGCGGGTGGTAGCTGGCGCGCTCGCGGTCCGGTGCGTGCTCGCGCATCGCCGCGATCGCCTCCGTCATCTCCCCGGAGACGTCGAGTATCGCTCCCTCCGCGCGCGGCGCGTACGCCTCGACGGCGGCGGGCACGGCCGACATCGGCACCGCGAGACACACCGCGTCGTGAGTGGTGTCGCCGTCGACCGGGACCGCCTCGGCGTCGCGGTCGGCGGCGGCGTCGGCGGCGACCTCGGGGTCGCGGTCGGCGAAGGAGACGGTCGCGTCGATCGGCGACTCGTCTGCCGACACGGTGTCGGCGATCCAGCGGCCGATCTCGCCCGCGCCCACCACGAGGATGTCCATCTGTCGTCCGTACGGTGGGGACGGGCGCCTTAAAAGGACTCGACTCGGGCGGGCGCTCGGCTCCCGCGCGGCTCTCTCGCGGCTCCCTCACGGGTCCAGCGCGGCTCCCTCACGACTCCCTCGCGGCTCCCTCGCAACTCCCGCGTAAGGACCCGATCGAGGCTCACTCCGACGGCGAGCGACCGGTCCCGCCGCCGAGCCCGAGGAAGCCGTCGCCCGGCGCGATCGCTTTCACGGCCGGGAACAGCGCCAGCGCGATGGCGAGTTCGAGCCCGCCGACCGCGATGAACGCGGCGGTGTAGCCGAACGCCTCGGTCGCGCTCCCCCCGATCAGGAAGCCGGCGAGGAACCCGAGCGAGCCGAACACGTTGAACAGTCCCATCGCCGCGCCGCGCGCTTCGGGCTTGACGAGGTCCGTAACGAGCGCCATCGTCGCCGGCGCCATCAGCGCGCCGCAGACGCCCACGAGCACCATGAGCGCGGCCGCGAGCGGGTATATCGGCGCGACGCCGACGCCGATCGTGACGATCCCGTACGCGATCGAGCCGATCACGACGGGGAGAAAGCGCCCGACCCGGTCCGACAGCGAGCCGAACGGGGCCTGTAACACCGCGAAGGGGACGAAGAAGAGCGCGAGCGTCGCCCCCGCGGCCCCCGCCGAGAGGCCGAACGTCTCGGGGTCCTGGAAGTAGTAGACGCCAACCAGGGCGAAGAAGCCCGCCGTGAGTCGGTCGACGAAGCCGAACGCGAGCGGGACCATGAGCCCGCGGGTCGTCCGCGCTCGGGCGAGCACGTCACGGAACCCGACGTCGGTCTCGGTACTGCCCTTGTTCGCCTCGATCGACCGATCGGTGACGGTCGAGTCGTCGACGGCCCGGTCATCGACGGCCCGGTCATCGGCGGCCCGGTCATCGACGGTCGCCGCGAGCAGTCCCGCCCCCGCGAGCACCGCGGCGCCGGCGTAGACGGGGTAGAAGGCGTCGAGATCGGCGAGCGCGCCGCCCACGACCGAGCCGACCGCCGCCCCGAGTCCGATCGCGACGCCGGCGGCACCCATGTTGCGCCCGTTGCCGCCGCGCAGATCCATCAGCGAGGTGATAGCCAGCGAGAAGGCGCCGATGGTGAGCGCGCCGCCCGCGACCCGGACCGCGAGCGCCGCCCGAAAGCCGATCCCGAACTCGGGGACCGCGGCCAGCGCGACGTACGAGGCGGCGCCCCCGAGCGCGCCGGCGACGATCAAGGGCGTCCGTCGGCCGAGCGCGTCGCTGGCGGCGCCCCAGACGACCGCAAAGGTCACGAACGCGCCGAACTCCGCGACGAGGAACCACATCCCGGCGTCGATGCCGGCGGGCGCCCCGAGCGCGACCACCAGGTCCGGGACCCCCGGGTAGAGGAGCACCTGCGAGATCAACACGGCGAGCACGACGGCTCCCAGTCGCCGCCGCTCGCCGCGGTCGTCCTCCGTCATCTACTTATAAAACGTGCCGAACGCTCAAAAGACCGACGCTCGGGCAGCCGAAACGGCGGACGCGACGGAACCGCGCCTACAGCGCCTCGTCGATCGCCGCCGCGATGGTATCCGCGCCGTACCCGTCGACCGCCTCGCCGTTCACGAAGATCGTCGGCGTTCCCTGGAGCCCCATCGAGATGCCTTCGGCTCGGTCGCCCTCCGATGCGTCCTCGTAGCTCCTGAACTCCGCGTCGGCGATGGCCGCACAGGGGTCCGCACCGGCGGCCTCCGCGGCGGCGCCGATCGCTTCCCCGCTGTAGTTCCCCTGCGACTCGTATGCCGCCGAGGCGAACGCGAAGAACGCCTCGTTCCCCTGCCTGTCCCCGACGCCGCGGGCCGCGCTGGCAACGGGGACCGCCCACTCCTCGTTGACGGGAATCGGGAAGTCCCAGTGCTCGTAGCGGATCTCGCCGGGCTCGATGTACTCCTCGCGAATGGTCGGGAACTCCTCGAGCTTGTACGTCGCGCAGTGCGGACACGTGAAGTCCTCGAACGCCTGTACCACCACGTCGGCGTCGGGGTCGCCGAGGGTCGGGCGGAACTCGAGGTCCGGGTCCGCCTGTTCGGTCAGATCGCAGTCGTACTGGCCGGTCGAGAGGACGTTATCGCCGTTTCCGCTCCCTCCGCCGCCTCCGTCGTCTCCACCGTCGCTCCCGGTTCCTCCGCCGTCGTTCCCGTCGCTCCCGTCGCCACCGCTTCCTCCACCGTCCGAACAGCCAGCCAATCCGACGACGCCGGCGGCCGCGGCGCCCGCAAGCAGGGACCGTCGCGTGTGTACCATAACCGCGGATCCGGTCGGAACCCACTTAATCTCACCGAGAGAGGAAATCGGGAGGGAGGAGGGGGAGACGAGGAGGCCCCTCTCGGTACGACACCGAGGACGCGTCCGAACGTTTTTGCCGCCGCCTCGCAACCCTGTGGTATGAGCGACTGGGATCTCGACCTGCGCGACGCCGAAGAGCAGATGGACGAGGCGTTCGCGGCCGCCGGCGACGTCGTCCTCGGCGTCCTCGACGGGACGACCGATCCCGACGAATGGGTCCGCAGCGTCGACTACGGCAACACCCTCGTGTTGTCCGTCGACGGCGACCTCAACGAGCTGGCCGCGGGGTTCGCCCGCGAGGTCAAGGACATGGGTGGAGAACTGATGCACTTCCGCGGCTTCCTCGTGGTCACCCCGCCCGGCGTCACTATCGACACCGATCGACTGAGTGAGTAGTTCCATCGTGGGGGTCCGAACGACCCAACGGGACCGGGCGCAAAAGGTATGCCACCGGAGTGAGACGAGGGAGTATGAAAGCCGTTGTACTTGCTGGGGGGTATGCGACTAGACTCTGGCCGATCACCGAGACCCGACCGAAGATGTTCCTGCCGGTCGGCGAGAACACCGTCATCGACGAGATATTCGAGGACTTCGAGGCCGACGACCGCGTCGACGAGGTGTTCGTCTCCACCAACGAACGCTTCGCCGACGCGTTCGAGGACTACCTCGCCGACAGCCAGTTCGAGAAGCCGACGCTCTCGGTCGAGGAGACCGTCGAGGAGGACGAGAAGTTCGGCGTCGTGGGAGCGCTCGAACAGCTCGTCGACCGCGAGGACGTCGACGACGACCTCATCGTCGTCGCCGGGGACAACATGATCAGCTTCGATCTGGCCGACTTCGCCGACTTCTTCGAGAGCAAGGGAACGCCGACGCTGGCCGCGTACGACGTGGGTGACCGCGAGCGCGCCAAGTCGTACGGGCTCGTCGACCTCGACGGCGACGAGGTCATCGACTTCCAGGAGAAGCCCGAAGACCCCAAGACGACGCTCGTCTCCATCGCGTGTTACGCGTTCCCCGCCGAGACGCTGCCCGACCTCTCGACGTACCTCTCCGACGGGAACAACCCGGACGAACCCGGCTGGTTCCTCCAGTGGCTGCAGGGGCGCGGCGCGGTTCACGCGTACACCTTCGACGGCGCGTGGTTCGACATCGGCACCGCCGAGAGCTACCTCGACGCGGTCGAGTACGCGCTGGACGGCGGCACGCTTGTCGCCGACGACGCGACCGTCGAGAACTCCGACCTCGGCGACGTGGTCCACGTCATGTCGGGCGCGACCGTCACCGACTCGACGCTCGAACGCTCCGTCGTCTTCCCGGACGCGACGATCGCGGACTCGAAGATCCGCAACTCCGTGCTCGACGAGGGCGTCACGCTGGAGAACGTCGACCTCACCGGCGCGCTGATCGGATCGTACACCTCGATCACCGAGGGCGACGAGTTCTAGCGACGGCCGTCGTCCCCGGATCGGGACCGGCGTTTCCGACGTCCCCCGTTCGCTACTTCCCCGCCCGCTACTTCCCCGTTCGCTACTTCCCCGCCCGCTACTCTCCCGCCGAGCTACCGGCCTGCCGGTGCGTGTGATGAAAGCAGTCGAACGCGGCACCCGGGTCGGCTGCCGGATCGACCGGGTGGAAACACACCCGTCGGTACCGCTCGTTGTCGAGGAGATTGACGACGAACCCGTCGCCGTGGCGCGACACCGACGCGTACGGGTCGCCGCAGGCGGGACAGGTCTCCGGCGGGTCCTCGGGGACGTACATGATGAGGGTCCCGATCGCCCCCGACTACGGTCCGAGCGCTAAAAACCGCTCCGGCGGGCTCACGACCCGTTCCCGCTCTCGCCGCCGCCCTCGACGCCGAGCGCGTCGAACAGCTTTCGACGGACGGCCTCCTCGGTGAGGTGAAGCAGGGTGTCGCGGTTGTCGCCGCTCGACTCGATCCCGGTGAAGATGCCGAGCGGGATCTCGAGCGAGCCCTGCGTCGAGTGGCCGGCGGCGTCGCCCATCTCCGAGAACGCCTCGTCGAGGACGTTCCCGATGTTCAGCCGGATGTCCTTCGAGCGCGCCGCGAGGTAGATGGTGTCGTCGGCGATGCCAAGGACGGCGGTCGTCGTGATCCCCTCCAGGTTGAGCAGGTGTTGGGCCGCCTGCGCGAGCGCCTCGCGGTCGCGGATGAACCCGGCGGTCGAGAAGAGGTGGCTTCCCTGCACCTCGCGGTTCTGGATCGCCTCCGCGAGCACGTCCAGCGTCTCGGGGCTCATCGACGGCGACTCCACCTGTTCGAGCGTGTCGTGGTTGGCGAACGGATGGAGGTAGGCCGCCGCCGTCAGATCGGCGGGCGTCGTGTCCCGCTTGAAGTCGAGCGTCTCGGCGCGGATCCCGTAGAGGAGCGCGGTCGCGACCGCCTCCGTCGGCGACTGGTCGAACTCCTGGAGGTACTTCGTGAGGATCGTCGACGTCGAGGAGACGTTGGTCCGCACGTCGACGAACCGGGCGTCGAAGGGGACCTCCGCCTCCAAGTGGTCGAGGTAGACGTCGATGTCGACGTCGAAGTCGAAGCCGTCCTCGGCCGACTTCGCGAGGTCGACCGCGGCGACCGTTCCGTACTCGGAGAGGTCAGGGGCGTCCGACCGCGCCAGCAGATCGATCCCGAGGAGGTTGACGAACGCCCGGTTCTCCTGGTGCCCCACGTCGCCGGTGTAGAGGATGTCCGCCTCGACGCCGAACGCGCCCGCGATGGCCTGTAACGCGGTCGCCGAAGCGATCGAGTCGGGCTCCGGGTTGTCGTGGGTCAGGATCGCCATCCGCCCGTCCCCGCCCTCGATGATCTCCGCGAGCTGGCGCGCCATGTACTCCAGTTCGCCGGTTTCGAGCGACTGGAGCGCGCTGTCGGCGATCACCGTCGAGGGGTTGATCACCACGTCGGCGCCCCGCTCACGCAGCTCGTCCTCGCTGACGGGGTCCGAGGCGCGGACGACGACGTAGTGGTCGCCGCCGGTCTCGCGCACCGCCGCGACGGCCGCCTTGTTGGCCTCGACGTCGCTCGCTAAGATCAACACGATGTCCCGGTCGTCGAGCGCCTCGACCACGTCCGGGTCGGCGATGTCCTGCACGCGGGCGTTGAGGTCCTGGTCGCGGAGCGCCTCGACCCGACTCTCGTCGCGGTCGAGGATGAGCACGTCCTTTCCGCGACTCGTCAGGTCCTCCGCGACGGCGTGCCCGACGCTCCCACAGCCGAGGATCGCGTATCGCGTTCGCGCCGATCCGGATACCCCACTACTCATTGCCCGTGATTTCCGCGGGACGACACTTAACGAGTGCGCTCTCTCCGTGAGAGCGGCGAGGACGGCTGCGCCGCTTCAGACGCGACTGCGCCACGGAGTCGGACGACTCCGCAGCGACGATTGGACGACTCCGCAGCGACTGGGTCGATCGGTGAGGCGATCGCGCGCCGTCGAATGAAAAGGCCTTTTAGGTCGACACGGGTACGATTCAGTGAGGGCCGGTAGCTCAGTTAGGGAGAGCGACGGACTCTTAATCCGTCGGTCGCGTGTTCAAATCGCGCCCGGCCCGCTCCTTCACCGAACGTTTCTGAGTCGGGTAGATCGCATGATGGCGAGTCTACCGCCTCTAAATCAGCGCTAATCGCCGAACGAGTTCGTTCGGTAACTGAACGTGCCCCGAAGCCGTCTGGCATCTAGGCCGATATTCGTGCGCACCTAAGGTATACATTTTGGTGGGCTAACAGCAATCCATCTAGTACGACGATATCGCGTATGCGCACGAGAAAATCGATCGGTGGTATCGGACACGCGCTGTGCGGGGCTTCAGCTAACTCCGCTCGTCTTCACCTGATTCAAATTCAAGTTCATCCTCTACAGATTCAAGCGCTTCAATAAACTCATAGCGATCGATCTCTCCTGCCTCCAAAAGCTGAATAAGACGCTTGCTGGGCATTTCTGAGAGATTGTCCTTTGAAATTTCTCCGAGATTGCTCCCAAGTTCAATATCAACATCTACGGTAATGTTTTCTACTTCGATTCCACGCTTCACATACATACTCTTCAACGCACCTGCGTAGAATGCTGCGAACATATCTTTGACTTCATCATCGGGATCCTGTCCGTCGCTTGTGCCATGCTGGTATTTACTGACGCGAGAAACACCATCGAGGATCAACGCCAACGCTGGCTCGACATCATTGAAATCGATGGGATCGAACGCTTGCTCAACGTCTCTTGACTCAAGATTTGCTTGAAGGATTGCAAGATCACCCACACCCTGAGTCAATCGATCTCGGATCCGTGCTCTCGTAGCTCGCTCGTTGGCAGAGCCAGCATCAATATCCGAGTTCCCCAGCAGATAGTCCCGCTGCCCCGGCGTCAACAGGGCAGAGATATCTTTGTATTCCATCCGTACCCTATACTGTAACGCGTTACACTTAATAGTATGGTTCCCAATAGTACTGATGTCGGAGAGCGTAGATAGGAGTCGGCCCGGAGAAACGATCAACAAATGGAGAAATACAGCACCGGTGGGCCTTGGACAAGCATCACACCGTTGCTGTACCCCCAAACATGAGTAAGTCATTAGAACGCAAAAGTTGGACGGAACAGCGGAATGCTGTGTTCGCCCGAGATCAGCAACGATGTACCTGTTGCTTGGGCCGAACTGGAGATGTACAGACACTTGATCCCGATCACAATGTCCCGCGTGGTGCTGGGGGATCCGATCGGTTGAGTAATCTTAGCACCCTCTGTCGGCGCTGTCACGATGCAAAGCACGGAGATGGGCTCGCCCCAACAGTCCGATTAGAGTCTACCGGTGAGATGACTGACGTCGAATTCTGGTGGTTCAAGCATCTATTAAAACAAATGATCCCGGCACTGGCAGAGGACTTCAACGTCAGATTACAACCGAAATTCGGATTGGAGGATGACAAGGTGTGGTACCTTCCCCTCGGCGACATCCGGTTACTCGACAAACAGCTGCTTGAGTCCGACGTTGAATATCAGTCGCTGCAGGCTGAACAGTACATGTGAAATGAGGTTCGAACCTCCCCAAACGTGTCGAACTGCCGGGGTGGCCAAAAGAGACTGACAGGGTGCCCTCGACTCAGAGCCCAACCTGAACGTCATCGGGGATCGCGCAGTCAGTATTGTTAGCAAATGACTTCTAGCTTACTAGCAGACAAATAGTTACTTATTTGTCAGAAACGGTACTGACTCCTCGTATGTCGGAGTTTAATGGGACAAATTTCCCGATCGGTGGAGCAATATTGGCGCTGTTAGTGTGCTTCCCGCTTTCATTTATTTTCCTTCCAATAGGGATTATAGCGGGGTTGCTATCTGCTGAAGCGTTTGGTTTGTATCCGCTGTCCGTATTGGTTGGCAGTGTAATTATTGTACAGCATGACGATGGAAGGCTGCTGAACAAGTACACTCATGAGCTACGTTCTGGTGCTGTGGGACTTTTGACAGCTGTTTCCGGTGGTGGGTGGCTCAGACTCGCGATGGGAGAGATCACGTATCAGCAGTTCATACGACAGGAGCCGTTTCTGTATATGTCCGTACTATTTTTGATTGGTATCGTTCCCTGTCTCATTCACAACAGAATGGAATTGGATCTGTATGATTAGTCTCCACAGAGGTTGTTACGAGAAGTCACAGAGAGATTCAATCCTCTGACTAGCAGTTAATCACTCCACCTCGACATCGTCGCGCTCGAAGTAGAGATCGTCCTCGTCGTGTAGCGCGTCGATAAGCTGTGTCAGGCGCCTATTGATAGAGCTGATCTGAGAGGCAATTCCTTGGCTCGTCTCATCTTCATCAAGCCCGAACATCCACGACTGGGCAACATCCATATCGCGCTTGAGCTTCAAAAGCTGGGACTCAAGCTGGGCGATGTTCTCCTCCAACTCGTTGATCCGCTTCTTCAATCGGCGATAAATGATGCCCACGAGGGTGAACAACACTCCGGCGACAAGTGCTATTGCAGTCTCTAGTAGTCCAGCTGGAATATTAGTCATGAGTGGAAAAAGTAGATAGTTGTCGTCAGATGCGTCCGCGACAGCCAGCCCAGTTTAACCAACAATCGGCATGACTTCGCCCCGACTGTTGGTTAATTCTCACTACAACGAACGCCGGTTGGAGCGAGACACGCGCTGCGTTCGAATTAACTCGGTATCGATACGTCCGGAGATGTCGAAGTCAAGGGCAATTGTCTCGCCACTCCCAAGCGAGTACTGTACCTCTTCGAGCTGGCCAGTTGTCGATTGGAACTCGGCACCAGTAATGCTTGACTCGGGGCCGTCAGCTTCTGGAATGCCATCTATCTGTACTGTGTCTGGGTTCGCAAAGTCGTCGAAACGGAAGTAGCCAGCTATCCCGTCGAGATCGACTCCAGCCTCGATGAGATCCTCATTGTGGTGCTCGAATATCCAGTCGCCCGACTTGGCTGCATCGTTCCAAATTCGGACGTCGTCCATCCCACCGACGAAGCCGTGGTTTCCATCTAAATCAGCCCCGATGCGATACGTTTCACCTGACTCAATCTGGCTCGTTACCGCTTCAAAATCATCGAACTCCACTTCGAGCTGCCCATCGACATACACACGCCGATCCGGGAAGGGGCCAAGCACGACACTGAGTCGCTGTGGGTGATTGTTGGAGATTGTACCTGGTGGCGCCCGAGTCGCACGGTTTCCACCCTCGCTTCCCTCTCCAAACAGGATACTGCCGTCCCCATAGACGCGGACGTACTGCTTACTCCCGTACGCGCCCTCCTTGAATTCGAACAGCGTCTGATACTCACCATCACCGAGCTCCAACAGCTCCTGTGGGTGGATGACGAACTCGTACGTGTAGCTGTACTGATCCGTGTCGCGAAACTCAGCCTCGACGTAACTGTTGCCGTCGAAGTACAACGAGCTCGTCCCGATCTGTCCACCGTAGGGAAATGCCTCTCCCCAGTTGCTCACTGAGTACGTAAATCCGGGCGCAACGTGTTGGGGTGCAATCTCTAGCGATCCCGACTCGTCACGCTCGTTGACTGACTCCTCAAGTAATCGTTCGGCTCGAGAGTCAACTTCAGACTGCGTCTCGACATCAGCAGTTTTCTCGAAGCGTTCGATGACTCCGTCGTCCCCAACTCCTTGGGCACTGAGTCGACTCACCTCGTCATTGTTCGTCTTCGTCGACGTGTTCGTTGTCCCGTCATCGCGCGTGCGCCCGTGAACTGTAACACGGTTCGCGTAGTCCGTGTAGTCAAGCGTTCGCGTGGAGTCGACGACGCGCCAGTCTGGCTGGCCAGCAACCGTATTTACTGGGAACGCACTGATGTCGAGGGTGTCGAAGTCACGGACGGCAAACGTGTAGGCACCAGCGTCATGAAGCTCCTGTAGAATCTCGAATTCAGTTCCATCCAACTCGAGATTATCAATCGTTGCGTAGCCAGCTGGATCAACAGCGAATGCTTCGTTCCGTCGAACCTCCAGCAACTCGTCGCCATTCTCTAAGACTGGGCGGAAGTACTTGTTTGACTGGCTCAGCTGAAAGTCGAAGATATGGAACCGCTGGGCAGAGTCATACGACACTGAGTCAGCGACGACTTCGATGCTGCTCTCGTGGAGCCCACTGTCTGCAAAGCTCTTGAGCTTCATCGTCATCGACTGGACAGGATCAACCGTCTCGAGTATCATCCCAACCCTGTCCACGTTCGTATTAGGATACATCGACGCCTGTTGCGATCCATCGCCAAAGTCCTCGTCGAGGACGACGTTGGTGCTGGTGAATCTGAGCGTGCCTTGTGCTGTCGCCTCGACGTTGTCATTCAGAATGTTCGTTGGTGAGTCGCCGTCGTAGCTCCACAGGCTTCGGTGTCCACCTTGCGTCACGTACGTCTCATCGAACAGGCCACGGTTTGGAGGCAACACGTTGACGTCGTACTGCGTGTCGGCCCAGGCGCTCTGGAGCGCGTCGTACACCGTTGTGTTGGAGTACGCCACACTGGTTGTCCGGCGATCAAGTGCAACGAGTACACCACGTCCAGACACGCTCGTGGTGCCACTGGCGTAGTTGGTATCAAACGACTCTAGCTCGCCCCGAAACAGCATCTCGGAGTTGTGGTAGATGTAGACATCCTCGAAGATCGACTCAGCAAAGCTGGACTCGAACGGGACGGTGGCAGTCCAAGAACCCATTGACGACGCTGCGTCGGTAAACTGGAGCGAGTTGAGGTTCTCGTAAGTGGTTGCGCTGTCGTCCCCGAGCTCGCCACCGATGGTAAGCACGGTATCACTCACAATCCGGCCTCGAATGCGTCGACAACGAACTGGCGCTCGGAGTACTCGGCCGTTTCAGCGAGGACGAATAGATCGAGTTTAACCCGACGGCCGGTTCCCACAGGGGTGGTGGTTATTGACGCATCAGTGATGACAGCCCACCAGTCCCGGAGTTCACCGACACTCGTTCCGGGTTCGAGCAGAACAAGCGCAGACGCGAATCCGGCACTGGGGTGGATCGACTGGTGATACCACGGCTTCCCCCGAATATCGCTACCGGTGCTTGTCGTCGAATCGTTACTGTAGCGGGCGTACTCGCGTAGGGTATCGAAGGCGACACCGTCAGAGTCAGCAAGAAACTCCAGAGAGACAGTGCGTCCGACACCGAACGTTGGTAGCGAACTACCAATAGCACCGGGGACAGTGAGTGTGCCGTTATCAAGCGTCCGAATCGTCCAGGAAATATCAGTCATATAGAAGTGGGAAAAGCTGCGTTTTACATCCGTGCGATGCGGTTCGACTTCGACGTCTCATTCTCTTCGACAACCAACTCTGCGTTCTCTCGGATCAGCTCCGCGAGATCGTTATCTCCCTCGACGCGCAGTGTTGCAGCGAACGAGGAATCACTAGAAGACGAGGGATTACCAGACACACCACCTGTGGAAACCGTCTCGGCTCCTACCTCGTACGCAGTGTCGAGATGCTGGGAGAGCCGTGAGAGTGGGAGGACTGCCTCGCTTTCGGAGCCTTCGCCCACCACAGCGTTGACTGCGTCAGTGACGATGCCACCACTTGCGAGTCCAACGCCGTATCCGAAGTCGCCACCATAGTCTCTGCTATCGTCGTCATCATCGTCGTCGCTACTACTTCCACCACCAGAACTTGCCCCACCTCCGCCACTACCCAAGCTCGGTGCACTTGGCCAATCAATATCGAGATCGCCATTGAATGCATCTTCAACGATATCTGGTGGTTCAGGCCAATCGATATCGAAGCTGAAGTTGTTCAGCGTTCCGACGAAGTCAAGCGCGTCCTGAATCTTCGCGATGATGGTATCGACGATTGCGTTGATTTCGGTTCTGATGTCGTCGACAACGCCGATGATGGTGTCCAGTATCGAGCCGAATGCCGAACCGAACAGCGTTGATCCAGTGCCCTGAATCCAATCGGTGATTCGGTGGAACGTATCCTTGTAGAAGTTGTAGACACGCGTCAGCCCGCCCTTCCAAATCGAGAATACGTTACCTAGGAACGTTTTGAACGTTTTCTTGGCCGACGCAATCCACCCCGTGATGAACGACAGAATCTCGTTGAATGTCTTCGGAACTAGTGAGTTCCCAATCAGGAAGTTGTAGAGCTTTTTGAAGGCTCCAGAGACGACGCCAAAGAAGAGTCCAAAGGCAGCCTTGATGCCATTCAACCACGGCCCTTTGATGTAGCTCAGAACCTCGTCGAATGTCGTCTTCCAGAAGCTCTTGATGATTTTGAGCACCTCGTCGAAGTCCCCTCGGATGAGTGCGAGGATGACTTGGATGTAGGACGAGATCGCCCGCATCACAGTCCCAACTACGAGCTCAATGAAAGCGAAATTCGTCTCGACAATCTGCATTATTTTCTCGCCGTGCTTGTCCCAGAATCCACCCAGGAACGAGAGCACGTCAGTGACGACATTGCCGATATGATTCATCGTCGGGACAATCTGCTTCTCAATTGCCCGGAACTCTTCTTGAGCAACCGCTCGGAGGTTTTGGATCACCGGCATCGCGTACTCCTCAAACACCGTCACTAGGGTGTCTCTGATACCGATGAGAACTGGTTTGAGAGTGCTCCAGGCCTGCTGAGTGGTGTCCCGAATCCCGCCGAAGTTGCTCTTCCAGGCGTATCCGAGTGCACCAACGGCAGCCATGATGGCTGCAACCGGTAAGAGTACAGGAGAGAGTGCACTCACGATTGCTGGGCCAACAGTGACAGCGATGGCTCCGAGGCCAGTCAGCGCCACGCCGAGGGTGGCGATGAGGGCTGGCATCCCATCCATCCGCTCGTTTACCTCGGAGAAGGCGTCGATAAGTGGGCCCAGACGCTTCATCGCGGTGATCAGGATGGGGAGGATCTGAGTCCCCATCACGATGCCAACGTTGCGGAGGCGATTCTTGAGTGTCTGAAGCTTCTTGTTGAATGTGTCTGCGGACGCCTCGAACTCTTCTTGGACAGAGGTGTTCTCTTCGTAGGCAGTACTGGACATCTCGAGGGCCTCTCTCGTCCCATCAATATTCTGGGCAAGCCCAGTCAGTGCCTGGCGTGACGTCGTCGAGAGGGCGTTCTTTAGCGCGTCAGCTTCGTCGCCACCCTGCTTCATCGCCTCTGCCATCTGGAGCATCAGCTTGTCGGGTGACTTCTCACGCATCGTCTCGAACTCGGACGTCGTCATGCCGAGCGCGGACGACAGATCGCCCACCTTCTTCGGATTCACCATCTCCTGTCCAAGCCGACGCATTCGAGTCCCAGCACGCTCTGAGGACTCACTGACTTCGTTGATCGCTGCGGACATCCCAGCGATCTCGGTTTGACTCATCCCGAGCGAGGTGAGAGCTCCAGACGAGCGCATCATCGAGTCGGTAATCTCCTGCGCGCTTGTTGCGGTGTTATTGGAGAGCTCGTTGATGGCCGAACCGAGATTTTCGACTTCAGATATTGGCGTGTTAGTAAGCTCAGTCAGCTTCGCGAACGCCTTCCCCGCCTCCTGCGTATTCAGGTTCGTCGCCGACGCCATCTTCGCCGTCGATTCGGTGAATTTCTCGATGTTCTTTGGCCCTTCCACACCGAATCGGCCAGCGTCAGCTGCGATCCCAGCGAGCTCCTTCTGTGCGAGTGGAATCGTCTCAGCCATCTCCCGAATCGATCCGGACATCGCCTCGGCTGTCTCGGCATTCGTCACCTTCTCGACTTCCACCATCGCGCTCTCGTAGTCAGCAGCTGCACTCGCTGCGCTAGCAAGGCCAGCCACGCCGGCACCAGCCAACACGGCGCCGGCACCAGCGACTGCCTCTTTCATCCCGAGCGCAGAACCCTCTACGTTCCCGAACGCACCAGAGGCGTTGTCTTCGGCCGATATCTCGATTGCGAGCTCTTGATCTCCGCTGGGGGTGAAACTCATCAGTTATATATGAAAAATAATAATTCGCAGTCTACTGATCGCTTAGCTGCTGTACCCACTCTTCATCGGACTGGCGCGCTTGTCCAGGAGCTCGCTCGTGTGGGCCAGAACCGCGCGAGTTACCGGACTGCCTCGCCTTCTCCTCGTTCTGGGCAGATGCCCCTTCGAGTAAGACACGGGCTTCGCGAACAGTCAGTTTGTAGAATGACTCGTCGCCGACAAACCGGTAGCCGTTGTCGTGAAGCTGTTTGATCCAGAGCGCCTTCTCCCTCAGCGCTGATTCTCGGCCAGCTCCATCATCGTGTCCAGCTTTCCCTCCGGCACGCTCTCGAGCATCTCCAGATTCTCAAGGTTCAGCGCATTCTGCATGTCGTAGCCAGATGCACGAAGGATCGCCTGAATCAGCGCCTCGAGTCCGAAGCCGATCATGTCTTCGTCAACCTTCTCGGCAGTAACGTCGAAGTCGTCGTTCTCTCGGACGTCGTACCAGTGTGCATTCAGAATGCCGGCGATGTCTTCGTCCGACAGATCTGCCGGGTTGAGTTGCCCGTTGGTGTCCCCGTATTCATTCAGATCTCCCATCGACATCGGGATGACTCGGATCTCCTGTTCAACACCAGGGAGGGCCTGGGTAACTGGCTGGAGATTGTCGTCCGAGTCGCGCTGAACGAAGAAGTCCTCGGGCTGTGCAATATTCAGATCGTCGTCAGTTTGTGAAGTCATAGAGTCAGTCTCGTTTTAGTGGGAGTTGGGGCTCCCACAGGGGTGTGTGTCCCCCAAAAGTTGCGACAAAAAACGTAGTAGTCAGTTGGACTCGACGTCTAGTTCGCAGTGAAGTCGACAGACTTGGGCTGGAACGTGTTGTCCATCGTGGAGATGACTTCACCGGCTTCGGGCCCGACATCGCCAGTGTCCGAGAGGACTGCGCTAGTGAAGGTGACAGTGCCACCGTCCATCTCCCACACCAGATCGAACTCGTTGCCTTCCAGGTGATCAGTGAGGTTCTCGTGGTGGGCGAAGTTCCCCGCCACACTGGCCGTGAATTCGAGCTCCTGGGCTCCGACGTGGATGGCCTGTTCGGCCGTCCCCATCACTGCGCTTTTCTCGTACCCGTTGTCGACTGAGAACGAAGCAGAGCGCACCTCGGCAGCCATGTCGCCCCCGTCCTGGCTGATGTAGTCGTCGAGGAAATGCTCGTAGTCCGAGCCAATCGGATCGGCGTGCGAACCGTCACCGAGTGCAGGGACACCGAGATCGCCAATCGCACCGTCATAGTTGTCCGTCCCACGGAGCCGGACGAGTTCGCTGCCAGAACCATCTTCGACGACAACGGCGCCATCAGTCTCGGAGTTGAGCTCGAACGCGTCGATGGAGTCGAACGACTCAGTCGTACTGACACCAGTCGTTCCGTCAAGCATCACCTCTTCCGACGGGGCACCGCCGTCGCCCTCAATCGTCAGCGTCTGAGACGTGTCGGACTCCGACGTTGAACGCACGGTAAGCGTCTCACCGGCAGGCTGTTCGACTCGGAACATGCGCACCCGCTTCGCCTCGTACTCGAGGCTGGCTACCATCGGGAGCGCAGTGGACGGATCACCGGACAGATCGCTCAGGTTCGGATAGGCACCACGTGCAACAACGTAGGTACGAGCACCATCGAAATCAGCCCTGTCAACGACAGTGTGGGTACTTCGAACCCCACCCTCAGCGTCCCGAACCAGGGCATCACCTGCGGGATCAAGCGGGCTGCCAGAGTCGTCGACGAAGAAGCGTTGGAGATGATAGTCGACGCTAACCTGGTGATCCTCTGCGCCAGTGGAGTGGTTCTGAATCTTGTAGTCACCGAGTCCGCGCTGTGCCTCAACCTGGGCGTCCGCGCTCCACACCAGAGCCGTCTCGAGAGTATCCGAGAACAGCTCGTACTCCGGGTTGTCCGGAGTGACGCCGGGATCGTCTTCGCGAACGAATTCGACGCGGTGGTTACGAAAGCCAGTGTCTGCCTGAGTCGCTTGATTAGTCATTAATAGAAAGTGTCAGAAATGGTACGACGCTACTCGCGACGAGCAGCGTTAGTTACGAGGCGGTTCCTTCGTCCAGGTGTACCGAACCTGGAATTGGACGGCGTATTCAGTCGGACTGGCGTCGTCGTCGATGAGATCAGTTCGCGGGCCAACAGCCAGTGTGAGATGTTCGCTTGGCGACTGATTGTGCCCAATAACGCGGGAAAGTTCGTTGCCCATCTGCTCGGCCTGCAATCGTTGGCCCTGAGTGATTTCATAGTCCTCGCGGGAGCCCGCGAATGCCGTTACGAGGACGGTGCCTGTCCGGTTCTGAACGCCACCGGCACCGTCGCCGGCAATAGCCGAGAAACCAGTCTGTCCGCCACCTGCGACATTTTCGTCCCGATTTGACACCGCAACTTGAGGGAAGCCCTTGCCGTCATCAAACCAGCCAGTGTGGATATCGCGATCATCAAGCGCGGTGGCAACAGAATCGTTGTCCCACGAGTCGCGGAGAATATCGCGAACAGTCAGTTTGGGATCCGGAATCGTTTCAGGCATAGTTAGATCTCCTCGACGTGGACTGCGGTGAGATGGAGCTGTTCTTCAACTGCGACGGTGCGGTACTCCGATCCCACCTCAGTGTCAACAAACTCGGTTGCGCGCTCCTCGTCACCAGTTCCGGGCTGAATATCAGCTCCACTTCGCTGGAGGTAGATGACAGCGTCCTGCTCAACTTGAACACCGTTTCCTTGTCCGGAACGGCGCTCGGGTTCGCCCCCGAAGTCAATCGTCGCTGAAGCCGTCTGGGGGGATGTGTCGGCCTCCACCCAGTCGCCGTCGGCGTACGGATTCTCACCTCCATTGTTCGCCTCAAACTCGTAGTTGACGACGCGGAAATCGCGTCCAAGCATCTGGTGTGCGCGAGCAATCGCAACCTGTCCAGGCGCAGTCATGCGACTCGTTGGGCAGAAATAGAACTCCGAAGATTACCAGTATCAACGGGCGCTTTCTTCTTCGCGTACTCTTCGATTTTCAACGCGAGATGCTCGATGAGTTCGTCAACACTGTCGACGTCGCTTGTGTACTGATCAAGCTCGCTGACAGCTCGTTCGACAGCTGGGCGAAGGTACGGTTGTGCCTGGTTTGAGGCAGTCCCGTACTCGACGTAGACTGCGTACTCGGTATTTGTCCCGACGCGGTATTTTCTCGAACCAAAGCCGTCGTAGTCGAGTGCATCCAGGACGCCATCGAGTCCAAGCATCGTGACTCCAGCCATCAGCGAATCACGTCCAGGTGGACGTCCGACTTGATCCGTGTCTCGGACAGTGCGTCGATCTCGTAGATCGTGACTTCGCCACCAGCTCTGATGCAGTCGTACTCGGGTTCGGCACCCGGCATCAGCCCAGGCGGGTACTCGTACTGATCAGGGTGCATCTCGTCATCACGTGGTTCTCGCGACTTCGGAGGCGAATTAGGAGTGGACATGAATACGTGTCAAAAAGTATATTGGATTTATGCGGAGTAGATGGAGTAGCCACGCTGGGGCGCATTGAGGCGCCCCGTCGGATCAAGCAACATCGCTCGATTCCAGTAGCGATCGGCGTCGGTGTCGAGATTCACTTCGGTGACGGCACCAGACGTCGAGGACACACGGGGCTCCTTCGCAGTCGCAAGGTGCGCTGCGAGATACGTCTCAACATCCGCAAGAGCGCTTTCGTCGTCAGTAAACGGCTGACACCGTCGGTTGACGACAATGTGCGCATCCTCGATGAAGGCAGACAAGTCGCCCACATCAAGCTCGGTTTCAAGGATTTCGGAGACGTCGTGAGGAGCAATTCGTGGCATGAGTAGAATGAAAGAGGGAGGAGAGTTGCGTCGGCGAGGAGAGGCCCGCTTAGGCCTCGATCTTGACGCCAGCTTCGGGGCGAATGGCCTTCCAGCCAATCCGGTTCCGAACCTGGACGATGATCTTGTTCTCAGACTCCTTTTCGTACTGCTGTGAAGCCATCGCCTCACGCTGGGACTCGATACCGTACTTGCTGGAAGCGAACATCATCGCTTCACCAGCACCAGTCTTGCCCGAGTCGTCGACGATGACGTCGATACCAGCAACCTGTCCGAATGCACCGTCGCGGACGACATCGTCACCGAGTTCGGAGGCGCGAGTAAATGCCTCAGACTTCAGCAAGTCACCCTTCGACTGGGCGCTGACGATGAGGAGATCCGGATTGTACGAATTCGACTCGAGGGCCGTCATGGCGTCAACCACGTCAGGGTACGCGAGTGCCCCGGCACCATCGCCGATGACAGAGCCCTGGAGATTCACCAGGTTGCCGTTGCCGTCCGTCTCGGTGATCTCCTCGAACGCAGCTTCGTTGAGGGAGTCAGCGAGATCTTCTGCTCTCTCCTCAGTGTGGAGGGCGATAACGTCGAGCAGCGCGTCCTCGATGGACTCGTACGTGAGCTCGACTTCGACACCGTACTTGTTGTGCTCGACGGTGACTTTTCGCGTCGCGTCACCGGCAGACGGATAGGCCGTTCCTTCGTCGACGACACCCGCAGCGCGGGCTTCGTCGAGGACGGGGATCTCGACGGTGTTCGAGTCGATACTGGTGCTGTCGATGGGCCGGAATGCCTGACGAAAGACTCGGTTCTTCTGGGCGTACTCTTCGACTTCAGCGCGGACTGCTTCCTGATCGATAACGTCGTTAGAAAGGATAGTACTCATTTGTTGAGATATAAGTACCAGAAAACTGATACTAAACGGAGACTGCTGTCAACGGACACCCGAAAACAGCAGAAAGGGAGCGAGCGAGCCCCGCTCGCGTGGGTTAGTAATTAAGCCTGGAGCTTGTCGAGACGCTGCTCCGCATCGCTTTTCGCAGCGTCCCAGCCCATCGAATCGTACTGCTCGATCTTGGACTCAAGCTCAGCAATTTCGGCATCAGACTCGGACTCATCACTGGTGGAAAGTTCGGCGTCGCCTTCGCCCCCAGTTTGGGGTGCCGGCGTTGCCTCCGACGTTTCGTCGTCGGTGATGGTGACGAGCGAGGCCTCTGCCTCTTCAAACGTCTCGCGGAGTTCGTCGAAAGAAAACTTCTCTGCGAGCATTTCCGCCTCGAAGTGGGTATCCTCCGAAAGCTGGCTCGCATACTCGAGGCGAACACTCTGGAGCTCGTTACGAAGCTCCTGATTCTGAGAGCGAAGCGTTGCAACCTCGTCGCGAAGTTCGTCGCCCTTGAGTTCGGCCTCTTCGGTGTCTTCCGACTCGGTGTCGACTTCAACCTCTGCCTCTTCGTTGTCCGGTTCGATGTCGTCAGTATTCTCGTCAGTCATGTTTGTAGTAGAATCAGAACCACTCGTCGCGAGGATCGCATCAACGTCTGACTCGGAAAGCGAGGCCAGCACTTCACTGGGGTGCCCTCCAGCCTCAACGTAGTTGCTTGGTGAGCCACCACGTGGGACGAGCGAGAGATCAAGGAAGCGGACGTCTTCGACAATCACTTCGCCCTCGCTGGTGCGCCCACCGTCGCCATGTACGGCGTGGACGGAGACTTCGAGTCGCCCCCGCGCTACCTTCGTGGCGAGATCCTCGTCGTCAATTTCGGCCTCGAAGACGATCCCGACACCGGGCTCGAACCCAGCATCGATTACTTCTCCGACGACAGACTCGACGGTTTTGTCGTCGTGGTTCTTGTTGAGTGGGACACCGACGAGCGACTGTACGGACGCATCAAGCGCCGTATCGGGCCAGAACTTTGGCCCGTTCTTGCCGTACGTAACCTCGTTGGCGCCAATCGCGACGCCGTGGACGATATACGGCTCCGACTGATCTTCGAGAGCCTCACACCGGGCAACGCCGGTGGGGTTCGAAGACGTAGTCGTGTGCTCGACAGTGTCAGTTTCAGTAGTCTCAGTAGTCATCGTGTGATCACAACGTCGTGCGCGCCAACGTTCGGGAACGTCTCGACAGCCCCCGACTTGTACGTCACAACGAACTCGGCCCGAAACCGGCCCAGCTCATTCGTGTCCGACGCGTCCCAGTTGTAGCGTGCGACACCGCCTTCTGCGTCGATAACGTCAGCCGGTTCGTCGATGAGTTCGTCCCCACCGCGAGGCTGGTACATCTGGAACCGAACGTTGGCATCGGTAAGATCGACACCGTTGCCGGCTCCGTCTAACAGGGTAGCCTGAAAGCTGGGTGCCGTATCGCCAGCTGCGAGAGAGAACGTCTCACCCATATGTGTCAGTAAGAGTTAGTCCAGTTCCATTCCCACGTTGGAGAGATCCAGCGTGTCAATGGAACCAAGATCGTACGACTGATCCAGCTCATTTGTGAAGATCAGATCGCCAGATGTGGTGTCTCGAACGAAGACGTAGTTAACGCTCGACGTGGCGTCAGAGACGTTGTACGACAGTGCCCCCATCTCGACAGACGTAGTGCCCGCGTCCTGCGTAACGGTGGGCCCAGTCACACTCTGTACTGCGTAGTCAGCACCATCTGGCTCGGTAGAAATCGCACTATAGCCGTCGCCCTCTGCAAGCGCATCAGTGCTGTTATCAAAGAGCCCAACCTCGACATCACGGCCGGAAAAGGCGTTGTCGAGGACGAGAAGCTCCCCTTCGTCATGAAGAAATGCCATAAGTAGCGACAAAACCACGTCTACAATCTGCCAGCAGCAAACCCGTTTCTCGTCTGTTACTATGCTCCCTGGGGTAGTAACACTTCACTGCAGGATAGATAGCGTACATGCCTCGGTGACAAACGCTATCCAACTTACTCAGTCACTTCGACGTCGATCTCGTTGGTGGAGACATTCAGTGTAGAACTGTTCGATCCATCAACAATGTCGGACTGGTTCTGACTCGAGCTCAGTGATGCACTATTCGACGAATCTCGGCTCTGTAGCTGATTCGAATCTGTGGTTGGGCCTGCAAGGCGTGGATCGTATCCGAACGGCACTAGTGGCGTCGCAAGCGCATTGTACAGCTGTGAAACGATAGTTGCCCCAGTGGTGCCGTTGGGGACAACCGTAGACACTGTCGTGTCGACGTGTGATGCCTGTGAGATACAGAGGGTACCTACTGACGGAGACAGAGAGGCAGTCGCTTCCAGTACGGGCACTGCCAGTGGTTCAACACCGGACATCGTCTGGGGAGCACTCAGGGCTACTGGAGTCGACACCAGACTACCACTGACACCAACCCCGGAACGTCCACTTACAGGATCCAACGTGGGAGTCGAAATCGCTCCAGAACTGTACACACCAATTATTGCTTCAACAATCGGTATTGGCGTTTCAATCGTCGCGCTCGTTGATATCGCAGCACGAGATGTCGTCGCGTCAGTAGTTGGTGCCTCAGCCGTTGTCGACATGTCAAGCGTCATCGCTCGAACGGCGTCAAGTAGCGTCTCAGCACCGAACATCGTTGACTGGACAGCCAGCGATACTGCGTCGGCACTGAATCCCTCCAGTGCGCCCACATTCGGGCATGATGTCGTCTGGACTGCCTTGGACGCAACCGATGGGACAGTCTGTGACACAACGCTTGGGGTTGGCACAGGTGTTCGTGTGGTGGTACCCATCGCTTCCATCAATACCGACACTGTCCCAATGGGCAACCGGAGTGTCGTCGCACCAGTTGTACGAGTCGCCCCAGACGCAGAAGTGGCGTGTTCCACTGGCACCGTAGTAGTGGTTCCACCAGCAACTGGTACTGCCGTCATGTCGACATCAACCGTCGGAGTCGTAGTCGACAGCGTCGTCGAGGAGATCGTGTCGCCCTCGACACTAGACGCGGTATTCGTCGCAGTAGCAGGCATTGTCGGGGTAGGAGCCGACACAGTCGTTTCTACCGTTGGTGTCAGTCCAGCCGTCGCACTACCAGTTGTGGACGACCCAGTTGCCGTAGCACCATCACCCGAGACGCCACTGAATCCAGAACCACTAGGCGTCTGGGTGGTAGTCTTTCTTGTGATACCCTTTCCAGATGCACTAGCTATCTTGATATCTCCCCACCCATCACTGTTGGCTGGGTAATCTGGGAAGAACGCCATCTCGAACAGTCGGACGTCGCGGTTGTCAAACCACCCAACCGTCGAAGCATCAGCAGTGTCTAGACGTATCAACCGATAGATGTCACTGTAGCTGATATAGAGACTTCCAGCCGATGTGACATCGATAGAATCGACAATCTCGCTGTCAATACTGGCCTCCCACTCAGTTCCATTTGCCCACGTGTACTTCTTTACACGACGATCGCCCTCGTCGAGGATGAAGTACATCGCCCCGTCGTCATCTATCTGGGGCTCAACATCGGTATCAACGTTGCCGAGAGATGTTGTCGAATTCGTGAATCCGGCACTAATGTCAGTACCGTCTACCTGTCGTAACGCAGTCCCTGCGTAGTACGTAACCTTGTCTGAATTTGGCGCCCGAATCGGCGCAGAGACACCATCAGAATCGAAGTGAGATCTCTGGGAGACAAGATCTCCGTTTAGATTAATCCGAGCAAAGTACCCATCACCGCCAGCGGATTCAGTCGTGACATAGACACCGCCATATCCGTCAGCTGTAAGGCCAACTGGGCTACCATCAACCCTGTCTGTACTGAAGAACTCTAAATCGCCAGTCTGGGAGTCGTACTTGTCTACTTCGCCCAAGTAGTCGATAACGAAGACGCCACCATCGTCGTCGAGAGCAATAGTGGGCTCAAGGTTGGAGACATCAGTCTCCCAGCGAAGCACCCCGTCAGAATTGTACGAAGCGAGGATGCCACTCCCGTTGTGCATATACAGATTTCCTTCGGAGTCGACTTCGAGGACATCTGGATCGATCTTGATGTCCAACGTTTTGACGACGTTACCATCGTCGTCGTACTGGCAAAGATCGTTGTAGCTGTTGAACCCAAACCGGAACCGCGACTCGGGTACGGGAGTCTCCCTAATCGTGCTTGGGTGGAAAAGGCCTGTGTCAGCCTCAACACTCGACGGGGGTGCAGTAGTCGTACCACCAACCGTCGCCGTCGACGTCGAACTCGTGTCGGTGAAGCCTTCAGCACTCGACGTCACCGTGATGAGACTCTGAGGCATCGTGGGCGCCGACACGGCAGCTGGTTTGGTGGTAGATGGAGCTACCGTTGACACTACTCCTGGGGTATCCATGCTCGAACTGGCACTCCTCGGCGCAGACAGTGCCGTCTTGCCTGAAAGCGCAGCTGGCTGGATGGTAGACGCCATCGATCCAACCTGTAACGAGACTGGAGTAACTGTCACATCACCTCTAGATGTATTCGATTCGAACGTGACTGTTGGTGGAATCACGTCCGCCGTTTCGATGAAGATACGGCGAACTATCTTAGGAGAAAAGCTGGCAGCTGCTGGTGTGGAATCGGGGGTTACCCTCGTCGTCAGAGATGGCTGGCTGAGTGGCAGCGATATGGTAGGTGATTCACTAGTAGGGGCTGAAGTCGCCACTCCAGAGGGTGTAGTTGGTTCCGTTAGCTGGGTGGATGATGACGCTGTCGCCGATTTAACTACAGCTGGCGGTTCTGGTGGTTCTTCCACCACCCCCCACGTTTTGGGGAACGACGAGAATCTGGGGTGGATACTCATTTGTCGTGATCCGTCTGGCACCCCATTCGCTCCCATGTCACCGGTGTACTCTTCGTTTAAATTCGAATTCCGTGAGACAATAGTACCACTATCATCAAAGTACACAACTCGAATATTCCCATTGACAAGCCTCGGCATTGCATCGCTAGACGCGCCATTGCTAAACGGGAATGAGTTAGACTCTATCGTCACACCGTCATCGCCAACGATCGCGAGAGAGCCACCAAACACATTTCCACTCCCTAGGTAGTAGTGAGAATTATGATCCCTCCACACAGTGTTTGAATCTCCTACTGAGCTATTATTCCAGAGGGTACCTCCATCTCTGTCGTACTTTCTAAGCACCCCATCGTCGTGATAGACTACATACTGATTCTCGTCATCCCGAGTAACGGATGTTGGCTGGCTAACAGTGCTGATCTCGTTTACCAGATCGCCAGATGTGCGTTCAAACTCCCGTATTTGTGTCTCTGGGCTATCGACGGCAACTGCAATATCTCTGGAGCTTAATGTCGCTACACCTGAGACAGATTCACCAGGATCTACTGTCCAAATCTCCGAAGCAGTATCGGAGTCATAGCGTGTGAGGGCACCACTGCTCGCTAGCACTGGATCCTGTGTATCACAGAATCCGATGTACGCATCAGGATCTACACCATGAATTCGCCACGACTGCTCCACATTTTCATCGTCAGTCCCATCAATCTTCTTATACTTCGCGAAGAAGCTTCCAGTGTCATCCTCACCTAGGACATAAATATAGTCTGACGTAGCTTGCTGAACAGAAGAAGCAGATCCATCAACGCCAAGATCCGCCAAATCTGGTGAAAAGTAGCCATTAGAAACGCTATATACATTACCAGAGAGGATGTATAATTTTAGATGTGTCTCTTTTTCGGCTGACATTATATTATTTGATTATGATCGCATCCATCGTCGTTTAAACAACCCAAAAATCGCCAAAACAGCGAGAATCAGTCGTCTACAATCGGAATCCAACTACAGCGACACCGTGGATGGATCGGAATTCTCCCCCGTGCTTCCTCAAGCGTGTACGTGTTGCCCTGCAACGACGCACACTTCGGACACACCCGGTTGTCGCCGGCTGTCTGATGTTCCACGTCAGCCTCCACCTCGGTGAAATCTTCCGACTCGAACCGATCCAGCGTGCCCTCCGCGTGGGCATGGATGATCTCCGTCTGCGACAGTGTCTGCGCTCGAGTCATCCCGATTGCGTCAACGCGATCGTTGATCTTCCGAGCTGCCTTGCGGGGGTTCCACCCCTCCGAGATAGCGTTCGAGAGTTCGCGAGATATCTGGGTGTCCATCTCCTGGGTGATTCCCTCAAGCCCGTCGTAGGCTCGAGCGTACACCAGCTCGATCTTCGACGAGTGGACTGGCTGGTTGAAGACGTCTCCCAGGTTCTCGAATACTTGGGCGTCGCCCCCCTGTTGGCGAATCTTGGCACCCGCGTCAGTGACACCCTTCGCATACGCTTTCTGGACGTACTGAGCCGTCCAGTGCTCGCCACGACGGAACGCGGGCGCATCAGTCGGCTCAAGCACCCCGTTATCGATCTGTTCGCGAAGCCACGCTTGGAAGCGCTGACGCTTCTTCGAGTTAGATAGGAACTGATAGTCGCGTGGATCTGGAACACTGTTGACGGCAGTCTGGCGCCCAAGCTGGAGGACATCTAATTCCTCGACAACCTCGCGGACGTCGCCTTTGATCGCACGGAATCGTTTGTTGACGTCGCTCTCGAAGTCGCCTCGGAGAGTCTTGGTTCGCGTCGGATCAGTGGTTGGCACAGGTGTGTGTGGGTGAAGTATCGATAGTTGCGAAACAGTACTTTAGTGCGACAGAAACGGTAACCAGCTGAGAGTCGAGTGGGCGCTAGGCGTCTACTGTCTCGGAGTCACCATCATCGGCAGACGTGTCAAGTTCGACGTCGGCGCCATCGCCAACAGAGTCGGGCGTTGCCGGCTCACCGTAGAGCTCCTCAAACTCCGCCCGGACGTTCGAATCCGACTCATCCAGTCCGGACTCGAGTGCCGACTCGTCGACGTCGTCCCGATCTGGGAGGCCGAGTAGCCCACGCATCTCATCGGCAGAAACGATGTCACGAGGGCTCCCATCGCCTCCTGATGCAGCCTTGAGTCCCTGCGCAAACTGAGCAAATTCCTCGGCGTCGAACCCATCGCGCTCTAGGGGATTCTCTTCGCGAGGCTCCTCGATACTCAGCTCAATCGTTGAGACAACTTCCGGCCCGTACCCGAGCTGCTCTGCCTTTTCCTGGAGCACTGGTGTGAATGCGTTCTGAAGCCGGTGTCGCTTCGATTCAATACGGCGCTCGTACTGAGGCGCCTGCTCGCTTGTGACGTCGCGATTGATGTTGTCTGTGTGGGCCAGCTTGTACTTCGGAACAGGAAGGGCAGCAATGATTTCCTCGACAAGCCAGTTGAGTATGTTCTCAATTTCGGGGACGTCCGAGGAGATTGTCTCCACCTCGACGTCGCCGGGGACGAAGTCCTTGTTACCGACTTCCCAGTTGCCCTTCTTGTGCTCGTCACGGTACGCTTTCATCTCCTCTTCGGGCCAGATGCCCGCACGTGGGTTCTGGACGTCGCCCTCTGGCTCGCCAAGCTTGAAGATCCAGTGTGGATACGACTTGGAATGGATTGCCTCACCGAGATCGTGAATCATCCGACTCAACTCAGCAATCTCTTCGGAGACTGCCTCGATCGTCGAGTTCCCGAAGATATCAGCGGTGTCCGGATCTTGGATCAGTTTGACGACGTCGTCCTGGCTCAGGTAGACGGTATCCTTGTTAAATGGCCCGGCGAGTGCCCCATCGCCCCACTGTCCGTACGCAGCTGCGTCGCCACGTGGCGTCAGTTTGACTCCATCAGTATCTGTGTCGTTGGGACGGATGAGGACGGCTTGAGAGTCATACGTGTAAGCTTCGACAGTACTGGGGTTAACGAGCCGAAACCCCCACGTTTCCTCTGGAGATTCTTTCGTCGGCACTTTCTCCACCATTGCCGTTCCGCGAACCTCTTCGTGGATGACTGAGCCCTCGAGTATCTCGGTAAAGTCACGGTGGGATTCGCCCCCGACAATCGCTGACGTTGAGAGCCACTCCTCTAGTTCGGCAACGAGCTCGTCGCTGTCGGCGTCGACACGGTATCCTGGTGCCACTACGTCGTCGGCGAAGATGTCGATCCCGCGCCGAACGAGTGGATTCGATCGATACTGATCCCAGTACTGCTCTAAGTCACCCTGATCAGGGCCGACTCGGTTGACTTCGCCCCGAACCGAGAAGTGTCCGTAGTCGCCACTGTTTTGTCGCGTCTGAGGCGATGGTTCTGAGCGAACCAACGCCTTGCGGGCTTGATTCGTCCGATTGCGGATTCTGTCTGAAAGACTCATTAGTTGCAAATATCAATAAAATTAAACGTCCGAGTTAGTACGAGAAGAAGCCGTAGCCAGCGTTCTCGTCAGAACCGGCGTTCATTCCCCACGCTGCAAGCGACAACGAGTCAACCAAGTCGGGCGAACGCCCCATCTTGTCCGACTTCTTCAGTTCTGATTTCGACGTCGCCGTCCACGCCTGCGCACTCCGAGTCGACTTCTCCTCAAATTCGATGTGACGGGAGGCAGCCCGCAGTTCGGATGCGAGATCGGAGCCCCGTTCAATAGCACCGTCGTCAAGCCACTCACCAAGCTTTCCAAGTGCCTCAGAGCGCTGGTTGTAGTACTTCGACGGCTCTCGAGCGTTCGAACCACCCTTGAAACGAGTGATGTTGTACTGAGTATCGAGTTCGTCGGCGACTCCGCTTCCCTCGCCAACTGCGTCGATGACAACTGGAACACCACCATCGTCACCGACGGCGTTCATAATCAGTTGCTTGTTGCGACGGTGATCCCCAGGCGCTTCGACGTCAACGAGGACATCAGCCCGGCTGTCAGTGATACCGATGACGACGGTTCTGTCGTCACCGCCACGGGCGATGTCGACGCCAAACGCGCCATAGTCGGTGTCAAGGAAGCCGACGTCGTCCCATCGTGCCTCCGCACCAGCGACGTCGTTGGCGTAGAACGGACGGACAGACTCAGTTCCGTCGTCAGGGATGGCGCCGAGTCGACGTCGAACCCAGCGCTCGTCGAGTCCATCCTTCGTTGGCCGGAGGATGCCGTCCTCGTCCGATTCAACTTGCGACATTGCCTCCTCGATATCGGGGAGCTCGTCGTTGTTCCACAACGCGTAGTCCTCCTCGAGCTGTTCGAGTCCGACAAGGCCAGGTATCGTCGAACCGTCGCCGAGTCCCGCCTCAATGCGGACGTTGTTGGAGTCGAACGAGGAGAAATTGATAGTGTGGTAGTTGTCTCCTGCGAGGAGATCGTACATTGAATTCGCTTCTGAACGGGGTGGGTTCCCGATAACGAGGAACCTGTCGTTGTCGTCCGTCACTGAGGAGCGAGCCGACTCGATGACGTCCGTCCCGACTTCGGGCTTGTCCGCCTCGTCAACGATGACGAGCATCTTCTCAGCGTGGCGCCCTTCGAGCGAACCGGGGTTCGTCGTCGAAATAGCGCGGAACGCCTTACTCGGGTGATCGTCGAATTCGATACGAGGCGGAGACTCTTTCATCGTCCCCGGCAGTGGGAATCCACGCTCTCTGGCGTCCTTCAGCAGTGACTTCATCTCGCTCCAAACTGTGTCCGACATTTGGGCGTACGAGCCCGACGTCATCATCACCGAGCCCTCCGGGTTGCAGTAGAGAAATGCGAGGTTGAGGACAGCAACAGCGTAGCTTTTCCCGACACCATTGCCCGACATAATGACGGTGTTCTTGTGCTGAGTGACGTCGCCCAGAATGCGAGTCTGCGTGTCTGCGAGGGTGAGATCGAGCACGCGCTCTGCGAACCGAGCGTACCGCTGCTCACCCTCGACAAACAGATGCAAATTATTCGCCGACTCAGCGGACATTGCGACAAGAATCAGCAGTTAACCAACACCGGCCACCGTTCGGGGGTGACTGTTGGTTAACTTCTAGAACGAGGCGTCGTCAGTCGTCAGCTCGATCGGTGGCGTCCGAAATGGCAGCCATCCAGTCTTCGGATGCCTCTGCGTCCTTGAGAGCTGGGCCCTCTTTGAGGAGCCCGAGCTTCTCCAGTTCAGCCGTGGTATCGCTCATGATTCGCGAGTACACCTGGTTGGCCCGATTCGACTTCTCAGTCTCGTCGATGAAGTTGTTCTCAAGGATGTACTCGTTGGCTCGCATCCGCTTGATGGTGTCAAGCGCGATGTTTTCGATCGCACCTCGCTCGTAGGCTCCGACGTCAGCCTCGTCGGGGAATCGCTCGATCAAGTCGACGGCGACGTCGACGAGCAGTCGCTCTTCACGATCGGAGAGGTTCTTCCGAAGATTCTCTCGCGATTGGAAGAGCCCGTGGGAAACAGCGTTATCGTTGCCTTCTGGAGCTCCTACGTTATTATCAGACATAGATTATGTAAATTGCAAACCGTGTCAGTCGTGTCCGCCAGTCTTCGCCTGGAAGCGTGCCATCAGTGCCTCGTTCTCGAAGACACGGTGGCACCCCGAACAGTGGGCGAATAGATCGGCTGCCTGGGTGGTTGGGGTATCAATCATTGGTTGGCTGTTCCTCCAAGAACTGCGAGACGCTGTCTCCAGCGACGTCAGCAACATCGCATCCAATAGCATCTGCCCATTCTTCCAGAAATTCGGCGTGTTCAACGGGTACTCGGGCTTCGACGACAACGTCCTCAGTGTAGTCAGTCATTAGTAGGATGTCGGCAGATTACTGGGCGCGGATCTTCGTCCGTTTCGTGAGGGGATGGAGTCCACTGAGTTCCTGCTCACACGGCTTACAGAGCGTCACAGCGTTTGCGCGTTCGTGGCCGACGTCGGCATCAACTTCGTGGATAACGAGTGCCTCGGTGCTCTCACATCGGACACACTGTTCGTCATCGCGAGCTCGGACTTCGGCCTCGAAACCGGATCGTTTGGGCTGCATCTCCTCCTCGTTTGCCTCACTACAGTGGGCTTGGTGTGCGCCGATACCTCGCTTGTCGAACGAGTCACCACAGTACTCACAGACAACCTCAGTCATCACCCACCACCGCGAGCTCCGTTCGCGTCTGGACGCTGGCAATTTCGATATCATCGTTCTCGAATGCATCCTCGAGGCCGTCCATGTCGAACGATACCTGGGTGGAGACGTACGAGACATCGTCGCCAGCAAGTTCGTTGACTTCAGAGACGATAGACTCAGTACATCACAAAGCCGGTTAGTTGAGACGTCTGCTTGCAGAAGGTGTGTCTAAAACCCAGCAAGCAGACGATGAAATCCACGAAGACCAACTGCTTAACTTCCTCGTCAACGCTCTTGACGAGGAAGTTGCTCTCACACTCGCTGAAAACGCCGAGATCGATGCTAAAGACATCTACGAGGTCCTCGTCGGCGCGTGCGCCGACGGGACCTCGGTCTCAACGCTCTGTGAGAAAAGTGAAGACGCCCCCCACGAAAATTCGGTTCTCTACCATCTCCGCACCAAATTCGACCTTGAGACGCTTGAGCAAGTCGGAAACGCGCTCCTTCAGAAGGACGTTCTCGACGTCCTTCCCCAGCAGGTGGAGGTCGTTTCAGACCTCCACCTGCGGCCCTACTACGGCGACGAAGATGGGAC
>ENA-ORCR01000307-ORCR01000307.1-marine-metagenome-genome-assembly--contig:-NODE-307-length-35602-cov-3.808163_pt1 | contig 35602 bp, 36 predicted proteins | sample MGYA00237782_ERZ508514 | MGnify/ENA primary metagenome ERZ508514 (study PRJEB26185, sample SAMN06268960) | marine metagenome | isolation source: Eden Landing Ponds, San Francisco, CA, USA | place...
GGCGGCTGGCTCGACGCCCACGGGATCGACGACCTCGTCGTCTGTGGCACGCTCGCGAACGTCTGCGTGCTCCACACGGCCGGGAGCGCCGGCCTCCGAGACTTCCGCCCGGTCCTCGTCGAAGACGCGGTCGGCTGTATCGAGGAGGCCCACCGCGAGTACGCACTGGACCACGCCGAGTTCCTGTTCGGTGAAGTGACGCCGCTGGCGGACGTCGAGTTCGTCTGAATGCCTCCCGACAGCGCTCGTGGGACCGTCCGCAGGTACGAACCCGGAGACCGTGACGCGGTCGGTTCCCTCCACCGGACTGCGTTGCGCGAGGCGGGGACGAATCCCGCGGACGTGCCGGACACCGACGACCTCCGGGACGTGGAGTCGAACTACCTCGACACCGGCGGGGAATTTCTCGTGGTCGAGGGAGCGTTGGGGGGCCGCCACGCCGGGGAAATCCTCGCGATGGGGGGCCTCGCCGTCGAGGGCGAGGGGATTCCGCCCGACGCTGGCGAACTGCTGCGGATCGCGGTCGATCCGGGCCACCAGGGGTCAGGCTACGGGAGTGCGATCCTCGCGGGACTCGAGGACGCGGCCCGCGAGCGCGGCCTCGACCGCCTCTTCCTGTGGACGGCCCAGCGCCAGCGGGCAGCAGTGTCGTTCTACCAGTCGCGAGGCTACGAGGGCACCGACCACCGCACCGAAGGCGAGTACGAACTCATCCGGTTCGAGAAAGCCCTCGGCGACGAGTGACGACTGTCGCCCGCGTCACGACCGAATCTCGACGGTCACGTCCGTTCCGACGGGCAGGTCGAGGCCCTCGCCGACGAGTTTGACGCCTGCCGAGTCTCGGCCGAGCGCGAACGCCAGCCCGGTGACCGGGTCGCCGTTCGCGAGGATGGCACTCTCGTCCCAGCGAACGGTTCGCCCGTCGAGCGTCCCGAGGCGCTCGCCCAGCAGGTGCACGGCCCCCACCGTCTCCCCTGCGCGGAGCACGCCCCCGTACTCGTAATGGGGCAGGCCGCCATCGAGAACGCCCAGCGGGGCGCCCGCTCGGTCAGTCGCCGCGACGCCGACAAACTGCTCGCCGGGCGCAGGATGAGTCGGCGAGTCGAGGACTACGTAGGTCTCACCGGTCGCGACGACAGTTCCGGTCCCGTCCCAGTCGAGGGCCGTGACGTCGAGCGCCGGATCGAGTTCGAGCGGGAGCGAACCGGTCGCGCGGTGGTGGTTGGCGCCGTACTCCCGAAACCCGAGGTGGAGGTGGTTGGCGACCCACGGCGCGAAGAAGCCGGCGCGGACGAGTGTACCGAGTGGGTCGCCCACCGCGACGCGGTCGCCGGGCGTCACTGCGGGGTCGACGTGGAGGATTCGAGCCACGCGCTCGCCGGTGTCGACGAGAATCAGGTGGTCCTCGTCGGCGGCATAGGGCTGTGACGGGGCTGTCACCGTCCGCGTCTCGACCACCTCGCCGGCGACGGGCGAGGGGGCGGGGATCGATTCCCCGTCCTCGGGGTTCGGGTGTCGGGTATCCCCATCGCTGTCACCGGGATACAGGTCGACGGCACAGCCCCGGTCGTGGGCGGCGAACGGGGAGTTGTACAGCGTCACCCGCTGATACTGGGAGAGGACGTCGGCGGACAGCGTGACGGCCATCGGCGGTGATTGGGGCAGGACCCTCATTACCCTCCCGTTCTGGCTCTGTGACGCAGTGTCTCCCACCGCCGCGGTTTTGAGCGTGCTGCCCGAAGCCGAGGTATGCGCGTCTATCGCGGTCGGGCGGAGACGATCGATGCCGACCGCGCCGTCTCCGAACAACTTGCGGACCGGGTCGCCGAAGAGCGCGAGCCAGCGGTTCGCGTCTGGCGACCCCACAGACAGGTCGCCTTCGGGCGGCGCGACGCGAGTGCCGACGGATACAAGCGGGCTCGCGAACTCGCCGCCGAGCACGATTTCCCGCCAGTCGAGCGCGAAGTCGGGGGCCGCGCCGTCGCCTACACGGGTTCGACCGTCGCGTTCGCCCGCGTGACTCCGGTGGACGACCTCCGCTCTGGGTTGCACGAGCGCTATGACGAGGCGACCGAGGACCTGCTTTCGGCACTGTCGGACCTGGGCATCGAGGCCCGTCCGGGCGAACCGGAGAACTCGTTCTGTCCGGGGTCGCACTCGGTCCAGGCCGACGCCCGGGGGCGGCCGCGGAAAATCGCGGGACTCGCCCAGCGGGTTCGGGCCGACGCGGCGGTGGTGGCCGGGGTCCTCCTGGTTCGCGACCACGACGAGATAGCGTGCGTCCTCGACCCGGTCTACGAGGCGCTCGCCGTCCCGTTCGACCCGGAGACCGTCGGGAGCATCGACCGCTGTGGCGGCGAGTCCGACGTCGAACGGGTCCGTACCGCACTCGAGGATGCGCTGGTCGGCGACGCCGACCACGAGTTGACTGTCGAACATATCGGCGAGTAACCGTCGTTTACTGCCGAGAACTGGCGCTGGGAGCCGAGAAAAACCATTGAACTTAGGGCGGAGCACGTTCGAGAGTGCGTATGCTATTCCGGAACGCGACCCTCGCGGACGGCCGGCGGCGGGACGTCCGGGTGTCGGGCGACGCCATCGCGGCGGTCGACGAGGGTCTCGACGCTCGCGGGGGCGAGCGGGTGGTGGACGCGACGGGGAAACGGCTCCTCCCCGGCATGATCGACGCGCACGTTCACTTCCGCGAACCCGGCGACTCGCACAAGGAAGACTGGACGACCGGTTCCCGGAGCGCTGCCGCAGGTGGGGTCACGACCGTCGTCGACCAGCCCAACACCTCGCCGCCGACCGTCGACGGCGCCGCATTCGACCAGAAGGCCGACCTGGCAACCGCATCGCTCGTCGACTACGGGCTCAACGGCGGCGTCAACGCGGACTGGATCCCGGACTCGCTGTTCGACCGCGACCTGTTCGCCCTCGGCGAGGTGTTCCTCGCCGATTCGACGGGGAACATGGGCATCGAGGAACCCCTCTTCCTGGACGCCCTCGCCGAAGCCAACGCACACGACGTGACGGTCACCGTCCACGCAGAGGACGCCAGCCGATTCAACGTCAGTGCACAGGAGCGCGACGACGCCGACGCCTGGAGCGCCTACCGCACCGCTCGCGCCGAGGCGACTGCCGTCGAACGGGCCTGTGAAGTCGCTGCCGAACGAGACACGCAGATACACATCGCTCACACGTCGACGCCCGAAGGGATCGATATCGCCGCGGACGCGGGGATGACCTGCGAGGTCACACCTCATCACCTCTATCTCTCGCGGAGCGACCTCACCGACCTCGGCACCCACGGCCGCATGAACCCGCCGCTGCGCCGCGAGAAGCGCCGCCAGCGCGTCTACGACCGCGTGGTCGACGGGACCGTCGACATGATCGCGACCGACCACGCGCCCCACACCGCCGAAGAGAAAGACGCCGACATCTGGTCGGCCCCCTCCGGCGTCCCCGGCGTCGAGACGGCACTCCCGATGCTCCTCGCCGACGCCAGGACGGGCGCCCTGACCTACGAGCGCGTCCGTGACCTCACCGCCGCAACCCCTGCGGACGTGTTCGACCTGCCCAACAAGGGCCGCATCGCCGAGGGCATGGACGCGGACCTCGTCCTCGTCGACCCTGGCAAGACCCATCCCATCCGGGCAGACCGCCTGCACACCAAATGCGAGTGGACGCCGTTCGAGGGACGCGAAGCGGTCTTCCCACAGGTGACGCTCGTTCGCGGAACCGTGGTCTACGAGCGTGATTTCGACGACCGACCCGGCGGCCAGAGCGAGACGTTCGGGGACCCCGTCGGCGAAAACGTTCGGACCAGGGCGAACAAGCGGGCCGCCGGAACGAGGGGCGACGAGGACCGATTCGACGACCGACAGCGCGAATCCATCGCGGACCTCGCCGCCGAAGTCGTCGAGGAGTCACCCGACGACGATCGGTCCTGAGTGCTGACCCCGACGACGATCGGTCCTGAGTGCTGACCCCGACGACGATCGGTCCTGAGTGCTGACCCCGACGACGATCGATTCTGAGTGCTGACCCCGACGACGATCGGTCCTGAGTTGGCGAGAGAACCGGCAGCGTTTGCACCGACCTCGATCGCAGTGTTACCCGTTCCTGTTGCTCGGTAACCGCGCTATAACTTTCCCGTTGATCGCCCAAGCGAGTCCGAATGAGCGACTTGCTCTCGATCGACGGCCTGCGGACGCACTTCGAGACCGAGCGCGGCGTCGTGAAGGCGGTCGACGGCATCGATCTGACGGTCGAGAGCGGCGAGACGGTCGGCCTGGTCGGCGAATCCGGATCGGGCAAGTCCGTGACCGCCCTCTCGACGATGGACCTGATCGAAGCACCCGGCCGAATCGCCGGCGGGCGCGTTCGATTCGGCGGGATCGAGACCGTTCGCCGCCTCGCCCGTCGGTATCCCAAGGGAGTGACCGCCGCTGGGGGAGACCGGTCTGGCCCGTCGAATCCCCCCTCGACGGGCGAGGAGTTCGTCTGTCTGACCGACGCAAGCGTCGACCGCGGGGCGATCCCCTCGGGGACCACCGCCGACCGCTCGCTGGACGACCGTGCGCTCGCTGTCCAGTCGATCCGATCGTCGCCCACGCGGGCCCTCCCCGACAGCGGCGACGGGTGGGTCACGATCACGGACGGCTACGTCGACCTCACGGCCGCCCCGGAAGCCGTGATGCGGGAGATCCGCGGCGGTGACATGGGGATGATCTTCCAGGACCCGATGACCTCGCTCAACCCGGCGATCACGGTCGGCGAACAGATCGCAGAGAGCCTGCGACTGCACCGCTACGGTCGCAAACGGTCGGATTCGTGGATCAACGGCATTCGGGAGATCCTGCCCCAACTCGGGAACGGCATGGACGAGGCGGTCCTCGCCGACACCATCGACATGCTCGAACAGGTCGGGATCCCGGACCCGGCCACGCGCGTCGACGACTACCCACACGAGTTTTCGGGTGGGATGCGCCAGCGCGTGCTCGTCGCCATCGCGCTGGCCTGTCGCCCGAAACTCCTCATCGCAGACGAACCGACCACCGCGCTCGACGTGACGATCCAGGCGCAGATCCTCGACCTCATCGACGGCCTCCAGGACGAACTCGGCATGGCCGTCCTCTTTATCACGCACGACCTCGGCGTCGTCGCGGAGGTCTGTGACCGGGTGGCCGTCATGTACGCGGGCGAAATCGTGGAGGAGGGACCGGTCGAGGAGATTTTTCGGGACCCGTCCCATCCATATACGTACGCGCTGCTGGAGTCGATCCCGCGCGAGAACGTGGAACGACTCACGCCTATCGAGGGGTCGGTGCCGAGCCTGGTCGATATGCCCGACGGGTGCCACTTCGCGCCGCGGTGTCCGTGGGCCGAACCCGAGTGCAGACACGGTGAAATCCCGTATCTGCAGCACGGCCCCGACGGGGTCGACCACCGCTCGAAGTGCATCCTCCAGACGTTCGAGCGAAGCGAGTACGGGGCGGAGACGGCAGGCGTCGCCGCCAGTGAATCGACGCGCACGGACGAACGCCTGCTCTCTGTCGAGGGACTCACGAAGCACTTCTCGCAGGCCGAGGACCTCCTCGACGAGTATCTGGGTCGCGAGCAATCGCCGATCCGCGCGGTCGACGGCGTCTCCTTCGACGTGTACGAGGGCGAGACGCTCGGACTCGTGGGCGAATCGGGTTGTGGCAAATCGACGACCGGACGGACGCTCTTGCGCCTGCTCGAACCGACCGACGGCCGCGTCGTCTTCGCCGGCGAGAACCTCGCGGACCTCGACAAGTCGGGCCTGCGCCGCAAGCGCCGGGACATGCAGATGATCTTCCAGGACCCCCTGTCGAGTCTCGACCCGCGGATGACTGTCGGCAAGACCATCGCCGAACCGCTGACGATTCACGACCTCCCCGAGTCGCCGCCGTCGGATGGCTCGCGCCGTGACCAGCGCCGCGAGCGCGTCCTCGAACTCATGGACGCCGTCGGCCTGGACCCCGACCAGTTCGACCGCTATCCACACGAACTGTCCGGCGGCCAGCGCCAGCGCGTGGGCATCGCCCGAGCGCTCGCTGTGGATCCCGATTTCATCGTCTGCGACGAACCCGTGAGCGCACTCGACGTCTCCGTGCAGGCCCAGATCATCAACCTCCTGGAGGATCTGCAACGGGAGTTCGGCCTGACCTACCTCTTCATCGCCCACGACCTGAGCGTCGTGCGCCACATCTGCGACCGCGTGGCCGTGATGTATCTCGGCGAAATCGTCGAGGTAGCGGAGACGGCCGACCTGTTTGCCGATCCCAGACACCCATACACGCGCTCGCTGCTCTCTGCGATACCGGAACCCGACCCGACGGTCACGGCCGACCGGGTCGTCCTCGAAGGCGACGTCCCAGACCCGGCGAATCCGCCCTCTGGCTGTCGGTTCCGGACGCGCTGTCCGTCCGTCATTCCGCCCGACTCCATCGACATCGAGCAGGAGACCTATCGCGAGGTGATGGACTTTCGTCAGCGCGTCGCCGACCGAGCTATCAACCTCGACGCGATGTGGGCCAGCGCCGCCGACGAGACGCCGGCAGCGACCGACGGCGGGAGCGCCGGTTCGAGCGGCGATGGAACGCCGGGCAGTTCCTCGGAGTGGGGTTCACCGGGCGATCGACCGGCATCGGTGTCGGCGTTCGTCGACACGATGCTCGCGTCGTTCTTCGAGACGGACCTCAGCGGCCGAAACCGGGCGGTCGTGGTCGAGTCGGTCGAACAGCTGGCCGGGGACGACTGGACCGCAGCCGAACGACTTCTGCGTGACCGGTTCGAGAGCGTCTGCGAACGACGACCACCGGTACTCCAGGAACGCGATCATCCGGCCGCGTGCCACCTGTACGACCAACCGGACGACGGGAACGGTCTCTGAGGGCCCCAGGGTTGCGTGCAAACTCACGCGCCCGACGGGCAGGGTCGCACCGAATCGATGGCACTGCGCAGGGCCACCCTCGCACGCAAGAGTCCTGACTGAACGTCTGTTCGAATCGACCAGCGCCGCTCAACGGTCTGGTCGGCTCACGGCATCCGGCATCACCCCCCTACCAGTACAACCCGACGAACTGGCCGCCGAACGAATCGGTCGCTCCGCCGCCGGACGGATCGCAGGTACCGGCAGTATTTGGTGATTACCGGCGATAGAGATTGTGTAATAGATCGTGAAGTATCGAGGGTGCTATAACCGGTCTGGGAGCACTCCCGACCATGTCTCCGGATCAGTCAATCGACCGGCGGAAGTTCCTGACGTTGGCCGGAACCACTGCGGCGACCGTAACAGTAGCCGGATGCGGCGGCGGTGGTGGTGGTGCAGAGACGACCGAACCTGGTGATGGGATGGACGAGGACGGTGATGGCGACGGCGGTGACGGCGGCGACGGCGGCGACGGCGGCGACGGCGGTGACGGCGGCGATGGCGGTGACGGCGACGGTGGTGATGGCGACGGGGGCGACGGCGGGACGGATCTCAGCGGGACGCTGGTGTACGCTCGCGGGGATCACCCGGAAAACTACGACCCCCAGCAGACGACCAGCGGCGAAGTCGCGAAGGTCACGAACCAGCTATTCGATACGCTCATCCAGTTCGCACCGGGGAGTGGCGGCCAACTCGAAGACGGGCTCGCGACGGACTACTCCCTGGACGGGACGACGGCGACCCTCGAACTCCGGGAAGACGTCACCTTCCACGACGGGTCGGACTTCACGGCGAGTGACTTCGAGGCGACCTTCCAGCGGTTCACGCAGTCGGGGTACGACTACTACCTCGGCGACGAGAACCGGTCGGGCTACGGCCCGTTCACGCTCGGCAACTGGATCGACAGCGTCGACGCGAGCGACGACTACTCGCTGACCATCGAACTCACACAGCAGTACGCTCCGTTCCTCAGGAACCTCGCGATGTTCGCAGCGGCGGTGCTCTCCGAGGATCAGATCGAATCGATGGGCGCCAATCCCGACGACCAGGTTCCGCTCGGGACCCAACCGATCGGGACGGGTCCGTTCGCGTTCGACCAGCTAGACAACCCCAACAGCCGGATCCGGTTGACGGCGAACGAGGACTACTGGGGCGAGGGACCGAAGGTCGCCAACGTGGTCTTCAAGACGATTCAGGAAAACAGCACCCGCGTCCAGGACGTCATCAACGGCGACTCCCACATCACTGACAACCTGGACTCGGACGGCTTCCAGCGGGCCGACAGCAGCGACTCGGCGACGCTCGTCCGGAAGAACGGCATCAACGTCGGCTACATGGCGTTCAACATGGAACGCCGCGAGGAGTTCCGTGACAGACGCGTCCGCCGGGCCGTCTCCCTCGCGGTCAACACCGAGGCCATCGTCGACCAGATTTACCAGGGCTTTGCCACTCAGGCCGACCAACCGCTCCCCCCGGACGTCCTCGGACACAACGACGACCTCGAACCGTACGCCCAGGACAAAGACGAGGCGCAGTCGCTGCTGGAGGAGGCCGGCTACGGCGACGGCTTCGAGTTCGAACTCGCGACGTTCTCGAACCCCCGCGGGTACAACCCGAGTCCGATCCAGACCGCGAACCAGGTCAAGTCCGACCTGCAGGACATCGGGCTGTCGGTGACGATCAATCAGTTCTCGACGTTCAGTCCCTACCTCGATTACACCGACCAGGGCAAACACGACGCCTGCTTCCTCGGCTGGTACACCGACAACGCGGACCCGGACAACTTCCTCTACGTCCTGCTGGACCCGAAAGTGTCGATAAACGCAGTCCCCGACGGGCAGGACTGGGTGAGTTTCGACACGGAGGGATACAGCACGCTCAACGTCTCAGCGTGGGCCAACACGGAGTTCATGAACATCGTCCGCGAGGCGCAGCGAACCTACGACGAGGGTGAGCGTGAATCGATGTACGAGGAGGCCAATCAGATAGCCCACGACGAGGCGCCGTGGGTGTTCGTCGACTACGCCGAGACGCTACGGGCCATCAACCAGGCCGTCGACGAAGATTCCTACACTGTCAGTTCTGTCGGCGGCCCCTACCTCAACACGGTCGAGATCCAGTAGGCTCTCTCCTCCATTCATGGCCTCGCTCAGATTCGTCGTGAAGCGGCTCCTCTTGCTCGTCCCGGTCCTGTTCGGAGTGGCGACGCTGGTGTTCGCAATCCTGCACCTCGCGCCCGGCGACCCGGCGCGGATCATCGCCGGCCAGCGCGCCTCGACGGAGCAGGTGAACCAGGTCCGGCGAGAACTCGGCCTGACTCGACCGCTCTATATCCAGTACCTGGACTTCCTGACCGACGCGGCCCGCTTCGACTTCGGGAAGTCCTACAGCATCAGCCAGGGAGCACCGGTCCGGGGAGTCATCGCCGACAGACTGCCGGTGACCTTCGAACTCGCGATTTTCGGCCAACTGGCGGGCATCTTCATCGGCCTCCCGCTCGGCGTGCTCTCTGCGGTCAAACAGGACTCGATGACCGACCACCTCACCCGCGTCGGCGCGCTCTCGGGCATCTCGATCCCAATCTTCTGGTCGGGACCGCTGCTCATCCTCCTCTTTGCGACGTATCTCGGCGTGCTCCCGACCAGCGGCCGCATCGAATCCACCCTCTTTCTCCCGACCCACTGGGAGTTCATGGGGCGACAGCTTCCGCTGACGGGGATGATCACCGTCGATACGCTCTTGCTCGGGCGCTTCGACGCGTTCGTCTCGGCGGCCAGGCACCTACTGATGCCGTCGCTCGTCATCGGCATCTACTCGACGGCGCTCATCTCGCGGATGATGCGCTCGTCGATGCTCGAAGTCGTCCGCCAGGACTACATGCGGACTGCCCGCGCGAAGGGCCAGGGCGCCAGGATCACCGTGATGAAACACGGCTTCCGGAACGCCCTCATCCCCGTCGTCACCATCATCGGCATCCAGTTCGGGACGCTCCTGGGCGGCGCCGTCCTCACCGAGACGGTGTTCGGGATCAACGGGATGGGGTTGACCATCGTCCGCGCCATCGGGGCGTCGGACTACCCGGTCGTCCAGGGCACAGTCCTGACCTTCGCACTGCTGTTCACGCTCGTCACGCTCGTCGTCGACATCACCTACGGCTATCTCGACCCACGAATCCAACAATGACCACCAGCCACGACCGCCAGGAGGTTCGCCGTCGATGAGTGCCGACACACCGACCGACACCGAGACCGGGTCCGCTCCTGGCACTGGAACCGACGCCGGGGGCGGGGTCGACCGCCGCGAGACGCGGGGCTTCCTCGGTCGACTCCGCGCCTCACCCTTCCTCTCGGACCTGCTCTCGAACCGGCTGGCAGTCGTCGGCCTGGCGATCATCCTGGCTGCCGTCGTCGTGGCCGTCTACGCCCGCTTCGGCTACGACCTCAACGCACTCACGCAGTCGCGACTCGGCACAGAGGTTGCCGACCGGACGCCGCCCGGCTGGATCGGTCCGGCGGCGTGGAACCAGCACCTGTTCGGGACCGACGCCGCCGCACGCGACATCTACAAGCGCTGTCTCTTCGGGGCCTGGCTCGCGCTGAAGTTCGGGACGATCACCGTCTCGGTGTCGACGGTCCTCGGGGTGTCCCTGGGCATCATCGCCGCGTACTACGGCGACCTGACCGACAACGTGGTCATGCGGACGATGGACGTCCTCCTGGCGTTCCCGTCGCTGCTGCTTGCCCTCGCGCTGGTCGCCATCTTCCCGCGGGAACTCGGCCTCTGGCGGGCCGTCGTCGCGCTGACGCTCGTCTACACGCCCCGATTCGCGCGCGTCGTTCGCGGTGCGGCCCTGACCGTCCTCGAAGACGAGTACGTCGACGCGACGGTCGCGCTGGGAGCCGCGGATCCGCGCATCCTCGCGCGGCACGTCCTCCCGAACACGCTCGCCCCCGTGACCGTCCAGTCTACGCTGAATTTCGGACTGGCCATCATCGACCTGGCCGCCCTCTCCTTCCTCGGCTTCGGCGCCCAGGCCGGGACGCCCTCCTGGGGCCTGATGCTCTCCCGCGGCGTGGACAACGGACTTCTCACCGGGAAGTGGTGGCTCTCCTTTTTCCCGGGACTCCTGCTCGCCGTCACAGTGCTGGGGTTCAACCTGCTCGGTGACGGGATGCGGGACGCGCTGGACCCACGGATGCGGGAGGCCATCGACTGATGGCCCCGTCGGAGCCCCTGGGCCGGTCCGCCTCTGGGAATGGCCGGAAGAGCGACGCTGAGACCATTTCCGCGAGCGACCGAGGCGGCGAGGACACGACCGAGGTCCGCGTCGAGAGCCTGCACGGCTGGCTTCGCCGGCAGGCGGCCGTCGTCGGGACCGCTGCTGTCGTCGGTGTCCTCGTCGGTGCACTGGTGATGGCCGCACTCACGGGCTGGACCGGGGATGCTCGCGCCAGCGAAGCGACCGGGTTCGCACTCGGCGCGCTCGGTCTGGGGTTCGGCGTGGTCGGCTGGTCCGGCTCGGTGCTGGCGGGGCGGTCTGTCGTGACGATGCAGCAGTACCTCGATACCGGGAGCGAGTGGACCGAGCGCGATTCACGACGCGCCATGGCCCGCATCGCGGGGTTCGGGGCGGGGGTCATGGTCGGCGTCTCGCTGCTTGCCACGATGCTATAATCGACCGGTATACAACGCATACTCCGGCAAACGGTCGTCCGGCCTTTTGTGCGGTCGAAGTCTCGACCTTGGACATGAACGGACAGGACCCGACTGACCCGACCAACAACCCGTTTCATCGGGTGACCGACCGCTGGGAAGCGGTCATCGAGGACATGCACGCGACGGCCGAGGACTACCGCGAGGCTGGATGGCGTGTGGTCGCGGTCCATCCGGGCGACGTGACAGTGCTCACCGGAGACCCACGCACGGCCGCCGAGCAGACCGGGGACTACGACCCCGACGCGCGGCGCCTGGGCTTCGACGTCGTCGTCCCGGGAGACGAGTTCGAGGCCTTCCAGGCCGCCATGGCCGATCAGGCCATCGAGGAGTGCAGCGTTCTGGCCGCGCCCGGGCCGGGCATCGTCTATCTGGTCCTGGTGCTCGAAGCCGCCGACGGCGAGACGGCGGGACTCGTGCCGCTGTACTACGAGGAGTCCGACCGTGGGGACCTCCGGGACGTCGCTCGGGACCACGGGCTCTACACGCACGTCAGGCCGCTCCAGGACGAAGAGGTCGTCACCGTCGAACACGACGACGCCGAGCCGTTCTTCCCGGACCTCGATTCCAGCTAACTCGGTCCCAATTGGGGTGGTCCGAAGCGAATCGGGCCGTCACACCGACCGATCGGTCGCGTCGTCGAGCCGTGCATCCGGAAGTGGTCGAACCACTCCGAAGACCAAACGGTAGGCAACCAACCCGGTGCCACTCCCGGCGAGCGCAGCACCGACGACGATCAGGACGACGAGATCAGTCAGAACGGCGACGGCCGCGACCACGATGACCGAAGCGATCACGCCGACGATTGCGGCGGCGGCGCGATACCACTCGTCCCAGGCGACGAGACGGTGTTCGTCGGCGGCGACGACCCCGACGGTCCCGACGAGCGCGACCAGCGCGACCCACCACGCATCGCGAATCCCCGAGCGTCCGACGTACAGTAGCCCGAGGAGTATCCAGAGCACGCCCATGCCGCATTCGAGGAGGACCACGCGTCGGGCGGCGTTCATACTCATTCCTGGCACACGCGGCGACAAAAGTGATCAGGGGCCAGGGGGCCGCTGTGGCTCGTCCCGGGCTCAGTCTTCGTCGACGGCGTCCTCGGCGGTGGCCTCGAAATGATGGCCACAGTCGGGACACTCGACGTGGTCGTGTCGGAGCGCCGCGGAGTGTTCGCGCACCCGCCGCATCACGTCGGATATCTCGTCTTCGGCGGCCAGCTCCTCTTCGACGGAGAGTTCGACGCCTTCGACCTCCAGCAGGAACTTCGCAACCTCCGTGGCCTCGTACATCACGTCGTCGAGTTCCTCGGCGGTGAAGAAGTCACACATCGCGCCGTAGAGGAAGGTCGCACCCGCCTTCCGGACCTTCTCCTCGAAGGAGGCCCGCGCCTGGTTGACGGCCTGTGGCGTGTACGTGTCGGTCATGAAGGGGACGAGTTCCGGGAGGTTCTCACCGATTTTCGTCATCTCGACGCCCGTCTCGGTCCGGAAGTCGGCACAGAGCCGTGCGATGGCCCACTCGCGGGCGGTGATGTAGGTGCGGTCGCGGAGGAACTCGTTCGCCCGGTCGTACGTGCCGCCGTCTATCTTCTTGAAGCGGTCGTACTTCTGGACGTCCGGCGGCACGTCCGACACCTGCTGGGCGGACTGCTCGACGGCCGCGGCCGGTGCCTGCTGTTGTGATTCCGTGTCGGCGTCGCTCTCGGCTTGGCTTCTTTCGGCTTCGTCGCCCTCGGCTTCGCTCCCCTCGGCTTGGTCGCTCTCGACTTGGTCACTCTGGGCTTGGTCGCGTTCGGCATCGTCGTCCCCGGCTTGGCTGGCAGGTTGTTCTTCAGCCGCTTCGTCGGCTTGCTGGTCCTCGGTCGCTTCCTCGGCAGTCGACTCGCCCGGTTGTTCCTCGCCGGTCGAGTCCTCAGCCTCAGCGTCCGCAGTGGACTCGTCTGGCTGTGCGTCGGCGTCAGCGTCCGCAGGTTCGCGCCCGGTCGAAGTGTCCGCAGGCTCACTGTCGGTCGAAGTGTCCGGCGATTGCTCCTCAGTGGCTGGTACCGTGGCATCTTCGTCTGCTGGCTCGTCACCTGATTCCCCCGTCGCTGTCCTGTCGCCGGGTCCCGGGTCGTCGTCCGCACCCGATGGCGAATCGTCTGTCATGCTCGCAACTGTGTCGGGGGCGCGAAAAAGGGTGTCGCCGTCGCTTCGCCGCGCGGCACCGCGATTCCTTTCGGTTTTATTAAAAGAATTGTTATAAACGTCGGATGAAAAGTGCTGTGCAGACACGTACCATGGTAAACACGGGGTACCTGGCGAGCACTGCAGTGATGGGATTGCTGGCCGTTGGCGTGGTCGTCTTCATGTTACGGGCGCGGCGGTGGGAGCACTACACGCCACAGGTCGCATACGACATGGACGGCGGTAGCGGCGCTCCGGCGACGGGGCTGGCACGCCTCGCCGGCCAGGAGAGCACCTGGACCGTCGCGTACGTCGTGCTCGTGCTCGGGTTCTTGCTCGGGGCGATGGTGTACGCGAGCGGCGCGATTACCGGAATGGCCATGATGGGCGCACTCGGTGCCATCATCGCGCTCTATCTGGTCGCCGGCGTCTACATCGCGATGGTCGAACACGGGCGCACGAGCGCCGAGGCCGTGGCGGGCAGCGCCGTCACGACCGGGTTCCTGTTCGTCCTCGTCATCACGCTCTTGCTCGTCACGAGCTAACCGATGGCCCACTCGAGCGGCCATACCGACTGGCCCTGGCCGACCGGCGCGGGCCTGTTAGCCGCAGCTATCTTTCTGGAAGGGGTCCTCGTCGTCGGCTACTTCCTCGCGACGCCCGGTGACGTGACCGTCCCGCGCTACGTCCTCTACCCCTTCGTCTGGATCAACGCCGTGCTCGTAGCGGCCTATCGGACGCCGATACCGTCGGCGCCACGCCGGCGACACCTGCTCGCAGGTGGGCTCGCCGCCGTGTACTTCCTCCTGCTGGCGAACTGGGCCGGACTGATCGGGTTGACGGTCGGCGGCCACCATCCGATTCCAGAGGGCGTCCTCGGCGTCAGTGTCGGGGCCGGGTCTCCGGGGTGGGGCCGCGTTCGCATCATCACCCGCGTGTTCTTCGTCTCCTTCGTTCCGTATCGAGTGATCGGCTATCTCGGCCTGACCTATCTCGTCTACGCCGCGCTACTGGACGCGAGCGGCGCGTTGGCATCTGGTGCGCTGGGGCTGGTCTCCTGTCTCAGTTGCTCGTTCCCCATCGTCGCCTCGTTCGTAACGGGCTTTCTGGGTGGCTGGGTCACGCTCATGTCGACGGCGTTCGCCTACTCCATCGACATCTCGACGGTGGCCTTTCTGGCTTCGGTCGCACTGTTGTACTGGCGACCAGGCTTCGGGTCGTTGCGTCGGTCCAGTGGCGAGTCCGTCGAGTGATTGTCTGGTGTGTGAGGTTCTAGCGGTGAGTTCGAATCTGTGAGTTGCTCCATTATCGCTCACGAGTGAGCCGAGAACTCGGTCGGCCCGCTCGCTAGCAGTTTGTTTCGTTGCCGGAGAAAGCAACAACTGAAAGCCCTCGGTCCGGTCGCTATGAGTTGATACGATCGCAAGCGATTGCAAGCGATGAAAGCCCTCGGCCCGCTCGCGGTCGCTGAGCGAGATATCCTCACTTCGTTCGGATAGGGCTCGCTCAGACGACGTTCCTGCGGCGCGACCGGCCCTCGCCCTTTCAGTCCGCCAGGAGAGCAAGCTCTCCTGAGCCCTGCCTCGTTCCACTCGGCAGGACGCCAGGACCACACCGCAACCGCACAGCACCGCAGCGGACCACAAACCTCCCCAGCCGATTCCTTCGCTCGTTCCACTCGCTCAGTCATCCCTCGCGCAGTTCCGTCGCGGCCGCTCGTCCGAGGGGGACTCGCGCCCGCGACAGCGCGCGCCACGGTGGATAATTCCCTCCAGATTCTGCACTGGAGGACGGTTGGCTGTCGAACCCCTGGATTGGAACGCTTCGAGCAGTCCTGTGATCGGGGCAGCAGAACGCGAAGCGACGTCAGAAGTCCCGAATCCGCGGGTCCTTCAGTTCCCCGTTGGCCCGCTCGGCGGTTCGCACGTCGAACTGCTGTTCTGGTCGTCGACGAGAATGGCGGTCTGGAACGAGCAGTCGTAAGTCACCGGCGAGTCGCCCGGGAATCGGAACGACCCATCGTTGGCCGGGTTGTCGAAGACGACCTGGAACTGCGCGCTGACTGCGGTCGCTTCCTCGCCAGGCCCGGCGTCCTCGCGGACGTGGCTCGTGAACCACTCGTCCACCTTGTCGTTGTCCATCGTCACGCGGTAGGTGACCTCCTTCGTCTCACCGGGAGCGATGACTTCGTCGGCGCCCGCGCTCCCGGCCGATAGCTGGCCGCTCTCGGCTTCGAAGGTGCGGACGTCGTTCATGTCGATGCTGACGCCGATGCCGTCCGGCGCGGCCGGGACCGGCACGTCGCCGGGGTTGTGGACCTGCATGTGGAAGACGACGGTAGTCTCCTCCTCCGTTACCTCGCCCCAGGTGGCCCAGCCACGCTGGACCTCGTAGCCGACCGTGACGGTGTCGGTGTCGCCGAGGCCGGTGTCACCGATCAGGTCGTCGCCGACGTCGCTCGCGCTGACCGACTCGGTATAGGTGCCGCTGGTCTCGTTGACGGAGGCCGAGAGCGCGTCGATGACCGGCGTGGACTCGTTGAGCATCGTCCGCTCCTTGTGCACGTCGTGGCTCGCTGTGACGAGCGTGTTCACGCGCATGGTGGCGTTGACGTCCAGCGCAACGGTCTCGTCGGCGCGGACGAACGCGACCCACCACTGGCTGAGGCGGTCGTTGATGATGTCCGTCCGCAACTCGGTCGTGCTGTTGCCCTTGGGCACTTCGATGTCGGATTTCGTCCCTTCGGCGAGAAGCACATCGTTGAGGACGATGTCGTACTCGGCGGCGACCGTGTTGCCCAGCGCGACGCCGATGGGGTTGGGGTTGGCGACCCAGACGGTGGTCACGACTTCCGTGCGCTCGTCGGTGACCTCGCCCCAGTCGCCACGGTCTTCGAGTCCCGCGGCGGGTGCGCCGATGATCCCCAGCAGATACAGGACGAGGAGCAGGCCGACGAAGCCCCCTATCACGACTCCGATGCGGCGGGGCCAGGTACTGACGAGTCCCCCCAGTCGTGACCCGCCTGTGTCGCCCGAACCGTCTGTGCCCGGTGGTTGCTCGGCCTCTGACATGGCTGGCCAGACAGTAGCCGTGGACCGAATAAATACTGGCGATCGCGACCGAACTTGTTCGAATGCTGAACCGTATTGCCAGAACTGAGCGGCTTGGCTGCTCGGTCGCCAAGATCGAATCGGTCGCCCGACCTACAGGATGGAGTCGGTCGCCCGACCTACAGGATGGAGTCGGTCGCCCGACCTACAGGATGGAGTCGGCCGCCGGACCTACAGGATGGAGTAGGCCGCGGCGGTGGTCAGTGCCAGTGCGACGAACAGGCCTCCCAGGAACAGGTAGGTGACCGAACGCGGTTCCCACCGGAGGTGCATGTAGTACGTCGCGACGAACGTCGCCTTGACGAACGACAGCACGAGGATGATCCCGAAGGCCATCCAGTAGGTCCCCGGTGCGTCGAAGTCGACCATGCCCGTCTCTTCAACGATCGCCTGCGTCGTCGACAGGGCCATCAACACCACGAATATCGCCGAGTAGAGTTTGAATCGTGCCATTGTTCTAGAGGATGTAAAACAGCGGGAACAGGAACAGCCACACGATGTCGACGAAGTGCCAGTACAGGCCGAAGTACTCGATAGACACCTCGTCGTCCCCGAGGTAGGCCCCGTTCATCGCTCTGGGGATCATGTACATGAGCATGATCAACCCGACGATGACGTGGGCGCCGTGCAGGCCGGTGGTCAGGTAGAACGTCGAGGACGCGACGTTCGTCGAGATACCCCAGCCGTTCGGGAACGCCTCCGTCGAGATGTGGAACAGGTGGTTCCACTCGATGCCCTTGTTGATCAGGAAGCCGACGCCCAGCAGCCAGGTCAGCGAGAGGCTCGCGACGACGCCCCGCTTGCTGTTCTTGTGAGACGCGACCAGGGCGAGCACGACCATGAAACTGCTCGCCAGCAGCAGGTAGGTGTTGATCAGCCCCGGGAGCGTGACGTGGGCTTCCGGGATGAAGGCGTGATGCCAGTGCATCCAGCCGTTGGCGACTCGCAGGAACAGGTACGAGCCGATGAACCCGCCGAACAGCACGACGTCCGAGCCGAGGAACATCCACATCCCGAGTTTCATGTTCTCGACGCCCTCGAAGGGCCACTGCTCGGCCACCGTCGGCTCCGGCGTGTGGAACGACTCCTGGGCCATCCCCACGAAGCCGACCGCGCTGAGGGCGCCGCCAGCGCCGGTCAGCCAGTAGTAGGCGCCACCGTCCTGGATACCGGAGAGGCCGAGGAACGCGAGGAAGCCGGCGAAACAGATGACGAAGGGCCAGAAACTCGCGTGGTCGGCGTGCTCCTCTTCGGTGTGAACCGTCGCAGCGCCGGTCGCTGCGGAGGCGACTGCCTCTGGGCCGGTGACGAGGGCGCTCTCACCGCTCGCGGCGGCACTTTCGGTCTGGACGCCCCCGTCGGTCGAGGGAGTGCCGGTCGGTTCGTTGTCACCGCTGCCGTCGGCGGTGAGTTGCGGGTCTTCGCGGAAGGTGAGTTTCCCGCTGGCGTAACTCGGCTTGCCCTCGAAGTTCTCCAGCGGCGGCGGCGAGGAGACTGCCCACTCCGCGGTGGTCGAGTACTCCCAGGGGTTGTCGCCGACTTCCTCGCCGACTGCCATGCTCTTGAACAGGTTGTAGAACATGACGAGGAAGGAGGCACCGAGCAGGAATCCGCCGATACTGGCGACCTGATGCCAGCTCGTGAGACCGGGCGCGTAGTCGAAGACGCGTCGTGGGGTTTCCCAGGCGACGAACAGCGGGAAGTACAGCAGGTTGAACCCGAGGAAATAGAGTGCGAAGTGGACCTTCCCGAGGTACTCGTCGTACATCCGACCGGTCATCTTCGGGAACCAGTAGTAGATGCCCGCGAACAGGCCCGTCGCGCCGCCGACCATCACGTAGTGGAAGTGGGCGACGACCCAGTAGGTGCCACGGAACTCGTAGTCCAGGACGACCGCACCCAGGAAGACGCCCGTAATACCCCCGATGATGAACAGGATGAGCGCGCCGAGCGAGAAGAGGAACGGCGTCGTGTACCTGATGCGGCCCTTGATCATGGTGTAGATCAGGGAGAAGACCATCAGGTCGAAGGGAAGCGAGATGCCGATGGTCGTGACCATGAACAGGGTCTTGATTTCGAGGTTGATCCCGGTGAGGAACATGTGGTGCATCCAGACGACGAAGCTCTGCAGGGCGACCAGGACCATCGCGAGGACGAACCACTTGCGCCCGACGATGCGCTGGCCGGTGAACGTCTGGAAACACTCGGCCATGATCCCCAGCGCGGGGAAGAAGACGATGTACACCTCCGGGTGGCCGAAGAACCAGAAGAGGTGGGTCCACAGCAACGTGCCGCCATCCGCCGAGAAGTAGGTCACGCCGAAGATGTGCTGGGCGGCGAGGATCATCAGCGCCGCCAGCAAGGCGGCGAACGCGAACAGCATCATCCACACCGTCAGCAGGATGGACATCGAGAACATCGGGAGGTCCCGCATGCGGAGGCCCTCGGCGCGCATGCGATACATCGTCGTCAGGAAGTTGACCGACCCCATCGTCACCGCCGCGATGAACATGATGAGCGCCAGCACGACGGTCGTTCCGCCGATGTTGGGCATGTAGGTCGGGAGGTTGAGCGGCGCGTACATCGTCCACCCGCCGGCGAAGGTGCCGCCCTGGAAGAACGAGGCGATGAACAACAGGCCCGAGAAGAGGTAGGCCCAGTAGCTCATCGCGTTCAACCGCGGGAACGCCAGGTCGTCGGCTCCGATCTGGAGGGGAATGATGTAGTTCGCGAATCCGAAGGCAAAGGGCGAGATGAACCAGAACACCATCAACAGCCCGTGCGCGGAGACGGCCTGGTTGTAGGCGTTCGCGCCGAGAATCGACGCTCCAGGACTCCACAACTGGACGCGCATCAACATCGCGAGTACGCCGCCCAGCACCAGGAAAAAGAGTGCCGTGATGGTGTAGAGGATGCCGATGTCCTTGTGGTTGGTCGTGATGAACCAGCGCTTGACCGAACTCATCGGCGGGAACTCGTGCCCGTCGGCCTCACCGTGGCTCATGGTGCACCTCCCGCGTGGGCGGGTGCGAGCGACCCGCTGGCACTATTTGGAGCCGATGGCGCCTCGATGGCGTTTCCACCGCCGTCCTCACCGTCGCTACTTCCACTCCCCGCCGTCGCATTCGCGCTCCCCTCGGTGTCGGCGTACCAGGACTCGTATTCGTCGGGTTCCATCACGACGACTTTCGCGTCCATGCCGGAGTGGCCCTCACCGCAGATTTCGTAACACGCGGCGGTGTAGGTCCCCGTCTCCTCGGCGACGAACCAGGTGTTGGTTGTCTGGCCCGGGATGGCGTCGGATTTCACCCGCATCTCCGGTATCCCGAAGTTGTGGAACACGTCCTCCGACGTCACTGAGAGATTTATCACCGTATCCGTCGGCACGCGGAGCGTGCTCGTGGTCGCGCCGTTAGGATAGGTGAACTGCCACCCGAAGCGGAAGCCGTCGACGTCGATGGTGAGTACCTCGCCGCCGTTTTGCTGGACTTCGGTCGGTTTCCCCTCGACGTACAGCAGCGACGCGTACGTCCAGATGACCAGCGAGAGGACGATGAGCGCACTGATTCCGAACGAGAGAAAGAGTTTCTTGCCCTTCCCTCCACTTTCGGGAAGCTCACCGAGTTCCGGTCTATCGAGGTCCGGCGCCGGATCTTTCTCCGCTCGATACCTGTACTTGTAGGCGTTGTACAGCGTGTACGAGATGACGACGACGCCGACCAGCGTTCCGAGCCCGAGGAACACGACGAAGATGCTGTTGAACACCTCCGCCGGCGCCCTGATCCCGCTGGCGCCCGCCAGCACGGTGTCGCCGACCACCGGTCCACCGATGTCTGCCATATTCGATCACAAACGACCCACCCGGTATAATCGTTTGGGGGCAGTTCACACGTAACTCTTTCACGAATTCGAACAGGTTCGGCGATCGCCTTTTCTGCCGAGGGTTTTTTGCCCACTGCCGTGATACGGGATGACATGGCAGACACGAGCGAGGTCGACACCTCCCCGGTCGAGGACGAGGAGTTCGAGGATCCGACGATCGTAGACGACGACTTCGATAGACTGTTCGGCATCGTCGCGGACGGCGTCGTCGGCGCTGCGGGCGGCCTGGTCGGGACCACGCTGATGACAGTGGTCCTGTTGATAGGGGAGTCCTTCGGCGTCTTCAGTCGGTCGTCCTTTGCGACTGTGACGAGTATGGTCGGGCTGGAAGGGGTGTTCCCGCCCGTCACGACCGGCTACGTCCTGTTCGTGCTCGCGGGGATGTTCCCGTGGACCTTGCTGTTCGCGTCGCTGAAGGATTACCTCCCGGGCGCCCGCGACCCCGTTCACGGGATTTTCTTCGGCAGCGCGCTCTGGACCGGGTTCGTCTTCGCGTTCTACGACGGCTACACCGGGGTCGCGCTTCTGGGCTACCTGGTCGTCACGCTCGTGGCTCACTGGGTCTACGGCATCGGCCTCGGTGCCGTCTTCGAGTACCTCTCGACTCGGCCTGACACCCTCGTCTGAGCGCCCCAGGCCGCTCCGGTGAGCGCGTTGATCGGGGCGAAACACGGTCGATACCACCGTTTTTCAGCGTGCGAATCGTAGAGCGCGTATGGTAGACAGACGACAACTGCTGGAACTCGCCGTGCACTACGTCGTCATCCTCGTGATCGTGACTGCGGTCCTGGCAGTCGCTCGCAACGCGGTGGGTGACCTGGGCTTCTGGGTCGAACTCGCGGTCGTGATCGCGCTCGTCGCGCTCTATCGACCGGTCGTGAAGGCCCTGGACGTGGCACCGAGCGCCTGGTCGCGCGGCTCGGACGAGGAGTGAGCGGACGTCCGAGTACCCGTTCTCTGCTCTGAGTGGTCGTTCGTGCTCCCACTGACCGCTTGGCACGCCTCCGAACCACCACTCTCTCGACACTCGGTCGGGGCACGCTCCGTATCGCTTAACCGCCGTCCACGCGACCGGCCGGTATGCATCTCTCGGAGTCGACGTGGACCGAGGCCGACGCCCTCGAGACGGACCTCGCAGTCCTCCCCGTCGGTAGCACCGAACAACACGGCCCCCACGCACCCCTCGGGACGGACGCGCTGACCGCCGAGGCCGTCGCCGCCGCCGGCGCGGACGCGTCCGACGAGGACGTCGTCGTAGCTCCGACTATCCCGGTCGGCGTCGCCGAAGAACACCGCCACTTCGCTGGCACGCTCTGGGTCAGCGAGGACACCTTTCGCGACTACGTCCGCGAGACCATCGGCAGCCTCGCCCATCACGGCTGGGACCGCGTCGTCGTGGTCAACGGCCACGGCGGCAACGTTCCCGCTCTTCGGGAAGTCTGTGGCCGGGTCACCCGCCACGACGACGCCTACGCCGTCCCGTTCACGTGGTTCGACGCCGTCTCGCTGGACCGCGACTGGACGGGTGACCCTGACGCCCCGCCCGTGGACCTCGACGAGATTCGAATGGGCCACGGGGGGCCGGTCGAGACGGCCCTCCTCCGGGCGGTTGCGCCCGAATTGATCCGCGAGGACGCACTCGACGACGCCGCCGAGGGTGCCGCCGATGGCTGGGGAGAGTGGGTCAGTGGCATCAATCTCGCCTACGACTCCGCGGAGTTCTCCGAGAACGGCGCCGTCGGCGACCCACGCGAGGGGAGTGCCGAACTTGGGGCCTGGCTCCACGAGCGGTCCGCAGATACCCTTGCAACAGTACTCGCACGCGTCGCGACCCGGGACCTGACCCATTCTGGAGACGACTGAGGCAGTCCGATTCCGGTGACGACTGAGCTATTCAGATTCCGGTGACGGCTGAGGCAGGCTGATTCAGGCCACGACTGAGCTATTCAGATTCCGGTGACGGCTGAGCCAGCGTCGGGAAGCCGCCACTGACGACTGGCCGAATGGGAGAGCGGACGCGCGACGCGTCCCTCGGCGGGACTGATCTCAGGCTTCGGCTTCGTCCGCGTCCGCGTCGGCGTCTGTCTCGACCTCTGTGTCCTCGTCGTCCGACGCTTCGGAGTCCGCCTCGTCGGCGTCCTCGCTCGCGCCCAACTCCTCGAGCGCGCTTCGTAGCTGTGGAACCGTACTCGCGAGGTCGCTCACCTGTTCGTGGGCCTCGGTGACGTCGTCGAGGACTGCCTCGACGTCCTCGATTGCTTCGGCGAGGTCCTCGGCGTCCTCGAATGCGTCGGCGCGTTCGCCCATCGTGTACCACTTCTTCGCGTCACGGAGGTTCGCTTCGGCCTCCTCGGCGTCCAGTGCCGACCGGAGCGCGTTGAGCACGCCCAGCGTGTTGTCGGCGTCGACCGACCAGATGGTGTCAGCCTCGGGAAGCGAGTCGCGGGCGGCGCCGAGACTCTCCTCCACGTCCTCGCGCATCTCGTTCGCCGCGTCCTCGAAGAGTTCGTCGTCGTCCAGCGTCGCTTGACTCATACCTCACTCTTCGGCCGCCGGTGGTTTAAAAACGAGCCTGAAACCGAAAGTGAAAACCTTCGAAAGAGCGTTCGAAGGCGGTGATACCGTGGGGCCGGCCGATCAGTTACGATCTGCCGGTATCGGTCCCGGCCAACGGGACCTCAGTAGCTGTCGTCGCGGTCGCGTCGGTCTTCGTCGCGATCCACGTTCCAGCCCACGTCGTCACCCGAGTCAGCCGTTTCCTCGGGCCGGTCGACGTCGGCCGCAGTGCCTCCACCGGTGCCACCGCTCTCGCCGGGACCGCCTCCACCGACGCCATCACTGCCTGTCCCGTCGTCATCGCCGTTCCCGCCGTCGGCGCGGACCGCCGCACGAGCGTCCGGGACCACGTCGAACTCGGGATTCACGTCGCCGAGGACCAACAGCGCGTAGTAGCGAAGGAATGTCTGGAAGGGCACCTGAATCAGGAGCACACCGATCAGGATCAGAATCACGTAGAGGACGACCAGGACGAGGACGACGAGCCCGCCAGCGCCCGAGATTCCGAGGACGAGGCCGAGTGGAACCCCAACGATCAGGAACGGAACGGCGAGTGCGACGGCGAGAAGCAAGCTCAGGAAGCCGACCGCGATACTGACGGCGATTGCGAGGAGGAAGTTGATAACGAGAAAGGCGAGAAACTCCTTCCAGCCGCCGACGAGTGTCGGCCAGAACCGACGCCAGGCCCCGATGACGCCGCGGTCCTCTCTGAGCATCACCGGGACGACGAACAGCGTCGTGAACCCGAGGAAGGTACCGACGACGATTGCGAGGACGACGAAGACCAACGCCGCGAGCAGGAAGACGGCGAACATGGTCCCGGTCGTCCACTCGGTCGGCGGCCAGCCGGCTATCGCGACCCCAATGCCCAGCAAGCCTGCGAGTACGACTCCCGCTGTCAACAGCCAGGTTCCGAAGCGGAAGACGAACAGTCGGACACCCTTGCGCCAGTGGCGTTTGACGTTCCGGCGGAGGCGGACTTCCTCCTCCCGGAGCGACCCCACGAAGACGAACTCCATCGTCGCCCCGAGAATCGAGAACGCGAGGAAGAGCACCAAACCGACGAGGAGGACTCCGGCAATCAGGATCAGCAGCTCCGGGGTTATCTGGGGCGTAATATCCGGCGTTGGCCCACCGGGTCCGGGCTCACCGGGGGGACCACCGGTGTCCGTCGAAAATCCACCCGTCGGCGGACTGGGAAACGAGAACCCGGCTCCGCCGACGAAGAACATCACCACGGCGAGGCGGAACCACCGCACGCGGTCGACCGGCGTCAGGAACCGCTTGGTCGCCTCGATGGCGTCGTCGATATCGTTCAGGGCAGCGAGGGACATACTCCCCGGGTTCTCCGGCCAGTCACATATCTTTCGTGGTACGTGACACGACGAACTCGGTCAGGTCCGCGGTTCTTGTCGTGGACGGCATTCACTCGCCGGTGTGAACGCCCTCGACGCGCATGAGCGGATACCCGTCCTGCATGTCCATCCGCGTCTCGACGGTCTGCCCCTCGTAGTCGATGCGCATCTCGACGTCGAGGAACTGGCCCGTGAGTTCGGTGTAGTCGGCCGCCGAATCGGCGAGTTCGGTCGCGAGTTCGTCGCTCAGTATCTCGACCGTGACCGACTCGCAGTGGGGTTGATTTTCGATAGCCTCCTCCATGGCACGGGCAAGGCTGTCCGCACTGTCCGGACTGACCGGCGTGCCGGCGAACTGGTGGTAGAGCGACCCGAACTTGATGCCCGCTTCGAAGCAAGCGGTCTGGGCGTCGGTGGGGTCCATACCGGGCGGTTGAGCGCCCCGGAGTAATCAGTGTCGACGGCAGCTCGGCGTTCCGCGCGTTCCCCGCAGTGAGCAATCCTGGTAGTCGAAGACACTGTGACTATTGTCAGTGACCCCTCCCTCACAGTCCCCCGCTCAATTCGGTCACTCTCACTCCGCTCCACTGCACAGCACTCCACTGCACAGCACTCCACAGCACTCCACTACACAGCACTCCACCGCACAGCACTCCACTGCATCGCCAGGAGGCTATTCGGTGACAGGAACCGGGGATGGCGACGATACCGATTCCACGGTTTTAATTTGTCGACGCGCAAAGCCGTGGTAATGTCGACGACTGAAATCGATACCGACCCTTCGTCTCCTCCACTTCAGTCACTCACACTGCTGCATCTGGTCGGCCTCCTCTTGGCTGCTATCACGGGTGCGATTCATCTGTGGATCGGTGTTGATTCGCGTTCGCTCGCGCTCGCCACCGCCGGGGTCGGTTTCGCCGTCGGAATCGTCGCCGTCGCGGCGGATATTCGGCGCGAATCCGTCGTCAAACTGGGAATCCCGTTCACTGCGACACAGACGGTGTATTACCTCGCGACCCACTTCGATCAGCTGACACCGGTGAGCACAGCGGACAAAATCGTTCAACTCGGATTGATCGGAGTCCTATTCCTGATCGACCGCCGCGGGTGAAGCACTGCCGAGGCGTCGACGCGGAGGCCCACGAGGAGGGTGGCCGAGTCACCGTCGAGGCTGATGGGAGCCCCACTGGGGGGCGTAGCGAGGGCGCCGGCGGAGCGGGTCGGACGGTCAGCCGAACCGGAAAGAGATTGGATCGCATCTTACTTACTGACCGGTCGCAAGGGTACACCTGAATGGACGAGCCGGTCTTACTCACTGGTGCGGGCGGGCGCGTCGGGCAGGCCGTGCTCCGGGGGCTCGAAGACGAGTACGAGTGGAAGCTCTTGCTCCACAGTCCACCGGACGAGGAGCCGGATCACGAGTATCTCATCGGGGACGTCGTCGACGAGGAAGCGGTCGCCGAGGCGATGGACGGCGTGGGGGCCGTCATCCACCTCGCGGGGGACCCACGACCGAGCGCACCGTGGGATTCGGTCCTCACCAACAACATCGACGGTACCCAGACGATGTACGAAGTCGCCGTCGAGGAGAGGGTCGAGAAGTTCGTCTTCGCCTCGTCGAACCACGCCGTCGGCGCCTACGAAACCGACGAACGCACCCCCGAGATGTACCGAAAACACGACGAATACCGACTCGACGGGACCGAGTTCCCCCGACCGGGCAATCACTACGGCGTCTCGAAGGCGACGGGGGAAATCCTCGGGCGCTACTACCACGACGAGTACGGCCTCTCGGTCTGTAACATTCGTATCGGCAACCTCACGAAGGGCCACCCACCGATCGACTACGAACGCGGCCAGGCAATGTGGCTCTCCTATCCAGACTGCGCGCGCATCCACCGCTGTGCCCTCGAGGCCGACTACGGCTTCGAAATCGTCTACGGCATTTCGGACAACGACCGAAAGTACTACTCGCTGGAGCGGGCGAAGGAGGCGCTCGGGTACGAGCCACAGGACAACTCCGCCGAATGGGACGGCGACGACCACGTCGAGGGAACGCGGGAAGGGCGGTAGCGACGGCCGGACTTCCCGCAAATTCTCACCCGCGGGTCGGAGCCAGCCACGACCTGTCGTCGATTCGTCGGTATCTGTCGTTTCGTCCCGGGTTCCGTTTCTCCGCTCATGTGCGATATTCGAACGTGGTGAAGCGATCAGGTCGACCAGCGGCTATTTCTCGACCTGGGGGGATGATGAACAGATCCCACTTTTCGGTTGCTCGAGACCGGTGGGGAACTACGGGCTCTCGTCGTGAACTACCGAGTCTCGTCGGGAATTACCGGGTGCCGTCGGGATTTCCCAGCAGCGGCATCGAACCGGGTCCCGCATCGTTTCGTCGACTTCTCAGACCCACCGGCTCGAACTACCACACGCTTTCTGGACGCAGTGACGAACTGGCTGCCCGTACAAATCCCATCCGATAGGCACAAAGATTCTCTTCCATAAACGTTTGATAAATTATTATAGATTTAAGCTAACCGGTTGTGAACGACCGCTAGACGGGAGGGGACACAGCAAATCGCGGTCCACACGGTGGGAGATGGTCGAACCGAGTACGACTAGTGAGCGAACCACACACATCATGAGCGAGCGAACTGGACTACAACGCGTATCACGCCGAACTGCACTCAAGAGGGGCCTGCTTGCGTCGTCGGCCGTTGCGCTGGGGGTGTCGACGGTTTCCGGCACGGCTGTTGCCGAGAAGATATCGGTTCCCGACGATTACAGCACGATACAGGGTGCCGTGGATGCTGCTGCGCCCGGAGATAGAGTACTCGTCAACGACGGAACCTATCGAGAACAGATTGTCGTCGACAAGGATCTGGACCTCGAAGGGAAGAATGCCACAATCGAACATCCAGACAGCCCAGCTTCGTATACCATCGCTGAGAGCAGCCCGACGTGGGAGCCGACGGTGTTCGCGTACGGCGGATCTGTGTCGAGCGGAGCCGTGTCAGGGTCGGGAACGGTCGACGTTTCCATTTCGGGATTCACGATCGACGGGCGAAGCGTCCAACCGGACGCGCGACGGAAGCCCGCTATCCTCTACCGGAACGTGAACAGTTCCGACAAGAGCCGGATCGAGGACAACACCGTCGAGGAGATGGGCGTCGGGGGCAAGGAAACCTTCGGCATCCTGGCGTACGGTGATACCCACGTCGCAATCGAGGGCAACGACGTACGCGACTACGAACGCGGGGGAATCGGTGCGAACGGTGACGGGGGCGACCATCCGTCGCCCGAGGTAACCATTCGGGACAACACTGTCACTGGAAGCACCGGTATCGGGGAAGCGTGGGGTCCGAACGGGATTCAGGTCGGATTCGGCGCAAGCGGCACGGTCAAACGCAACACCGTGAACGACAATCGATACAGCGACGAAGACCCGGTGGCCTCTGGCATTCTCGTCTTCGAAAGCGACGGGATCGTCGTGCAGAAAAACGAGATTGAGAACGCCGACATCGCGCTATCAGTTGGGTCGTGGGGCTGGTTCCGTTCATCGGCGGACAACACCAAGATCAAGGACAACACCGTTACCGAGGCCGAATATGGAGTACTGATGGAATCAGTCGCCGAACCGTACGGGGGTGCCTTGACCCAATCTGATCCATCTGTCAGCAACACCAAGGTCTTGAAAAACGATCTGACAGGTGAATCGGACCCCGAGGGACAGATCGGCGTCGGGATCATCGTGGAAGATAACGTCGATAACGACTACGACCCTGTCGCGGAGAACAACAAGATCCGCAAAAACTCGATCACGAATTTCGCAACGGAGATAGAAGATCAGGGATCCGAGACGAAGATGGACCCTGCAAATCCCTGATCTATCTCTCTGTCTCAGTCGGGACATGCGGTCGAGCGTCCAGACCAGTTGTGACGCTCCGTGCCCGCAGTGGTCACTCGGCATAGCCGCGGAACGGCTTCTGGACAGAGGACGTACTTGCCGTCAGGACATCGTTCAATGACCGCCGAGGAGACGCCCTCGAGATCAGTTTCGTTTGTTCCGGACGCCGCCTTTCTCCCGAGTCTTGTCTTCGCAGTTCGGACAGACGCGAGGCTGTGTCATCCCGTTCGGCGCGAACACTCGCACGTACGATTCCGTCACCACAGAATCACAGTTCAGGCACGTGGGCATAGGCTAACGAAGGTTACCTGACGGATAACTCCGTCGTGTCTATCCCGAGGGCCTGATTGGCCCCACAGAAGCAGGTCGTTGCGTTGAATCCCAGGCCGAGCGCTGCTATCGTGAGGGCGAACGCCCGCGAGCGCTTCCCGCTCGCGAAGGCCTTCACCGCGACGACGGTGAGCACCACTGCGAGGATTGCGCGCGCGAGTCGGTCGAGGCCGCCGACGTTGGACTCCATGTTACCTGTTATGGGCGCCACCGATTCAAACCCCACGAAGGAGCACTCCCGGAATGTTACCGCGTCGGTCGTGAGAGGGACAGGCGGTTCGGGGTACTCTGCCGGGTCGACGATGGTCCCACCCTGCCAATCACCCGCGTCTGTTCATGCTTTTTCGGGCTCGGACTCGACGTCGCCGGCGTCGGATTCATCGGCTTCGGATTCCTCGGCGTCGGATTCAGCGTCGGTGTCCGCGGCTTCGGACTCCTCGGCGTCGGATTCAGCGTCGGTGTCCGCGGCTTCCGATTCTTCGGCGTCGGATTTGGCGTCGGTGTCAGCGGGTTCGGATTCTTCGTCGACCTCCTGTGCCTGCTCGGGCACCCACTCGAGTTCGACTTCGATTTCGACCTCCTCGTCGTCGCGTTCGTACTCGACTTCGAACTCGAATTCCTCGGGAACCGTCGTCTCGACGGCGTCGGCACCCTCGCCGAAGGTGACTGATCCGGCGTCGACGCCTCTCGCGAGGTCTCGGAGCACGGATGCGGCTACCTCGCGCGTGGTCGTCTGTTCGGCTTCGACCTCCTCGGTCGCGTCTTCCGATTGTGCTTCTCCGGAGTCGGCTTCGTCGTCGTCCACGGAATCGCCGTGTTGCGTCATGTTGAGTCGTTGACGCCCCCGGCCCAAAACTGTTCGTCCGTGCTCACTCTCACCCCTCGTCGAAGAGGCCGTCCACGTCAGACTCCCGGTGATCCCGCCGGTCGACGTGTTCCGAGAGTCGCTGGGCGACGATGGCCCGACTGTCGGGGTCCCGGACGAAATCGAGCAGGAACGTGACGAACTGGCTCCCCTCGTCACCCTCGGCCAGGTCCGCGCGGGCGTACCGGACTGCCTGCTCGAACAATGCCTCGTCGTACCCAAGGTCCTCGGCGAGTACTTCCGCGGCAATGGCGGTGGCGTCGAAGTCGAGGTCGGTGAGTCCCAGGGGTTCGTCCTCGTAGGTGAGCGCGGGCGCTGGGCCGCGCTCGATGCGTGCTGGGTCGCGACGGAGTGCGGCGAGATAGTCGCGAACCTCCCCGACGTTGACGCCGCGATAGTCGGTCGGCAGGGGTGCGAGGTACTCGCCGGCGCTCTCGGCGAGACCGGTCGCACCCGACCAGTTGCGAGTGCGGGCGTGGTACACCGCCGCCGTGAACTGGATCAACCCGTGGAGGAATCGCTCGTCGTCGCCGTCGTCGAGGTCCAGCCAGTGGGCTTCCCAGGCGTCGTGCGCGGCGTGGTAGTGTCCCTCGTTGTAGACGGCGATCCCTGCACGGAGCTCGGCGTCCATGTTCGTGCGTTGCTCCGGCGATGCGAAAACACCTGCGACGACGACTGCGATTCTGGTCGGTCGGCGTTACCGGGATTCGTCCGGTTCCGTCGCGTCGTCGCCGCCGGTTGCGTCGTCGAACTCGATGACGGTCTCTTCGCCCCACGAGGGCGTGGCTGGCTGGTCCGTCGCGGCTTCGTAGTGGCGGACCAGCGCGTTGACGAACGCGAACTTCAGGGCCATCGAGAGCGCGGTGAGGACCGCGGTCGATTTCGGTTTCCGCCGGTAGGCCGCGTAGAGCGCAGCGACTGTGACCGGAAGGGTCGCGGCGTCGAGCGACCTGAGAAGGGCGCCGTGTTTTCCATGGTCGACCCAGTAGCGCTCGGCCTGGATCACGTCGCTGGTCCAGGCCCGCGCGTCGTCTGGCTGCGGAATGACGACTGGGTTGACCGCGATGGCCGCCACTGCCGCGACGAACAGTCGCCGACGTCGCGTCAGGATGGCGTACACCAGGACCGGAAACGCGAACACGCGTGTCCAGCCACTCCACGGGTTGGCGTGGCGTTCCCAGAGGAACTCTGCGACCCGTTCTGATGGCACTGTCGTCCTCACGTCGCTAGATTGGGTGGTGATAGCAATAAGCGTGGGGTGCGATGACGGGCGTGTTCGAACAGAGGTGCGAGTCGAGTGGTCGGTTCAGCCGGGCAGTGTTTGACTGATAGACGCCTGTTCGTGACCGTCAGTGACGACAGGCGAGTAACGCCCTCGACCCGCTCGCTATGAGATTGCTGCAAGACACCGGACAGCAACCGAGGAAAGCCCTCGACCCGCTCGCTATGAGACTGCTGGAAGACCCCGTACAGCAACCGAGAAAAGCCCTCGACCCGCTGGTTAGCATACTGCTGCAAGACAGTGGACAGCAACCGAGGAAAGCCCGCGGCCCGCTCGCTCTGAGATTACGCTATGGCTTCGAACACCAACCGAAGAAAGCCCGCGACCCGCTCGCTCTGAGATTACGCTATGGCTTCGAACACCAACCGAAGAAAGCCCTCGACCCGCTCGCGCGGTCTGTGCGGGATATCCTCGCTTCGCTCGGATAGTGGCCCGCGCAGACCGCGCCACCGGGCCTCGCCCTTTCAGTCCACCAGGAAACAACCACCGCAGCGGCACCGCAAACGGCCACTACCCTCCCCAGCCGATTCGTTCACTCGCTTCGCTCGTTCACTCATCCCTCGCACGATTCCGCCGCGGCCGCTCGTCCGAGGTGGACTCGCGGCCGCGACAGCGCGCGCCACTGCAGTTGTTCATGGGCTCACCTGAACTGAGCGGACCCGACTAACGGGGATTCGAACGCAGTCAGTCCTGAATCGCAGTCCCGTCGGCAGCTGCGTCGGTCGGCCACTCGATATCGTCCTCGTAGCGCCGGACCAGGGCGGCGACGAACGCGAGCTTCAGCGTCATCGCGAGACTCCCCCCGACCGTCGCACCGCCGACGTTGCACCGATAGGCGGCCCAAAGCGCGTATAGCGTCGCTAGCGCGTTGGCGATGTTGAGGGCTTTGAGCGGGCCGAGGTCGTCACCGGTCTCGCGCCAGCGCCGTTCGGCGAGGACCACCTTCGTCATCCACGCGTCGGCGTCCTCGGGCGGTGAGAAGAGCACTGGATTGAGGAGGGTGAACACCACTGTCGCGGCGAGCAATCGCCACTGCCGGTGATACACCGCGTACAAAAGTGCCGGGAGCGTGGCCGTCCTGGACCACCCGCTCCACGGGTTGGCGTGGCGCGCCCAGAACGTGCGTTTCACCCTCGCCCGGAACGAATCGTCCATGTGACCGCTTCGACGGCGGGTGTCAAAAACGTGCCCGCGGACGTCGATTAGATGTCTTCGATGAGTTCCAGGCCCCAGCCCTCGGGTCCCTCGACGAACGCCACGCGGGAGTCGAACTCCGCCATCGTCAGCGGGCCGCGGTCGATCCGGTCCTCGTCCAGTTGCGCCACGGCGGCGTCCACGTCGTCGACGGTGAGCGCGACGTGGACGAAGTCCCCCTGCTCGACCGGTTCGTCCGCTTCGACCAACTGGAGCGCGGCGGGGTCGTCGGTGTCGGTGTCCTCCGGATCGCCGATGAAGACGTTTCTCGTTCCGTCGTCGGTCTCGAACGACCGGTCGACCTCGTAGCCGAGCAGGTCCTCGTAGAACTCGACGTTGGCTTCGACGTCCTCGACGCGAATCGCAGTGTGTCGGAGTGTCATCGGCTGGTGGGTCACAGAGCCGGGGTTTAAGCGCACCGTGACGACGCGCGGCGGCCGGCTGAACAGCCGCGTGTGAATCGCGCTTCACAGAACGACTAATGACAACTCCGGTGTAGCACGGTCCGTGAACGCAACTGTCATCGGTTCGCAACTGGGTGACGAGGGGAAAGGCACCATCGTCGACGTGCTCGGGGCCGAGGCCGATATAGTGGTCCGGTACCAGGGCGGCGACAACGCCGGGCACACCGTCAGCCACGCCGGCGACGAGTACAAACTCCGATTGCTCCCGAGTGGCGTCGTCCGCGGCAAACTCGCCGTCCTGGGGAACGGCTGCGTCGTCGACCCGGAGACGCTCTTCGCAGAGATAGACGAACTGCGCGACCGCGGGCTCTCACCGGACGTTCGCGTCTCCGGGCGTGCCCACGTGGTGTTGCCCTCCCACGAAGTCCTCGATGCAGCGAGTGAGATGGCCCGTCGTGACGAGGACTTCTCCGTCGGGACGACCGGCAACGGGATCGGTCCGGCCTACGAGGACAAGGCGGGCCGCCGTGGCGTCCGCGTGGCCGAACTGCTGCGACCCGACGTTCTCCGCGAGCGTCTCTCGTTTACCCTGCCGCGACACAGGCAACTCGTCGAGTCGGTCTACGACGCCGAACCGGACGAAGCCGTCGAGCGTGGGACAGCCGATCCGAGCGGAGAGAGCCACGACGTGGACCCCTTCGACGTCGATGCCGTCACCGAGCGCCTGGAAGCGTTCGGCGAGCGCCTCGCCGAGGCGGACATGGTGGTCGACGCAGGCCCGTTCCTCGAAGCACGCTCGGGCGGCGGCGCAACCATCCTCTTCGAAGGGGCACAGGGGACGATGATCGACGTCGACCACGGCAATTACCCGTTCGTGACCTCCTCGAACCCGACGGCAGGCGGTGCGGTGAGCGGAACGGGACTCGGTCCGCAAACCGTCGCCGACGGGGCAGTCGTCGGCGTCGTGAAAGCCTACCTCTCGAGGGTCGGCCGCGGTCCGATGCCCACGGAACTCGACGACGCGGCCGCCGCGACCTTCCGTGCGCAAGTCGACGCCTTCGGAACGGTCACCGGGCGCCCGCGACGGATCGGCTGGCTCGACTTGCCGGTCCTCCGCACCGCGGCCAGAGTGAACGGCTACACCGCACTGGCGATGACCCACGTGGACTCACTCGCCGGCCTCGACGAACTCCGCGTCTGTACGGCCTACGAACGCGACGGCCGACGGCTGAACGAGGTTCCGATGACCGCGGCAGATTGGCGCGACTGCACGCCCCACTACGAGCAACTGGACACCTGGCCCGACTGTGACTGGGCGACCGTCGCGAGCGATGGGTACGACGCACTCCCCGAGACCGCGCGAACCTTCGTCGAGTTCGTCAGCGACGACCTCGGTGTGCCAGTGGCTGTAATCGGCGTCGGCCCTGGCCGTTCGGAGACAATCGTCCGAGAGAATCCGCTCGCCCCCGCGGACGCCCCTCCTGAACCCTGAACCCAGGTCCGTGCGCCGGAACGCTGATACCACGACGACCGCAACAGTTCGTCCGCAATCGAGCCCCGCGGGAGCACAGCAGATGAAAAGACGGACTCGACAGACCGACGCATGACGGACAGCGACCTCGACCGAGAGACGGCATTCTCACTCCTGGCCGACGAGGTTCGCGTCCGGATCGTCGACGAACTCGGCGCGGCGACGGCCTCGCCCGAAACCGGGATTCCACGTCTCACGTACGCGGACCTCAAATCTCGCGTGGCCGTGCGCGACTCCGGCCGCTTCAACTACCACCTGACGAAACTCCTCGGCACCTACGTCGCGAAAGACGAGGACGGCTACCGCCTGCGCTGGCCGGGGATGGTCCTCTACCGCACGCTCGTCGCCGGCCTCCTGACCCACGACGGCGACCCCGACCTCGGCCGATTCGAGGTCGGAACGGACTGTCATCGGTGTGATGAGCCGATCGAGGCCCACCTCTACGAGACGCTCTTTCGCGTCCGCTGCTGGGCCTGTGACGCCAACTACACCGACGTCTACCTCCCGTCGAACGGCCTCACCGACCGGGGCGAAGCCAACCTGCTCCAGGCGGTGCATCGCCGGAGCAGGACCGTGTTCGGGTCGATGACAGCCGGGCAGTGCCCGTGGTGTGCCGCCGCGGTTGCCCCAGAGATTCACGAGACTGATGGTGACCTGCCGTCGCTGCACGACACTCGCGACCTCGACACCTACGCTGTCTTCCACTGTACCGACTGCACCGGCTTCCAGTACGCACCGGTGTCGCGAGTGCTGTGCTTCGAACCCGCGGTGATCGCCTTCTACCACGACCACGACCGGGACCTCACGACGACCCCTGCCTGGACGCTCCCGTGGGCCGTGACCGACCGGACCACGACGGTTCTCGGAACCGACCCGTGGCGGTTCTCAGTACGGATCCCGCTCGACGACGAGGTGCTCGAGGTCGAACTCGACGGGGATCTGTCCATCCTCGAGACCCACCGAGAGACTCGGGAAGCGGATACCTGACTCGCCGCGGTCGGGCGACCCGATCACTCCTCGCGGTCGGTCCAGAAGTCGAACGACCGGCCAGGGACGAAGATGTCGAGTCCCACGGCGGTCGCGTCGCCCTCGTTCTCGACGCGATGGGCCTCCCAGGGGTCGAGCCACACCGAGTCGTACCGTTCCAGCCGCTCGCTCGCGTCCTCGGTGTGAATCGTCAGTTCCCCGTCGAGGACGAGACAGACCTGCCCGTTTTCGTGGTCGTGCATCGGCGAACTGTGGCCGGGCGGTTTCTCGAACCACTCCAGACTCACGTCGTCGTCGCCCGCGAGCGCGACGCGGCGCCAGCCCTCGTCCGGTTCGTACGTCTCGGCGTCGTCGCAACTC